>WNFQ01001506.1_pt1 | contig 24845 bp, 19 predicted proteins | sample 5400171 | NCBI WGS metagenome assembly WNFQ01 (sample SAMN13153356, study PRJNA577476) | soil metagenome | isolation source: 20 cm soil under Madrone tree | place: USA:California | collected 2016-06-14
GAGCGCTGGGCTTACCTGGAGAGTCCTCACCCCGCGCGCGGCTAGGTTCGGGAGCTTAAAGGCCGGCGATCGCAGGCTTCCCGAAGAATTATCGAGGGACGCGGCAGGGCGAACGTTGTCGCGTCCGTGTTACACTCACCGCTCGCGTCATGCGCATCCTGGACCGGTATATCATCCGCGAAGTTTTCCGCCACGCACTTCTCGGACTTGTCGTCTTTACCTTTGTATTTTTCGTGCCCCAGCTCGTGCGCTTGATGGAGCTCTTTGTTCGTCACAGCGGTTCCGGCGCGCAGGTTCTGAAGCTTTTTCTCTGCATATTCCCCGCCGTATTTGTATTTACCGTGCCGATGGCTACGCTGATCGGTGTGCTGTTGGGGCTCGGGCGAATGTCCGCTGACAGCGAGATCATTGCGCTCACGGCGCTGGGCATCGGCCGCCGCCGGATTCTGCTTCCTGTCGGCGTCATGGCGCTCACCGGTGCGCTAGTAACGCTGGCGATGACGGCCTGGCTTGGACCGCTGGCCCTGCGGACGTTTCGTTCCCTGCAGGCCGATTTGATCACCTCGCAGGTTTCCTTTCAGTTACAACCGCGCGTTTTCGACGAGCGCTTCCCGCGCTTGGTTCTCTACGTCAACGATGTCACGGCCAGCGGCACGCAATGGCACGGCGTATTTCTGGCGGAGACGGGTGGAGAGGGCGGTTCGCGAGTGACGCTGGCGGAGAACGCGATTGTCATCGCCGAACCGAAACAGGGGAAGGTGGAGCTCCATCTACAGGGCGGCACGACGCACGAATTCTCTCGCGAAGATGCGGATCACTATTCCGTCACGGCATTCGGCCGGAGCGACTGGCCCATCGAGTTCAGTGGCCTGACAGTTGCCCAGCCGCGTCAGCTCAACAATCCCGAGCGATCCATTCGCGAACTGCTCGCCGATAAGGGCCCCGGTTGGCGCGAAGCTCGCGTCGAACTGCACCGCCGCTTTGCGTTTCCGATTGCCTGCTTTGCCTTTGCGCTGGTGGCCGTTCCCCTGGGCGCGCAGCCTCGACGCGGCGGCCGCGCGGCGGGGGCGTTGCTTGCGGTGATCCTCATCTCCTCTTATTATTTGTTGTCCGTCCTGGGGGCGGGGCTTGCACGGCAAGGCGCGCTGACGCCCGCAGCAGGAATCTGGATCGCCAATGCTGTTCTTTTCGCGCTAGGGCTGGCACTCATGCCGCGGATGGAGCAATTCCGCGGCGAAACCCTGTGGCTCCGGCCGATGATTTATTTGGAATCCAGAAAGCGGCTATTACGCCGCCGGAGAACGCAAGCCCGCGCCAGAGCCGCCACGGCAAACGGGGTGAATGGCGAGCGCGTAAAACAGGAAATGCTCGCGAGGTCCAGCGGAAGTTTCCCGCAATTGATCGACATGTACGTATTGCGGCGTTTCTTTTATTATTTTGTGCTGCTGATGGGCGCGTTTGTCTTTCTTTTTGAGACCTTCACGTTCTTCGAGTTACTCGACGACATTGCGCGCCACCGCGTTCCCTTTCTGATCGTAGTCGACTATTTCTTTTACCTTGCTCCCTATCTGCTCTACCAGCTGGCGCCGCTGGGGGCGCTGGTCGCCGTACTGGTGACTCTGGGGATCATGAGCAAGAACAATGAAATCGTGGCCATCAAAGCCAGTGGCATCAGTATGTACCGTTTGGCGGTGCCGCTGCTTCTTGCGGGGCTGGCCCTGGCCGTAACCATGATCGTGCTTGACGACACCTATCTCCCCTATGCGAGTCAGCGACAGGATGCTCTGCGCAACCAAATCAAGGGCAAGCCTCCCCAAACGTACACCCACCCCCAGCGCTGGATCTTCGGTGAAAACTCAAAAATCTACAATTACGACCTCTTCGACCCCACGCAGAATCTTTTTGGCGGACTCACGGTGCTGGAAATCGATCCGGCGACGTTTCAGGTGCGGCGACGCATCTTTGCATCGCGCGCGCGGTGGTCGGAAACGCCAAAGGTGTGGGTACTCGAAGGTAGCTGGGTGCGCGATTTTGCAGACGGCACGATTGTCCGCTACGAGCGCCTTCCGCCGGTCACTTCGCTGCCAGAGCTAACCGAGCCCCCCAATTATTTCAACCGCGAGGTTCGGCAGGCGTTCCAGATGAGCTGGCGCGAATTGCGTCGTTATATCGAAGGTTTGCATCGTGCGGGCTTTGACGTCTCAACTCTTACCGTGCAATGGCACGAAAAGATTGCCTTCCCTCTGCTCGCGCCGGTAAGCATGCTTCTGGCGATCCCATTCGCTTTTTTGGTGGGGACGCGCGGCGCGGTCGGTGGCGTGGCGCTCGGAGTTGGATTCGGAATCGTTTATTGGTCGGTGGCCAAACTTCTGGAAGCCATGGGCGGGATTGGCCAGCTTCCGCCGTTTCTAGCAGGGTGGTCACCCGACATCATTTTCTTTTTCCTCGGTCTGTACTTTTTCTTAAAAATGCCGACGTAGAAATGAAGTTACCGAACGGGCAGCGATTGGGGGACTATCTGCGCGCCGACGACTTCAAGTATTACTTCAGATCGGTTCGAATCGATTTCTTTCGCTACTTACCCTTCTTTTTCTTTGCCTGCTTTTCTTCAACTATTACTTGAGCTGCCGCCAAACGCGCAATGGGCACGCGGAACGGAGAAGCACTGACGTAGTCCATGCCGACTTGATGGCAAAACTTCACGCTGTCCGCATCGCCGCCATGTTCGCCGCAGATGCCGATCTTGAGTTTGGGGCGCGTCTTGCGCCCCTGTTCGATGCCCCAGCGCATCAACATGCCGACACCCTTGGTATCGAGTGACTGGAATGGATCCGCGCTGAATACAGCGGCTTTCTTCTCGTCCACGTAATCGGGCAGGAAGCGGCCGGCGTCGTCGCGGGAAAGACCCATGGTGGTTTGCGTGAGGTCGTTGGTTCCGAAAGAGAAGAATTCCGCCACTTCCGCGATTTCTCCCGCCAACAAGGCAGCGCGCGGCAACTCGATCATGGTTCCGACAAGATAGTCGAGCTTGATTCCGGACTTCTTGATTAGATCATCGGCGACGCGGCGCGTCGCCTGTTCGAGAATCAACAGTTCTTTCCGGTCCAGCACCAGGGGGTGCATGATCTCAGGTAATACTTTAACTCTGCCTCGTTGACATTCGATGGCTGCTTCGATGATGGCGCGCACTTGCATCTCAAGAATTTCAGGATAAGTGATGGCAAGGCGGCAACCGCGATGGCCGAGCATGGGGTTGGCTTCGTGCAACTGCTCGACGCGGCGCACCACGGTTTGGACATCGATCTTCAGATCGCGCGCCAGTTCTTCCTGCTTGGCACGCTCGTGCGGGACGAACTCGTGCAGCGGCGGGTCAATCAATCGGATAGTGACCGGCAGGCCGTCCATGGCTTTGAAGATGCCGACGAAATCGCGGCGCTGGAACGGGAGCAATTTGTCGAGCGCCTTGACGCGCGCCTCCCTGTTGTCGGCGAGGATCATTTCCTGGATGGCGCGCTGACGCTCGTGGCTCCTCTGCGGCTGCTCGAAATCAGTGAAGAACATGTGCTCCGTGCGGCAGAGACCAATGCCCTCCGCCCCGAACTCGATGGCCTTGCGAGCGTCTTGCGGAGTGTCGACGTTCGTGCGGACCCGGAGGCGACGCGTCTCATCGGCCCATTTCATGAGCGTTTCGTAGGACTTGGGAAGCTGCGGAACGACCAGAGGCATAGCTTCGGTGTAGACCACGCCTTCGCCGCCATCGAGCGTGATCCACTCCCCTTCCTTCACAACCTTGCCGTTGGTGGACATCGATAGAGACTTGTAATCGATGTCCAGTTTTTCGGCCCCGACCACACAGCACTTGCCCCAACCGCGTGCGACGACGGCTGCGTGGCTGGTCTTGCCGCCAGTGGCGGTCAGAATGCCCTGCGCGACAGCCATTCCGCCGACGTCTTCGGGGCTGGTTTCGCGACGCACCAGGATCACTTTCTCGCCGCGTTCGGCCCACTCTTCCGCTCTCTGCGCGGAGAAGACGACTTTGCCGACGGCCGCGCCGGGCACGGCATTGATGCCGGTAGCCAGGATTCTCGAGGACAGGGATTTCTTGTCGACCTTAGCATCGATCACGGGATAGAAGAGCCGTTCGATATCTTCGGGTTTGACGCGGAGAAGGGCCTCGTCGCTGGTGATGAGCCTTTCGTTAGCCATGTCGACAGCGATTCGAAAGGCGGCGGCGGGGGTACGCTTGCCGGTGCGCGTCTGGAGCATGTAGAGTTTGCCGTCCTCCACGGTGAACTCCATGTCCTGCATGTCGCGGTAGTGCTTCTCAAGTTTTACTCGAACTTTCTCGAGCTGCGCGTACACTCTGGGCATGATCTTTTGCATTTCGCCTAAAGGCATAGGGGTTCGAATGCCGGCCACCACGTCTTCTCCCTGGGCGTTCACAAGGAAGTCGCCGTAGAAGATTTTCTCGCCCGAACTCGGATCGCGAGTGAAGCAGACGCCGGTGCCGGACGTGTCGCCGGTGTTGCCAAACACCATTTGAACGACGTTGACGGCGGTGCCGAGGAGGCCGGTGATTTTTTCGACGCGGCGATAGGTGACCGCCTTTTCCGCCATCCAGGAGCCGAACACCGCGCCGATGGCGCCCCAAAGCTGGTCGATGGGATCGTCCGGAAAGTCCTTCCCGGATTGCCTGCGGAAGTACGCTTTGTATTCCGCCACCAATTCTTTCCAGCCGCTGGCGGGCACCGCGGTATCTTCCTTGACGCCGAGCCGGTCTTTCATGGCGCCGAGCCGGTGTTCGAGATCTTCCTTCGACATGCCCATGACGACGGTCGAATACATCTGCACGAAGCGGCGATAGGCGTCGTAAGCGAATCGTTCGTTCCTGGTTGCGGTGGCGAGACCTTCGACGGAGCGGTCATTCAAGCCGAGATTGAGAATGGTCTCCATCATTCCCGGCATGGAGCGGGCGGAACCGGAGCGCACGCTGACAAGCAGAGGGTTTTTCGGATCTCCGAGTTTCTTCTTCGCGGTGCGTTCCAGCTTCGCAACGTTATCGGCGACTTGCTTCTTCAGCTCCGGAGGATACTTCTTACCGTTCTTGTAAAAGTAATCGCACACTTCCGTGGAGATGGTGAAACCGGCGGGCACCGGCAGGCCGATCTTGGTCATCTCGGCGAGACCGGCGCCTTTGCCACCGAGAAGATCGCGCCAGGTTCCGTCGCCTTCCGCTTTGCCAGCACCGAAGAAATACACCCATTTTTTCACTGTACGCCTCGCATATCGTATTTGGAATTGTGGAACTCTCGCTGCCGCCACCGTTCTGCAACGGCGGCCGAACAATTTGTCGACACGCCGACTTTTAAAAACTTCAAGTAAAACTTGAGATGCTTAGCGCCGCTCTTCACCACCAATTTCAGAAAAATCCGCCACGGTGGTGAACTCCCGGAGCAATTCCGCGAGCAAAGCCAGACGATTGTTGCGAACGGCTTCGTTTTCCGCCATCACCATAACGCCATCGAAGAACTGATCGACGACTTTTCGAAGGCTGGCAATGGCTTCCAGGGCTTCCTGATACTTCCCCGCGCGTTTCTGCGTTTGTACTTTTGAAGCGGCCTCGCGAACCGCGGAGTATAGTTCGCGTTCGGCAGCGCTTTCGAACAGCTCCGGATTCGCATGGCGAGCGTCGCCGGGCGCCACGTTGGCTTTTTCAAGGATCTTCCGAATACGCTTGAAGGAGACCGCGAGCGGTTCGAAGTTTTTTGACTTACGGATGGCCTTCAGTGCCACCAGACGCTTCTGGGCGTCCACCAGGTCGTCGGCGCCGGCACGAAGAACGGCGCTGACCTCGTCGTAGCCGAAGCCTTCCCGTTCGCGGAAGACAAACTTGGCGCGGTCGAGAATGAAGTCAAGGATCTGAGTCTCCTGGTCCGGCGTTACGCCGCGTTTGGGCTTGTGAGTGAGAAGTGCCTTTGCAGCGGCGCCGATGGCCAGTGAGAGCGAGACGGGCAGCTTCTTCTCCAGAATGATCTTAACGATTCCCAGCGCCGCGCGGCGCAAGGCATAGGGATCGCTCGACCCGGTGGGCACCACTCCGACGGCCAAACAGCCAACGACGGAATCGAGTTTGTCCGCCAGCGCGACGGCGCACCCTGTCAAATTGCGCGGGATGGGATCTTCGAGGCCGACGGGACGGTAGTGATCGTACACGGCATCGGCGATTTCGTCGGATTCGCCCTGGGCGCGCGCGTACAAGCCGCCGACGATGCCCTGAAGCTCAGTGAACTCGCGAACCATTTCGGTGGCGAGGTCACACTTGGCGAGTTCGGCGGCGCGGTCGGCTTCCGCGACATGGGCGTGGTGCATGCCCAGGTTGAACCATTGCTCGGTAAACCAGCGCGCGATGGCGCGCATGCGTTCGACCTTGTCCCGATAACTCCCCAGGCGCGATTCGTAGGTGACGCGTTCGAGCTTCGGCAAATAGTCGGCGAGCCGACACTTCTGATCCGACTGCCAGAAAAATTGTGCGTCGGCGAAGCGCGCGCGCAGGACGCGTTCGTGGCCGGCGCGGATGATCCCCTGGGAGTCCTTGTCGACATTGATCACTGCCAGGAAGTGCGGAGCCAGTTCCCCGCTCTTCTTTTCTACGGCGAAATACTTCTGGTGGTCGCGCATGACGGTCACGAGGATCTCGTCCGGAAGGCTCAGAAATGCCGCATCGAAATCGCCCTGGATGACGCTCGGGTATTCGTTGAGATAGGACACCAGCTTTCGAAGTGAGGCGTCTTCGTGGATGCGATAGTTTCCCCGCTTGGCATGGGCTTCGAGTTCCGTCGCGATTTTCTCCTCGCGGCGGCCGGGACGGACGATGACGCCGTTGTGCTGCAGCCGCTTCTCGTATTCCAGAAAGTTGCTGACGTGAATGGCGTTCGAACCGAGGAAGCGGTGGCCGCGCGTGGTGGCGCCGGCAGCGATACCGGCGATGGAGAGTTTCAGAGGTTTCCCGTCGAGCACGGCCACGATCCAGCGGATGGGGCGAATGAAGCGCGCACCATCAAGGCCGGTCCAAGTCATCGAGCGTGGCCAGGTGAGATCGTGAACGGCGCGGGGGAGCACACTTATGAGAATTTGTTCCGCGGTCCTTCCGAGCTTAATCTGTTTCGCGGCAAGGTATTCGCCCTTGGGGGTCTGAACCAGATAGAGGTCATTGACGTGAACGTGCTGCTTCTCGGCGAAGCTCTGTGCCGCGCGTGTCGGCGCGCCGACGGAATCGTAGGCCACGGATCTGGGCGGACCGGTCACTTCGATCTCGACGTCCGCCTGCCTGGCGAGCAACCCGCGGACCCGGGCGGTCAGGCGGCGAGGCGCGCTGAAGGTCTCCACCGATACCCCATCAAAGAGATTTTCCGCGGTGAGAAGTTTCTCGATGTTGGTGCGGAGTTCCTCTTCGGCCTTCGGAAGCATCCCGGAGGGTATCTCCTCACAGCCGACTTCGAAGAGGAGCTCGACGCGTTTTTCTTTTGCGGCGGCCTTCAAGAGCGCACCTCGTGCTGAGGTGCGGCGCCGCCGATCTGTGTCAGGTAGGATGCTGCGGTGCGGCACGCAAGGGTACGCACCCGACCCATCAGCGCGGCGCGTTCGGTGGTGGAGATTGCCCCGCGTGCGTCCAACAGGTTAAAGAGGTGCGAACACTTAAGGCAATGGTCGTACGCAGCCAGCAACGGATAACGCGCACGGTTCTTCCCTTCCGCTCCTTTAAAACCATCGAGGAGTTCCTTGGCCTGCTTCTCGTGCAATTCGAATTCGGAGCGAATCGCCGGCGCATCGCTGCGATCAAAACTGTATTCGGAAAACTGCTGCTCCTCCATCAAGCGGATGTCGCCGTAAGTCTTGTCCGCGGACCAGCGCAGGTCGTAGACGCTCTCCACGCCCTGAAGAAACGCGCAAATGCGCTCGAGACCGTAGGTGAGTTCGACGGAGATGGGATCGAGGTCGATGCCGCCGCTCTGTTGGAAGTAAGTGAACTGGGTGATCTCGAGGCCGTCAAGCAGAACTTGCCAGCCGATGCCCCATGCGCCGAGCGTCGGGGACTCCCAGTTGTCCTCTTCAAAACGAATGTCGTGCTCCTTGAGGTTGATGCCGATGGCGCCGAGACTTTTCAGGTAGATGTCCTGAACGTCAGCCGGAGAGGGCTTGAGAATTACTTGAAATTGGGAATGCTTATAAAGGCGATTGGGGTTCTCGCCGTAGCGGCCGTCGGCGGGCCGACGACTGGGCTGAACGTATCCCACGCGATAGGCGTGCGGGCCGAGCACGCGCAGGAAAGTCTCCGGGTGCATCGTGCCTGCGCCGACTTCCACGTCGTAGGGCTGCTGAAGCACGCAACCCTGTTTGACCCAAAATTGCGAGAGCTGCAAAATCAGATCCTGGAAATTGAGCCCCTTCGGTTTTTTCTCAAGTTTTACTTTACTTTTCAAGTGCTCTCCAAAAGTTCGCGAGTCATGAGCCGCCGCTCGAGGTGATGTTCGATCCAGGACAGCCCGGCCTCGCGCAAATCCCTGGCGGTAGGCTGCATGGCCTTCTCGTACTCGATGCGATCCAGCCGCTCTCCGGCGAAGCGCTCGGCAAGTCTCCTGGCCTCAGGGTGCAGCGGCTTCATTCCGGAGCGCCGGCACTTCTCGCAAAAGAGCCCGGGTTGATGGGCATCGTAGAAAGCCGGCTTCGAACCAAACGGCGTGCCGCAAGAAACGCAGCGATCGAAGCGCGGCAGCCAGCCGCCCAGCCGGACCGTCCAAAAGGCGAAGTAGCTCAGCGGCAAGTGCCAATCGCCGGTGCGCTCGACTTCCCGCGCGGCCAACAGGATCAGCCGGAACATGGGCTCGGAAACTTCGTGCTCCGGCAGAATGAGCTCGGAGATCTCGCTGATCACTGCGAGCCCGGTGCTGAGAACATAATCGCTCTGCGCCTTGTGAAAGGACTCGAGCAAATCGGCCTGCTGGATGCGCACGAGATCGCGGGTTTCTCTCTCCACGTACCATATCTGGACGTGCGAGAGGATCTCCAGCGTCGAGCCGTAGCGGTTCTTCAGGCGGCGCGCGCCAGAGGCGACGCCCCGTACCCGCCCCGAGGAACGCCCAAGAAAACTCACCAGGCGGTCCGCTTCGCCCAGGGGAAATGTCTTCAGTATGATGGCTTCCGTTTCCCGCGCAGGCATGAGCAGTCGGCGCGCCGACGCTGCGCCGGACTAACTGCGGTACTCCGTCCGAATCGCGCGCACACGCAGAACTATTGTAATTACCACACGCGAAGTCATCGCGCAACGTTCCCGTGGAAAATTTCTCGGAAAATCCAGCCGGGAGCCGGGGCGAAATTGAAATTAGTGCCCATCAACTCCGAACACTTTTTCCGGGCGGAGCGAGCTAAAGGCTGCGGATCAGGGCTATTACGGGGAAGAATATGTTCTGTTAACTAGCGAGCGTTCCAGGTCTACATTATCGGACACAGAAAGCCGTCCCCCCGCCCTTTTCATTTCTCGCGGGTTTCGCTACTCTGCTGCGGGCCTCTTCCCATGTTCATTCCACTCAAGGACCTCAACCCGTCGCGAACCTATCCCTTCGTCAATATCACGCTGATCCTTGGCAACATCGCTGTGTTTATTTACGAGCTGGGCCTCGAGGCTACGCTCCCACAGCGGGCCTATGAAGCCCTGCTCCTATCGTACTCCACGGTTCCCGCTCGTTTCCCTGCTTTTCTGATGGGACACGCCAGCTTTGAAGGTTCCTTCGTGCCCCTGGTGACCAGCATGTTTCTCCATTCCGGATTCCTGCATCTTGCCGGGAACATGCTCTTTCTCTGGATCTTCGGCGACAATGTGGAAGACTTCTTCGGGCACGTACCGTATCTCTTCTTCTATCTCGCGTGCGGGGTCGGGGCCGGTCTGCTGCATGTGCTATTCAATCTGCACTCCAACGTGCCGGCCTTGGGCGCGAGCGGGGCCATATCCGGTGTGATGGGCTCTTACATCTTGCTCTATCCCCGGGCGCAAGTTCTTACGCTGGTTTTTATCTTCCCTTTGCCCGTGCCCGCCGTGATCTTTCTTGGCTTGTGGTACGTCATGCAGTTTCTTTCGGGGATCAACGCCCTCGGAGTCGGTGCTTCTGGAGGAGTGGCCTGGTGGGCGCACATCGGAGGATTTCTTTTGGGGATGCTGTTGACCGGGATGTCGCGGCGAAGATAGCGGGCAAATGGAGATCTCCCGGCATTAAAGTATTACTTTAGATTGAAAGCTAGCATTGCAACAGCATCGCAGAAGCAGTAGAGCTGAAGTACTGCAAGAGGCGGCACAGCCACTTAGCGTTGATGGGCGAGGGATTCGACCGATTTGATGGCGAGCCAATCGCCGACTTCTTCCGTACGTTTCTCGCCGCCGAGATCGGGCGTCACGTAGTTCTCGCGCAGCGCCGCTCGCACGGCGGTTCGAAGCGCCGAGGCCTCCGACTTCCAGCCGAGGAATTCCAGCATCATCGCCGAGGTGAGGACGGAACCAAGCGGGTTGGCGATGCCCTTTCCGGCTATGTTGGGGGCGGAGCCATGGACCGGTTCGAATAGTGAAGTCCTGCCCGGGTGAATGTTTGCGGACGGCGCAAGGCCCAGGCCGCCCGCGAGCTGCGCGCCCAGGTCGCTGATGATGTCCCCGAAAAGATTGCAGGTGACGATGACGTCGAATTGGCTAGGGTCGCGGACGATTTCCATCGCCAGCGTGTCAATGTAAAGGTGGCGGGAATCGATGCTCACATATTCTTGGCGGACTTCCTTGAAGACCCTTTGCCACAGGTCGTGCGCAAAGGTCATGGCGTTGGATTTGTCGCTCATGCAGACGCGTCGCAGGCCGTTCTGGCGGGCGTATTCGAAGGCGTAGCGGATGATACGCTCGACGCCTTTGCGGGAATTCACGTCTTCCTGGACGGCGATCTCATCTGGCGTGCCTTTCTTGAAGAACCCGCCAACGCCCACATAGAGGCCTTCGGTATTCTCGCGGAAGACCATCAGCCGGATGTCCTTCTCAGTCCTATCGCGCAGCGGAGTGAGGCGGTCGTGGAGCAATTCGACTGGTCTGGCATTGACGTAGAGATCGAGCTTGAAGCGCAGCCCCAGCAGGATGTCTGCTGCATGTTGGTTCGAGGGCACGCGGGGATCTCCCAGTGCGCCAAAAAGGATGGCGTCAAACTCATCGCGCAGCATCTCGACCGCACCCGGCGGTAGTGAAACGCCTTCGCGTAGATACTTGTCCGCACTCCAGTCGAATTCAACGAATTCCAGGGGCCGCCTGCCGGGCGCAGTCACGGTTTTCAGGGCTTTGACGGCTTGCAGCGTAACCTCTGCTCCGATGCCGTCGCCGGGTATCACGGCGATTCGGGCCGCGGGACCGCCTTTTCGCAAAGGAATACCGGGCAAAGTGTTGCCTCCTCGACGGTGGGCTTCATGCCGTCAATGGATCGCGTGAGTCGAAAAGACCGGGCGCTATTCTTCCATCAAAGAGTAGTTCGCGCCACCATAACCAAATTCCGCCCGTAAGAAGTTTTCTTATCAGCGCGCTTTTCCGGATACTGGCGCGGTACTAGGTTCTCACTGCGTCAGGCCAGGCGTTCTTTTCGCACGGTAAGCTTGTCGATGCGGTCCAACCGCGGTTCGAATCCGATGCCCGGGCTAGTAGGCACGCGAATCGTGCCTTGTGCTGACACCGTGACTTCAGGAAGGATGATATCTTCCTCCCAATAGCGTTTGCTGGCAGCCACATCGCCGGCGAGCGTGAAATTGGGAAGCGTCGAAAGTGCGATGTTGTGCGCGCGGCCGATGCCGGATTCGAGCATCCCGCCGCACCAGACGGGAATACCGTGGCGCTGGCAGAGATCGTGAATGCGCCGCGCCACGGTGTGGCCGCCGACGCGGCCGAGCTTTATGTTCATGATTTTGCAGGCGCCCAGCTCGATGGCGGCGCGCGCGTGCTCTTCGGTGTGAATGCATTCATCAAGGCAGATCGGGGTGTCCAGCTTTTTCTGCAGCTCGACGTGATTGTAGAGATCGTCCCAGCCGAGCGGCTGTTCGATCATCATCAGGTAGAAGCCTTCGAGTTGTTTGAGGAGCGGCCAGTCATTCAGCGTGTAGGCGGAGTTGGCGTCGACCAACAGTTTGATGCGCGGAAAATCCTGGCGCAGACGTCGCACTGGATCAAGATCTTTTCCCGGCTTGATTTTTATCTTGATGCGCTGATATCCGGCAGCGAGTTCTTTTTGCACCGCGGCGGCGAGTTCGTCCAGCGACTCTTTAATGCCGATCGAGACGCCGCACGCGATCTCATCGCGAACGCCTCCAATGAGTTTTGAAAGCGGCACGCCCTTTTGTTTGGCTTCGGCATCCCAGACGGCAGCTTCCAGTGAACCCTTGGCCATGTTGTGCCCTCGAACACGCGCCAGCAAATCCCAAACTTCGCCGGCGGAGGCGAATTCCTTGCCCTTGATCAGCGGCCAAAGAAAATCCCGAAGGATGAGCCAGGCGGTATCGGCCGTTTCCGGACTGTAGAAAGGGGTCTCGCCGGCGACGCATTCGGCCCAGCCGATGACGCCGTCCACGTCCGCCTGCACCAGCAGAATGCGGCGCACGTCCGTGCGGTCCATGCTGGTTTCGAACGGGTCCACCAACTTCATCCGCACTTCCTGCAGCGTAATCTCGCGTATTCGCATAGGCCTTCGGCCGATATGCCTTTCCTAAAAATCGCTCCAGGGAGTGAGGAGATACGCCCGGTTCCCCGGCGCAGTGCGTAAGGCGACCGCCGCGTAGCCTTTGGCAAACCACTTTGCGAATTCTTCGCGGACGCGCGCCTGGACGACACCAACCTCTTGTGATCCTTCGCGCTGCCAACGATCGAGCTCCGCGGGCATTTCGATGACCGCCGGCGCGTCGACGGGATCTTTGACGAGACTTTCGATGGCCGCCACGACGCGCGCAGAGTCGAGATGCCATTCGACCAGCAGCCGATCGGTCGCCAGGCCGCGATGAAGCGGGCTGGTCGTGACGCCGTACAGATTAGGATGATATTTCCGGCAAATGGCCCCAAGCCGGTTCAAATTGAAGTGCGCGTTGCGAAGTTCGAGGGGATCAAACGTCCATTGAATGAGCCGGATTCCGCGGCCCAGGGCTTCCGTGCGCTGAAAAAGTTTCAGCATGCGGCCAACGCCACGGTCGCGGTATTCGCCGTGCACACCGGTCATGTGGGAATGGAGGTAAGGAATGCGGTCCCGCAGGCCAACCACCGCAAGCGTGTAGCCCACCAGGCGGTCGCCGTCGAAAGCCCCCAGCACTTCACCGCCGGTATGCGCGGCGACCACAAACATGGTAGCAGGCTCGACCTCCAGGTCGGCTTCTCCCCAAACCTCGCGCTGGAGATGCACGCAACGATGGAAGTCATTGAGACTCTCGCACTTCCGAACGATGATCGCCTGGCTCATTGCTTCGTTGCCGCTCAGCTCTTTTCCGGCAAGCGCGGCTTCCCTTCCGACTTCTTCCCGGCGTCCCAAAATGCCTCCATCTCTTCGCGCGGCAGGTCTTTGAACTCCCGGCCATTTTTCCGGGCCAGCCCCTCCATGGCGCGGAATCGGCGAGAGAATTTCGCGTTGGCCTTCTTGAGGGCGATTTCCGGGTCGATCTTCAAAAATCGTGAGAGGTTTACGGCGGCGAAGAGCAAGTCTCCCAGCTCCTCTTCTATTTTCAGCTGGTCTTGCTCTCCCAAGGCCCTCTTTAACTCTCCCGATTCTTCCTGCATTTTCTCGAAAATCCCCCCTGCGTCGTCCCAGTCAAAACCAATTCGGGAAGCTTTGCGAGTGAGCTGAAAGCCTTCCAGCGTTGCGGGCAGTGCGTGAGAGACGCCATCGAGCAAAGAAGTTTCTTTTGGTGTTTTTCCACCGCCATTCGAATCGCTTTTTTTGCCGCTGGCGCGGCGCTCTTCGGCCTTGATTTGTTCCCAGTTTCTTAACACCTCGGCGGAATCTCTCGCGCGCGTCTTCCCGAAAACATGGGGATGCCGCCGGATCATCTTGTCATGGATTTCGCGAATCACCTCGGCCACCGTGAAACGGCCTTCTTCGCCGGCGATCTGCGAATGAAAAACAATCTGCAAGAGCAGGTCGCCCATCTCTTCCACAAACTTGTCGTCGTTCCCGCTTTCGAGGGCTTCTAGAACCTCGTAGGCTTCTTCGATGAGGTAGGTTCGCAGCGATTGATGCGTTTGCTCGCGGTCCCAGGGACAGCCGTTCGGGGCGCGCAATCTGGCCTGGACGCCGACGAGCTTTTCAAACCACTCGCCCGGCGTTAACTGTTTCTGTTTCGCCGGCTTGCGATTTCCGCGCGGTTTTCTTGTTTTCTTCGTGTGCTTCCGGCGTGTAGGCATTGCCTTTTTAGCTACTTCCATTCTGAATTGAGGGTCCCACTTTACGGTGCCACACTGGCTTTGACAAGCCTCGCAGATTCAACGAGCGCGCCGCAGCGACGCGAGCTGGCAACCCGTGATAAACTGCAAGGGCGATAAATCGCTGAGGAAAGTGCCTTGTCCGACCACAAACAGGAAGAAGCGTTTCGCGTTATCGACCGGCGCCCTTTTACGGCCGAAGGGGAATTGCGCAAGGAAGTCGTCGAGGAAGCTGAGCGGGAAGCCAAGCGGGAGGCGGCGAAGATTCCAGCCGCGCCTCCGGAGGCAGCAAAAGCAGTTGTTCCTCCACCTCCGGCCGAAACACCGAAGCGCGCCCCGGCGTTTGAAAATCTCGTCCGCATGCTCGGCAGCAACGCTGCCATGGTGCTCGGCGCGTACGCTGACCCGCGCACCGGCCAGCCCGTGATCGATCCCGAGGCCGCGCGCGAGCTGATCGACATGCTTGACGCTTTGCACGAGAAGACCAAGGGCAATCTCGCGCCGGAAGAAGACAATCTGCTCCTGGATCTCCTGGGCAAGCTGAAGATGACCTTTCTGGAGATCAATCAGGCGGTTGCGGCCGAGGCCGCCAAAGCCAAAGCCCGCCCGTAAAAAACGCGCGGCGGTCTGCCCCGGCTTCGCGTGAAGATTGGGTCCAACGCTTTCACCATGCCTTCTGTTCCGCTAAAAATCACCGTGCTCGGCTCCGGTACATCCATGGGTGTTCCCACGCTCGGATGCCCTTGCCGTGTCTGCAAGTCGAACGACTCGCACGATAAACGGCTGCGCCCTTCCCTGCTGATCTCCCGCGGCGGCCAGAACGTGGTGATTGATACCACGCCGGACTTCCGCCAGCAGGCGCTCCGTGTTGGACTAGAACGTCTCGACGCTATTTTGCTCACGCACGGTCACGCCGACCACATCCTCGGTTTTGATGACATTCGCCCCTTCAATATTCGCCAACGGACAGCGCTGTCCGTCTACAGCAACGAACAGACATTTCGCGTCATCCGGCGGGTCTTCGCTTACGTTTTCGACGACAAACCCACGCTCAGCACCGTGCCGAGCGTCACGCTGAACGCCATCCAGGGCCCATTCGAACTTCTCGGAACCCCGTTTGTGCCCGTGCCCATGCTCCACGGAGACATGGAAGTTCTAGGTTTCCGGTTTGGGCGGGCCGCCTATCTCACCGACTTCAGCAAGATTCCGGACTCGTCGATGGCGCTTCTGGAAGGTCTCGACGAGCTGGTCCTGGACGCCTTGCGAGATATTCCACACCCCATGCATCAGACGGTGGAACAAGCGCTCGCTCTCATTCAACAACTCAAGCCGCGCCGCGCGTGGTTCACCCACATTGCCCACGACCTGCCGCACGCCGAGACGAATGAGCGCCTTGTAAAAGTGGGCTACCCGCATGTGCAACTGGCCTACGATGGCCTCGAATTTCAAGTGCAGGTGGACGCGGCCGAGGATGTTTCGCGCGAGGGCCGGGATTCACAACCATCGCGAGCTGCGATGGCGGGCGCGAGGTCCACGCGATTATCGGCGTTTTTGTCTTCACAGGCCTGGGCGTCGCGCTATGCAACTTTTGGCCACACCAGCGTGCTGGCCATCGGCAACTTCGATGGCATCCACCTGGGCCACCAAGCGATTCTTCGCGCCACAGTCGATTGCGCTCGCGCCCTCAATGCGGTTTCCACAGCGCTTACGTTTGATCCTTCGCCGCGGAAAGTACTTCGCCCGGAGTCCGCGCCGCCGCGGCTTTCGACCAACGCCCAGCGTATGGAGTGGTTTGACGCCATGGGGCTCGAAGCCGTTGTGGTCCTGCCTTTCACGCTCGATCTCGCGCGGCTCTCACCGGGTGAATTTGTCGAGCATATTCTTGTCCGCGATCTGCATGTAAAGGCCGTTCTGGTCGGCGAAAATTTTCGCTTCGGGCACAAGCAGGCGGGCGACGTAAAGCTGCTGACCGAGCTCGGCGCAAAACGCGGATTCGACGTCGTGATTGTTCCCCCGGTGGTCTATCGCGGAGAAGTGGTCTCCAGCACGATCATTCGCCGGGAAGTCGCCGAGGGCGACGAGCTGCTTCCCGCTCGGGGCGTCTACGTCACCCGCGCGTGTCTCGAAGGAGAAACGCGTAGCCACCGCTCGGTTACAAATATCGGCATGCGCCCAACGTTTAACGGCTCGTCGCTCAGCGTGGAAACACACTTGCTCGACGCTCAGTTGGCGGCGGCACCCAAACGCATGGAAGTTCGATTTTGGAACCGACTTCGCGAAGAGAAGAAATTCAGCGGCCCCGAGGAATTGCGCGCGCAGATCGCCTACGATATCGCCCGCGCCAATCAATTTTTTTCGCGCCTGCGCCGTTTCCGCTCCATCCGCCAGCCTGCCTGAACCCGCCAGGGACCACCTTCCAAAGAGCGGGTGCGAGAACCCATATAGGTAATTCACCCGATTGACATTCGCATCCGAAGTAGTCCACAACTCAGTTCAACCACGGAGAGTTCAGTTGGAAGCAAGGAGGCGCCATGACCCGCCCCTGGAACACTCCTCTGGAGCGGGCTGCTCCGGAAGATGCAGGACGTCGTCGTCCCGCATGGATTGGCTTGACCCCTCTTCTGTTCAAGAGGATCCTGCTCCTCACACTCGCACACGTAAGCTTAGCTGTCTCGGCTTTTGCCAATTGCGCAGCGCCGCAAAACCCCATCGAGGCAGAGAACTGCCTGCCCGGCACTCCCACTAGTGTTTGGTATCTCGAAAATGCAGGCTCTCCCAATATTCGGGGGTTCACCACAGACATCAGTGTGAACGCCGGTCAGACCGTCTTCTTCAAGGTCACGACCAATGCCCTGGCCTATCGCATTGATATCTATCGGCTAGGCTATTACCAGGGTAACGGTGCGCGCCTGGTAGCCACCGTCTTGCCCTCGGCGCTGCTTCCCCAAAGTCAGCCCCCCTGTCTGTCGGACAGCACGACTGGGCTAACTGACTGTGGTAATTGGGCCGTTTCGGCGGCCTGGGCGGTGCCGAGCACCGCCACTTCAGGAATCTATTTTGCCAGACTCACGCGCCTGGACACCGGGGAGGTTGCTCCCGTAGTTTTTATCGTACGAAATGACTCCAGCCACTCCGCTCTGCTCTTTCAAACTTCCGATCCCACGTGGCAGGCCTACAACGATTATGCCGGCCCCAATCTCTATGGCTGCGGGGGGGCTTATAACAATAATTGTAGAGCGTTCAAGGTCAGCTACAACCGACCGTTCAACACCGGCACGTTCAACGGCTGGACCTGGATTTTCAGCGAAGAATATCCAATGGTTCGATGGCTTGAGGCGAACGGCTATGACGTTAGTTATTCGACAGGAGTGGATACGGACCGAAGCGGCCCTCTGATCACTCAGCACAAAGTTTTTATGTCTGTCGGGCATGACGAATACTGGTCAGGCGTGCAACGCGCCAATGTGGAGGCGGCCCGGGCAGCCGGGGTGAATCTGGCCTTCTTTAGCGGCAACGAGGTCTTCTGGAAGACTCGCTGGGAAAATAGCATTGATGGCACGAATACTTCACATCGAACGCTGGTCTGTTACAAGGAGACTCTAAACGATAAGGTCATCGATCCTGCTGATCCCCCCACTTGGACCGGGACGTGGCGCGACCCCCGCTTTAGTCCACCCGCCGACGGAGGGCGTCCAGAGAACGCATTGACCGGCACACTTTTCATGGTGAACACATTTCGTAGGGACGCCATCACCGTGCCCCAGGCCGACGGCAGAATGCGCTTTTGGCGAAACACCGGTATTGCATCCCTGGCGCCTGGCCAGGCGGCTACCCTACCAACTGGAACACTCGGCTATGAGTGGGATGAGACCCCCGACAATGGATTCCAGCCCGCAGGTCTTGTGCGCCTCTCGACTACCACTTTAAGCGTCTCCACCTATTGCGTAGACCCCTACGGCCGCAACTGCACTGGCAATGGCATCGCGACTCACCACTTGACGATGTACCGGGCCTCAAATGGAACCCTTATTTTCGGAGCCGGCACGGTGCAGTGGTCGTGGGGGTTAGACGCTAATCACTATAGCTCTGGCGCGCCTACCGATCCTAGTATGCAGCAGGCCACCGTAAACCTTTTTGCAGACATGGGAGTTCAGCCAGCGACGCTGCAAGCCGGCTTGGTGCCCGCAACCCCTTCCACGGATACCACGCCGCCCACCTCAATGATCACCGCGCCTACTTCGGGTAGCAGCGTGATTGCTGGCTCCGCCGTAACCATTTCTGGCACCGCTGTGGACTCAGGCGGCGGTGTGGTAGGCGGAGTCGAGGTTTCCGTGGACGGAGGAAAGTCCTGGCACCCCGCTGTCGGCCGCGAGAATTGGAGTTATGCCTTCACTGCGGGTAATGGCGCGACTTTGAACGTACAGAGTCGAGCCGTTGATGACAGCGGTAATCTGGAGATTCCTGGTCCAGGCATTACTCTTACGGTGACTGGGGCATCATCCGGCTGCCCTTGCACAATCTGGCCAAGCACCGCGGTACCGGCGGTCCCTGATGTGGGGCCTGACTCGCCAGTGGAATTGGGGGTTTCATTCAGAGCGGACACCAACGGCTACATCACGGGGATTCGCTTCTACAAGAGTGCCGCCAACACCGGGACACATGTGGGCAATCTGTGGAGCAGTTCGGGAGCCCTGCTGGCCAGCGCCACTTTCACTGGAGAGAGTGCTTCGGGCTGGCAACAGGTGAATTTCTCAAATCCCGTGGCCATCACGGCAAACACCGGGAGCGGCGGCGTGCCGAATGGGCGGTACGCCTACGGAGGCAGCAGTGCTTTCCCCACGAGCACCAATTCCGCAAACTATTGGGTGGACGTGGTGTTCACTAGCAATGTCGGTCCGACTCCCCTGACCGTCACTACGACCTCTCTCCCGAACGGCACTCAGTCAGTAGCTTATAATCAGAGTCTTGCAGCCGCCGGAGGCGCCGCGCCCTATAGCTGGTCTCTGATGTCAGGGCTCCTTCCAGCCGGATTAAGTCTGTCGGCCATGGGGCAGATCACTGGGACGCCGACCACCGTGGGCACCAGTACCTTCACGGTTCTAGTGACCGATTCCAGCAGTCCAGTGCAGACCGCCACGCGAGCATTTAGCATCACAATTGTGGCCTCTAGCGGCTGTCCTTGCAGCATCTGGCCAAACACCGCGGTACCGGCGGTTGCCGATGTGGGGCCTGGCTCGCCAGTGGAACTGGGGGTTTCGTTTAGAGTGGACGTCAACGGCTATATTACGGGGATTCGCTTCTACAAGAGTGCCGCCAACACCGGGACACATGTGGGCAATCTGTGGAGCAGTTCGGGAGCCCTGCTGGCCAGCGCCACTTTCACTGGAGAGAGTGCTTCGGGCTGGCAACAGGTGAATTCTCTGCATGCCCCGGCAAACGGGAGCGGCGGCGTGCCGAATGGGCGGTACGCCTACGGAGGCAGCAGTGCTTTCCCCACGAGAACCAATTCCGCAAACTACTGGGTGGACGTGGTGTTCAACACGAGTCCGCATTAAGCTGAGCAGGGTGAATGGAATGTCAGTGCAAGAGCGTTGGCAGAGCTATTCCTTTATTTTCTGCAAGCACTCGGCGCAATAGCCGCCGACTTCGGTACGGGAAACCGTGACCTTCATGTGGAAATCGCGGGCAATTTGTTCCTTCAGTTGCTCGTATAAGCGGCTTTCGAATTCGCGGACTTTGCCGCAACGCAGGCAGGCCACGTGGATGTGATCGCGTGGCCCATGAGTCTCGTAGTAGTGCCGGTCGCCGCGAAGGTGCAGCAAATCCAGCTCGTCAATCAAACCTTGTTTTTTTAGAAGATCAATCGTGCGGTAAACGGTAACCAAGTGAACGCCAGAGTCGATTTTCTGCGCACGCTCGAGGATCTGATCCACGTCCAGATGCTGCTCCGCATCGTCCATCACTTGCAGGATGACGCGCCGCTGCCGGGTCATGCGGATGCCACGTGCAGCCACCGCCTGCTGAATTTTTCCGGTTGTTTCGGCGGTATTCAGGCGCTCGCCGGTGGAAGCCCGGTGGGCAGGCGATGCGGCCATTTGTCTCTCCCCGCCTCTCTAGCGCAGGTCTAAGTATGGATCGGAAGAAACCGCGCCACGTCATTGTACATAACGTAGCCGAAGAGCACTAAGAGAAAGACCAGTCCAACCTGAACGAAGCGCTCCTTGAAGGCTAGGCTGAAATCGCGCCGCCGGATTCCTTCCAAAGCAAGCAGCAAGATGTTTCCACCATCCAGTATGGGGATCGGCAAAAGATTCAAGACCCCCAGATTGAGGCTGATGATGGCCATCAAATTGATCACCGCGTACGAGCCTTCCTGTACGGCCTGTCCTGCTTGGTCAATAATCCCCACTGGTCCGAGCAGCAGCTTTACAGACTGCTTGCCGGAGAAAAGCCTGCCGACCATTCCTAACATCTGCCTCAAGCCATACCATGTCGACACGGACGCATTCGCCACGGCGGTGCTTAGGGTCATTTTCTTGTAAGACCAGCTCTCTTCTGCCCCGACTCCCAGCCGAAAATTCGACTTGCCATCCTCGCCAACAATGGCCTGGGGTTCGAGCTTGAGCGTCACGAGTTGTCCATTGCGCTGCACCACGGTAACCAGCGGGCTCCCGTTGGAGTTCAGGATCATGTCCTTGAACTCCATCCAGCTTGTAATTTTTGTGCCGTTCACGGAAACAATTAGATCGCCGCGTTTTATGCCGGCGCGCTGGGCTCCCATGCCGCGAATGGGCTGGGTAACAACGGGAACTACCAGCGGGTAATGCCCGGGAGCGTCCGCCTGGATGAGCTCCTTGCCATTTACCTCAACCTCAGGCGTCGCTCCCTGGTGCTCCACCGTCACTCGATAAGTAGTCTCGGGCCGCAGTTCACCGAATGCCTCATCCAGCTTTTGCCAAGTCGGCGTGGCTATCCCATTGACTGCCGTAATTCGATCGCCGACGGTCACGCCTGCCTTCGCCAGCGGGTCATTTGCTTTCATCACTGCTATGACCGGCGGTTTGTCCAGGTACGATGGATAAGGGAGGCCTTTGATCCATTGATCCAAAAGAATCCGCTCAGCAGCAGCAGAGGCATGATCAAGTTCACCGTGGGGCCCGCCACGGAGATCAGCGCCCGCTGCCAGCGCGGCTTGCTCATCAATTCGTCGGATGCACCGGTCGGCGCCACGTCAGCGGAGTCAATCTCCGAGAGATCCTGTCCCGCCATGCGCACGTAGCCGCCGAACGGAAGCGCGCTTACCCGGTAATCCGTCGCTCCCCGCTTCCAGCCGAAAAGCCGGGGCCCGAAGCCGATGGAAAATACATCCACGCGCACGCCAAAGACTCGCGCAACGATAAAATGTCCCAATTCGTGGACCAGAATCATCAGGCCCAGGACTAAAACGATTCCGAGAATCGTATTCATATGCTCTGGCTTCTCCGCCTTCTCCCTTTACGATGCCGCCGCGGCCGTGACTGCCAGCCGCTCTACTTCTTCCCTTGCCATTCGACGCGCTTCGGCATCGGCCGCAAGCACGTCCTCCATCTTCTCAAATCGCATGCGCGGTGTGCGGCCGAGCACGCGCTCTATCACTTCCGGGATACCCAGGAACGGAATCCGCCGTTCTAGGAACGCCGCAACAGCAATCTCATCCGCGGCATTCAGGGCGCACGGCAGTGCACCGCCCTTTTTCATTGCTTCCCGGGCCAGACGCAGGCAGGGAAATCGTCTTGTCGAAGCCTTGGCAAAATCCAAGCGCTTCAACTTCGGCCAATCCAGGGCCACCTGATTAGATGCGACCCTCTCTGGATAGGTTAACGCATATTGGATGGGCATGCGCATATCCGTTGGCCCCAGTTGTGCTAAAACGGAACCGTCCACGAATTCCACCATGGAATGGATCGTGGACTGCGGATGGATCACGACATCGATTTGATCCGGGCGCATGCCAAAGAGCCAGCGCGCTTCGATGACTTCGAAGCCTTTGTTCATCATCGTGGCCGAATCAATGGTGATGCGGTTTCCCATGCGCCAGTTGGGATGCGCCAGCGCTTGTTCGATCTTAACGTCCGCCAGCGCGGCCAGCGGCGTCTTTCGAAACGGTCCGCCCGATGCCGTCAGCACCAGCCGCCGCACTTCCCCGCGTGTTCCGCCACGCAAGCATTGATGCACGGCGTTGTGCTCGCTGTCGACGGGTAACAGTTCGCGCCCGGCTTTTTTTGCCGCAGCCACCACCAGCTCGCCCGCCGCGACGAGAACCTCTTTGTTCGAAAGCGCGACCGTCTTTCCCATCTTGACCGCTTCGTACGTCGCCTCCAGCCCGACGACGCCCACCGCTGCGGATACCAGGATGTCCGCCTCGGGATGCGTTCCGGCCGCCAGCATTCCTTCCCGGCCATGGTGAATCTCCGGGAACGGCGTGATTCCCTTTTCGCGCAGCAGACGCGACAACTCATCGCCCCGCTTGGCATCTCCCACGGAGACGAGTTCTGGGTGGTGCCGCTCAATCTGCCCGATCAACTCTTCCAGGTTAGCCCCCGCCGCCAGCGCAACGACAGCAAACCTCTCCGGCAGAGCTTCCACGACCGCCAGGCATTGCCGCCCAATCGATCCTGTAGAGCCCAAAATGGATAGCTGTTTCAAGGAGTCCTTTATGGAGTGCGGCGGCTAGCCGCCGCTTTTCCGCCCTCGCCGTCTGCCGCGAGGAAGCCCGTTGACCTACGACTTGGGCGAGTAGATCAATATCCAATAATACCAGACAACCGGAATGGCAAGAATAAGCGCGTCGATTCGGTCAAGCACTCCGCCATGTCCGGGCAGAATGCTGCCGGAATCCTTGATCCCCGCGCTCCGCTTGTACGCCGATTCCAGAAGGTCCCCAACTTGCCCAGCCACGTTGCCCACCGCCGCCATCCCCAGCAAATGCGGAAGCGGCACCAACATGAAGCGCGCAAAAATGAAACCGACGACCAGCGAGCCAAAGAAGCTCGCGACCGTCCCCTCCCACGTCTTCTTAGGGCTCAGATGCGGCGCCAAAGCGTGTTTGCCGATGGATCGCCCGACGAAATAACCCGCGGTATCTCCGACCCAGATAATGACCATGGCGAAAAGGAGTAGCGACGGTCCCGGGGTTCCCGAACCGTGCAGCCGGATTGCAAATGACAAAGGAAACGCGACGAAAATGAGGCCGCTGGAGCTGATTCCAGCTGCGGGAAGCACTTCGACCATCGGCCGCTTTGTGAATAACGTGATAGCGGCGATTCCGAGAACGAACAAAAACAAGGCCACCTCGAGCGAAGGCATCCCTCCGGCAAACCATTCTGTACCGCGATATGCGGTCAGGCCCCCTGGCAGCGAATAAACTGGCATGTACACCGCGCGCCATTGCATATAAACCATGATCAGAGCACAAGTTGCCGTCCAGAATCGATACGCCCGATGGCCGATAGCTTCGCCAAGAGCGAAATACTCGAAGAGCGCCACCAACGTCACCAAGCCGACAGCCAGGGCTACAATCGCCGTCGAGCCCCACACCACTAAACCCACCACAAACGGAATCAAGACGACGGCCGTCGCCACCCGCTTCCAAGTCATAAAAATGGAATCCCCTGAGAAACTGCGGCCTTCATCTCATCACATCGAGCGAAATAAATCACGCACGAGGTAGGACAGACATTCCTGTCCGTCCAAATCATGAGACCGCAGAACACGCTAACCTACAGCGGATGGTTAGCCACCACTCGGGCAGATAAAACGGATACTGTTGCCATCGGCGTCCTTTACATACATTTCTCTGTTGCCCCAGGTCTGGTCAACCGGTCCGGTATCAATCCGCACACCCTTCTTGACAAGTTCCGCGTGCAGCGCATCCACATCCTCAACGATCAGGTTGACCACGCCACCCAAAATCCCATCCCCGGAAAACGACGACACGTGCAGCCACACACCATCGCGCGTCATGCCCATGTAACAGGGATCTGGTTTCGCGTCATCCACACGATGCGCGAATTCCCGCCGAAACCCCAGCCGCCCGCAATAGAACTCCTCCGCCGCAGCGGAGCTACTAACATGGACGAGAGGAATCGCAACCTTGATCAATCGGCACCTCGTCGGCATTGACTTAGCCTTGCGTACTGCGTAAGTCTCCCAAAGCGGACTGGCTTAGACCAGCGATTAAGCCACCATGAGCGTGCGGCTAAATCCAGTGCTGCCCGTGTTCCGCGACTGCGTTATACCAGGGGAGCTCGGGCTTGCGTCAGCGCTCCAGAATTTCCTTGTAGGCGTTGAGCGCGACTTTTTTGGGTTTGCGATCCAAAACGAAGTTGTAAGTCTTGGTGGA
>WNFQ01000558.1_pt1 | contig 24814 bp, 29 predicted proteins | sample 5400171 | NCBI WGS metagenome assembly WNFQ01 (sample SAMN13153356, study PRJNA577476) | soil metagenome | isolation source: 20 cm soil under Madrone tree | place: USA:California | collected 2016-06-14
TCATCGACGGGCGTTATTGAGATTTATCTAGACGAGATCGGGAAGCTCGGACTTGATCTTGGGTTTTGGATCGCCGTGGCGCTGGCTTATGGTGAATTCGTGGGAGACAGAGAGGTGAGTTGGATGTTAATTAATTGGAAGCCTCACGGTGCTGAAATTACTTTCTCAGGGATACCTGGCGGCTATGGCTGATTAGTATTCTCACTTTGTTTGTCGTTCGTCTTGGTCGGATGCTGGAAATCCGAGTGGGAAATTCATAGGGACGTGGTTACACTTGAGGTCCGGTGGAGATAGCGGACGGGACGTTCGGTAGAGGGACAGTATGTAAGATACGCATACGCAGCACGAGCCGAGGACGACAATTGCTTGGTTTCCTTTTTGGGAATACGTGGGAAAGGCACGCCCCAGACGCGGTGAACGCGAGAACAGCGCGACTCATTCACCCCACACGGCCCCAGCCTCTCTTTTCTCCCCACAACAGCGATGGCAGAGCCTGGCCCCTCAAAATCGCGCATTCTCGCAGCTCTCGATCTTACAGAGGATGCTCCTTCTCCACCCCCATCACTCGCAACCCATCTTTTATCCCGGCAACTCGGTGAAAAGCGCAAGCGAGGCGCGGAATACGCTGCCCTAGCAGCACCTGTGAACAAGCGCCAGGTGTCTGGAACGTCGCGCGCGGCGATAAATCGGCTGCCCGCGGGCCTACTTGCGAACACCCAATCTCCAGGTGCGTACCCGCAATTTAGGTCTGTTCATAACTTAGGTGACCTTGATCCGTACTCGGGACCGGTGTTCCGCCATTGGTAGATGTCGTGGTGGCTGACGCAACGATAACACCTGAGGAGCGATCCGTCCGTGAAACGCAGTCAGTCATCGCAGCCTCGTTCAGACAAAGCTCGTCGTTGGACGACCCCCTTGGCTCTGAGTTTCGACTCTCATATGATGCCGAAAGCCCTCTGACCAGGCTTGACGTTGGTGGGGATGACCAAGAGCGACGGCACGTGCACATTTAACGAATGAAAGATGGCATTGTCTTCTGATGTCGACTTAGCTTGGCGGAGTTCGTCTCCAAGTCTATTGACAATTTGGCTCAGGACATGCAGGTCAAGGATGGAATGAAGTACTTGTGCCTGAAAGAGTCGGTACAGCTCACATCTTGACATGTTACTCCCATTGACGCGGCGCCGTACGTCAGTGCGAAGGATATCCTCCCCGGGTTGGAGGTCCGCCTTATCCCACATCAGATCATTGGCGTCAGCTGGTAAGACACCCTCACTGCCCGAGGGGGGGACCTAAATCATCTCTCTAGGATGTTAATGCAGGAGAAAGAGACAATAGACAAAGGCGGGATTATGGCGTTCGTACATCCCCGCTTTGCTGGTCGGTGTCCTAACCTTGATCTGAAGCGACGAAATGGGACTTGGTTCGTTTCCGCACCTTGTGTGTGACGGGTTCATCTCTTGATGGCGCCGTTTAGGCAAGACAGTTCAGATGATCGCCACAATGGCCATGAACATGCCTGGCCCCGACGAAAATAACCGCACAACCCTCGTTGTCGTTCCCGCCGCGCTGCTTCATCAGGTATGACCTATAATGCCCAACGCCATGCATCTACTTAACCGTCTGTCTGAGTAGTGGAAAGATGAAATAGAGTCTAAATCAAACAGCATATTCAACGTACATATACACCATGGTAAGACGAAGCTGAAGAGCTTGTCCGCACTCCGTGAAAAAGATGTGACGTCTTTCCATTCTTGTGATTGCCTTTTATCTCACCATATAAATGAATAGGTCATCATCACAACGTACCACACTCTCTGTCTCGACTTCGTTATCAAAGATCCTAACGTTGAACCCGATGACGAAGCTAGATATCTGACCAAACATGGGTGATACCTTTCTATCGTTTATTTGTTTGTTTGTAGCTCGACCTAATGCTGCCTTCGTAGTGGTCTCCTGGCACGTATGAAATGGTACCGCGTCGTGCTTGACGAGGCGCAATTCATCCGGAATCGGTGTGTCATTTAGCTTTATGTGCTTGGCAACCGGACTCATCTCATGCTTCAGAGGCACACGGGCCAGCAAAGTGGTCGCCCAACTTCGTGCCGAATTCCGGTGGATGTTAACTGGCACACCTGTCACGAACACCTTGTACGTATTCATATTGTGCGTTTCGGAAGAATTATGCCGAGATAACACGATGATAGAGCGGATCTTTATGGGTTAATTCGTTTTGGGCATTTTCGTCCATGGAATGATTGGGGATCGTTCAATGAATACATCGTACCTGAATACCCTCTTCGTATGGGCGTGACTATCTGACAGTCTGAATGTTTGTGCAGGCCAAGTTTCAGTTTCAAAACGCGCCGCTGGCAGGCGCACGTGCCCAGGGGATTCTGAAGCCCATCTTACTGCGTCGGACTAAAGATTCAAAACTCGAGGGCAAGCCACTGCTTACCCTCCCGCCAAAATCGATCGAGCTGGAGACTCTGAAATTCTCTGACGATGAGCGCCAGGTACACCCGCCTAGTATTTTTTGGGCTACAGAATTCTAGACCAGTCTTATCCACAGATATACGACGATTTTGAAAAGAAAGCGAAGATCCGCGTCAATAGGTTCATCCGCGAAGGGACAATGGTCCAGAAGTGCGTATATTCTCTGTTTTCCGTCGCTACATAACTGACCTTTACCCACCTTAGTCATTCCGTGGTGCTGGTGTTGATGTTGCGTTTGCGTCAGCTGTGCTGCCATCCGAACCTCATTCTTGTGAGCAAATTGTACTTTTTTGGTAATCGATTTCTTATCGCGCCATCTTCGTCCATGAAGTGTCAAGCGGACGGCTACGATGACCCCACGTTGCTAGTAAGTAGCGAAAACGAAAAGGACCTTGCGCGTGCGAGGAAAATGATGGGATCGGAGTGGGTCGTGAAGTTAAAGAGGAGGTAGGTTTATCTATCTACCTCCGAGCAATGGTTGTCAGCTCTATTTCCGTGTATTCAACAGGGCGTTGGCTCGCGCGCGGGCAATCGAGCTTGACTTTACGTGTGATGGAGACGACGAGGAGGAAACTATGTGTCCTGTATGCCACGAGAGTACGCCACTCCTTTATCTACCTTGTCAGGCTTTAGTTAACTCGTCACGGCCTAGTCTACGAAAATAATGGCAGGACTCTGAAATGCGGACATGAAGTGTGCGCAGGTGAGCTTGGACACTGAACGTTTCTCCAGAATTTGCATTATTCATTTGGCGTGATACAGACTGCTTGGAAGATATGAGCCAATCTGCCATTGTCCACGATGGGATCTTCGGCTATGGGAATGAAAAGCAAAACATCATCGCCGAGAAAGAATTCGAGGAGGCAGCTGCTAGAGGTTACCGCCCATGTACGTCAGCCCACTATCATCCCCCCTTTCGCATGCTGCTAACACGGGAAACTCATCAGGTCCTGTGTGCAAGAAGATGAACGACATCAGCCCGAACGCCATCTTCCTCTCAAGTGCCTTCGAGCCGACACCTGAGGAACTGCGCGCGCACGCTCACTCGGAGAAAGAGCGCTCGCGTTCTGCAAAGGAAAAGAAGCCCCTCTTGCCAGGCCCATCGACACCGACGTCCAAAGTTGCACGCCGCCCACTGCCGCCTCCGGAAGCAGTCGAACTGAGTTCGGACGAGGATATGCCAGACTTCAAACAGATCTTGGCTCGATCAAAGAAAGAAGTAAGTTATTCCTCTTCTACGCTAGGCGACGAGGGTCCGCAATAATAATTTAAAAAAAAAATGCTGACTTTGTGCTTTATACTTGCAGGAGAAACCTCCTCCGCCCTCAACAAAAATCTTCGAAGATAGCTCCGATGATGACGGCCAATCCAACGTAGTGAAGCCTGAGAAGACCATAGTGCCTTCCTCGTCAAGCCAGAATAAAGACAGCAAAAAACCCAGTCAGCGTACCGTCGCCGTCTGGCGGCGAGATGACGATGGCATGGAACCAAGCGCAAAGATGCTCGCCCTGATCGAGCAACTCCGAATCGCAGAAAGTGCAGGCGACAAGACGATCGTCTACTCCCAATGTCCGTCTCCCCCAGCTTTTTTCAAATTATTTGCATCTGCTAATGGATGGTGATGATGATGCGCACAGGGACGTCAATGCTGGATTTGGTAGAGACGGTGTTGTCGCGGTATGGTATGCAGTTTTTGCGGTATGACGGGAAGATGCGGAGTGAGGCGCGCGATGCGACGCTCATCGCGTTCCGGAAGACAGGCGGACCTAGGGTTATCCTCATCAGCATTAAATGTGGGGGCGTTGGGTTAAACCTCACCATCGCCAACCGAGTCATCAAGTACGTACTCCCGTTCCTATCCCCGCGCGATATGTTGACGTTGAACGCGCCTTTTTTTGTGTTTTAGCATGGACCTGTCGTGGAACTTTGCTGCGGAATCGCAGGCGTATGATCGTGTACATCGTCTTGGACAGGAGAAGGACGTGTTTGTGAAGCGTCTTGTCGTGGAGAATACGATCGAAGAGCGCATGTTGCGACTGCAGGATATCAAAACGGGTACGTGGCATTCCCCCTTTTCCCTTACACAACATTAAAAAAAAATACCGTTCGACTCTTAAGGATTGGCGGATGCTGCTCTAGGGGAAGGCACAGGTGTCAAATTACAGAAGCTAAGTGTCAGAGAGATCAAATCAGTGCGTCTTCTCCCCTTTTTTCCTCGCTGTTATCCTGAGTACAAGTGTTATTTTTAGCTCTTTGGAATGACGCCTCCCCAGAGCAACGCGTCGTCATCTCAGCAGCAGCTTGATGATTAGGTCGGCTGCGGCAATTAATACCCAGACTGCTTTCTCTGGGCAGCCGCTGGCCCTGGGGTCAAGTGGCGATTCGAAACAAGCTACAGTATCTCTCTATAGGTTTCTGGTAGACCAGGTAACTACCACGTGCTGGATATTTTGCTGCTATACTGCTACTGTAAACAAGGTAATTCCGAATGATATATAACACGTTATATTGTGGAGTCTTGTGCCTGCTATCACTGTTCTAGCGATCCGACTTATATATCGGCGAAGTGTAATGCACCCGCATCTACGGGTAGCATTGGAGTGCTCATGATGCCGCCGCCCGCCCGTGAAATCTTTTCTCAGTCTTCAGTACTGCAGTATGGATCGTCGTTGTGAGGACGATATTAAGTATGTGAAGCTGACTCGGACGGAACGTATTGCTTTTAACTTGGCGCCCTTGTTATGGCAAGTACTACTAGTGGTACAAACAAGCCACTTCCAAAACCTGCGAAACAGAAAAACAGTAACAATACTCGTGCAGTACGTAAACCTACCATCCGTCAGATTGACCATTGGATCGCGAAGGGGTTCACTTGTCCCCAGCGCGTTTTCTCTGCCCGAAAATCCTGCCCCAAAACCAAAAGCCCACTCGTTCTTCGCTCTCCACCACGTCCTCTTCTTGTTCCTCCCCCTCCTCTTCTACCACCTTAGCTTCCACCTCCGCGACGCGATATCGCTTTTTATAATCCGTGGGCAACTCGATGTTCGTGCCATATTGCCACATGCCCCTCCGCGCAGCCCTGACCAGGGGCCCAAGCCCGAGTAAATGAGTAAATGAAGAAAGAAAGAAAACTCAAGAACAAATTGGAAAAAAGAAAAAAGTACAGACTGTGCTTCGACCTCCGCGGCTAGGTACGCTTCCTTCTCCCAATCACTGCCGTACTCCGCTCCTCTCTGGCTGTACACGGCTCCCCATCCGGCGCGGACCATCTCAAGGGGAAGGTTTCGCGTGGTGGGGGTAGTAGTAGTGCCACTACTACTGCTGCCGCCTTGCGGTGTCCACCACCGACGACTGTGGCGCCAGGGCCAGAAGGAGCGAGGGAGGAGCGGGAGGGCTACGACGCGATTGTACTGGTCACGTCGGAGGAGCTCGCACTTGATTCGGCGGCCTAAGATGTTCTCTTTGAGCCATGCAAGCGAGTCCAAGTAGTAGGGTTGCGCCGGTCGACCGAAATGTGATCCCTGTTTAAGTAATAGCATTTTCAACGATCAGCGCACGACCGCGACACCAGTAAGTTTTTATTTTGCATAGAGGGGGGGGTTGGGAAGTGATATAGATGGTATTCACTCACCTCGGGAGCGTCCATGCCCGCCATGCGGATGTGGATCGTCTTTCCATTCAGTCCTGCATCGTGTTAGGGTCGTCAATGGTCCATAGTCGTTCTTGTGGATGCGGGTAAGTAAGGTGATCACGCACCTCGCCTGGTGGTGGGCACATGTCTGAACTTGAATGGTCCGCGCCAGCCAAAACCCGACGTATGATAAAGGCGAAAGTTGTCCGCATCACCCACGCTGAGCGTAATCGGGAAAGAAAGAAAAGGAAGAAAGAAACCGCATGCGCGTGCGGGGTCAGCGTGTGAGTTTCGTCAACTTGAATCAGGGATCGATCGGGGGTACCAGCACGCACCTGGTCACGACACCAGTGATCCATCGTTTGCGCCTCAACAAGTCGGGCGTTATCCACTCGGCGCTCTTGATACGCTTAAAAAAACGACGATAGACCGAGGATGCCCCGAGTGCAGTGGCGGAGCCAAGAAGAAATGCGAGCGCGATGATGGCGTTGGTGTCGAGCTCGTCGGGCGGTGCCGGTGGTGATGATTGTGACCGGTCTGAGTCTGGGCTTGCTGTGGCGTGCTGGTGATTGTGACCACGAGCACTTGCCTTTTGCGCGTCCTTGTCGGGTGAGGAAGTAAATGGCAAGAAGAGCCAACTGCCACGAGCGAGTGGCTGCCAAACTTGGCGCAGTGAAGGGGACATGGTAATGGTAAAGGGCGGCGCCCTTCCAATCCCGATGTTTTCACAGCGAAAATGGCGTTGTGCAGGGCTCAGCGACGAACGAAGACGACCTCGGCCTGACAATTTCAATTTTGGATGGTTTGGGCGCCAAAAGTGATTTCAATTCGATTATCAGTTCATATCAAATCAGAGTTCTCGCCACACGTTTTCTATAATGGCCAGCTACATTGCTTCTGTGCTACGAACCAGGGCTACAGTGTCACTCTAATCTGAGACATCTCCCCACTATCAAGTATCAACACTGATATGTAGTACAGTGTACACATGCCTATATTAGCCAACGTTGGGTTGGACATTGGTACCGTCATGATTTCCAATCCCTACCTCGCTGCGCGGTGGAGCGCAGTCTGGCCGGTACGCATATAGATATATGCACCTCGTTTCAGCCGAACCACATACGACCTTGGATTCCTTTTGGACGCAGCCAAGGGGCAACAGGCCCTGTCGTGGCAAGGGAGCGCGGTCAGAGCCAATGGAAGCCACTCGGTGTTCGCCGGGACCAAGAACAAGGCGCAGTTGGTCTAATACGTTTGTTTCACTGACACGCGTGCGGATGCAAATCCCACGTCGAATTCTTCGCACTGGAAATCAAACGGACATCAGCGATGCCATGCTGCAGCGGTGCCCCGCCATAAGCCTCAACACTGGGCTAGGGGAACTCCTCGAAATATACTTTACCTCGTCGACGTGCGGCCCATATTTCCTCATTCCCAGCCTACGAGCCAAAAATATCGGCTAGGAGTGCCGAGAGCGATGAGAAATAAAAGGTGCTAAGCTTCTCACACGTCAGCTGGAAAGCCTGCTACCTAAGAGTCGAACCCGAAGGTAACCCACCGTCCGATGGGAACTTTCGAGGGTAAAATATAAGCTGAGAAGCCGTTCTACCGTGGTTGCATCTATGAAGATTGTGAGCGATAAGAGGGTTCAAGTTGAGCGTGTGAGAAATCTGGTGAAGATGGTACCCTTTCGACACAGCCGCCCCGCGGCTGCTAGACAAGGGGTCAACTGGTACCTGGGGATATCGCAGCCGGTGTCAAGGCAAGCCGTGAAGCTTCCCAAACACACCAAACTGTGAATCGAGGGATATCTAACCATGATCAAAGAGAAGAGGGGGGAGAGACCGAGACGGACGACACAGGCTTCCCTTCCCCTTCCAGTCTGCATCTTCATCCCAAAACCGTGCTGACAACGGCGGGATGAAAATGCAGGAACAAAAAAAGAAAAGGCAAATCTATGCGAGACGCAGGTACGAAGTTGAGGTGGGAGTACGATCGATAGAGGAGAACAGGGCGAACCTGAAAGAGTCAAGAGCTAATATAGCCATCTGCACGTTTCAACACGTGATGATCGAAGACGAATTAGCCGAGCGTGCGAAGAGGGTGGAATCGTGCCGTCAGATAACGAGAACACCTCGAAAATCCTCGGAATAATATACTGAGGTGTGGGTATGACTAGGTGTGTTTGAAACAATATGACTTTCGTCACGCCGTGTAGGGTGGTGGCAAAGGAGAGGATTCCGAGGAATGGCCTGCCGGTGAGAGCTTGTTATTCAGAAAGGAAGAAAAAAATGAAATAATGATAGGTGGAGGCATGAGTGTTAGAGGGCGCTTATAGATCAAAAGAAGTGTTTGCGACAGGAATATTTATAGGCGCTCAGATCACCGGGAAGAAACTATGGCCCGTGCGTGAATGTTCCGCTATAGTAGTCACAGGCAGTAAGTTACTCCAAGGGTTACTCGTCTGGTTCATCTGAAAACGGCGAAAGTTCTGGGTGGTGTGTACATCAGAGGAAGTGAGGAAACTTTAACGGGGTCAACGTAGCCGTCGCTAGGTGAGAGGAGCGCTTACGAGTGTATGGCTGCGGGTTGTTTTCTTGATTCCACAGCACGACTTGGGAGGATGAACATGACTCAAAAAAGAGCATTCACGTCGCCCGCCAAAGTGTGAAAAAAAAACCAAGGATCTTTCTCCATATGCAGACTAGGACCCAAGATAATCTGAACCGTCATGGGAGGTTACGGTTTTCGTCGACGAGACATCAGGACAACCGGTCACAGGTAAACGTCAGTGGCATAAACGAAAGCTTCGGATGCGGTCGGCCTGCCAGTGGGCATGGCGGCAGGCGAGCGGAGTTGAGTCTCAAAAGTTGAACACCGCCTGATATTAATCACCGATTCACCGGCACCTCGTATCATCACACCAACGCTCCACTGCTTCTGAAGGAGCGGATAATGAGAAAAAGGGTACTGTGGAGAATAACGGGAAAAGTGAGGCATCTCGATTACTGAATCCTGCTCCTTTAGGTCAGGCGATGATGGTACTGCGCTCAGTCTTACAAAGTATCGAATGATTATACGTAAGGCGCATTTAACCACGTAGCTCTGGCTCTGTGAAGGAAGAATAACTGGAAGGTAGAACGATCGAGGCTCACTTCGTGCACCATGTTGCCCCGTGTGGGTCTGTACCAGTGCCTGAGCCGCCACTCTCTGTCTGTAATGTCGAATACTGTTCATTATCCGTACGCGTGGACACCTGATTTTGCATCTGCTTGCGCAGGACGGGCTGAGAGCGGGATCGTATCTTTGATCCCGTACGGGCAGTTACCTCGGGGACATCATTTAAACTAAAATGATTGCCGACTACAATTAGCGCAGTGGAGGAAACGATGACGGAAAATGCCTTACATTTTGGTGCCCTAGCCACATAACAGGGGGTGCTTACGACGTTCATAATAGCCCAGACCTTGGGATCGCAGTTGACCAGACAAGAGCCAGATGTGGGATACGGTACTCACCTGGCAGTTCATTTTCGTTCTATTATCAAAGCCAACAATGTTGAGGATTATGGCCATAGGGGTGGCGACGTGCGTGAAGGAGTAAACCTATAGCAGGTGAGGACCAATCCTCTATTGTGGGTGGGCGGTGCCAGTGACGATTGACGGAACCCGAAAGGAGGGCACAGACCCATATCGGCCATCGGTAGGGGCGATGCCCTTGGATGACATCCCACTCATAGTCAAGGGTAATAAAGAATTCCCAGCTAGGCGCGGAAGGTTGTAGTTGAATAGTCAAGCAAAACCCTGGAGGCTAGCAGAGCAGAGCAGGGAAACTCACATGAATATACCATCCACGCAGTGCCAGAGATTTACGGTGGCGGATGTTCAAAAGGACGATGGTTAATTCCCTGAGCCAGACGAAAAAGTGAGCATTGAATTCCCGAGTGATCGTAGTTAGATTGCGGAAGTCCACCATGGGTGGAATGAAACTTTGATGGAACGATTAGGGTGGATAGTCAACTCGAGTGCGGTGGGTTCGAGGAAAGAGCATGTCCAGAGACATTAAAATAGACCAGGTTGCTGATGACTGTCCTCTATTTTCTTCCCAAATGGCGGCACCCGAGAGGGCCGAGAAGCTCACGTTGATTTACAGTATGCCGTTATGGCCGCTAAACCTAAAATGTTACGCGATGTTACAGAGGACAGACCGCCGATGTCGATCAGGAAAAAATCAGGGGTGAATAATAATTGTGAGTGCAGCAAAGCAAAGTTTGGACCCAGATGCGACACCTCTTCAAGTTGTTAGTACACGTTTGCTGTCCTTGAGACATCAAAGTGGATGCGTATGTTTGACCACAAAGTTTGATATGACATCGATCAAATCGAATTTCTGATTTAGGCTAGTCACTTTCGAGGCAAATTGGTTGAGTACTGTACAGTACTTTGCTAAGTCAGTCGAGAGAAGTTTGAGTGACTGGAAACCTGAGTGACAAAGGCGGCCAAACAGCGATCACAGTGAGTAATCGGTGAATATTCCGGGAAAGAGGTGGTATGTGAGGACTGAGGAGGCGCCGAGGCGGAGCGATGTGGCCGCTCGAGTGAGTTCGGCAAAGGCAACCTGGGCCACCAGTAGGCACTCTCAGATGGCACGGAGCCTCTGAGGGCATACACATCTGGTAAGTCTCCTATACTATATGAACTGTATTATATGAAATGCACCAGATGTGACAGAGGATTTGTGCAATGTACCTGACAACTTCTTGACTCTGGCTTCAAATCCCGACATTTGCAGTACCGTAGGTCATCTGACATTACTGTACAGTAAAGATCACCTGACATTTTTGACTCCACTGAACATGCCCTAGAATGAGTGGAATCGGACTACTATGACTAGCGCACCCACATTGTCTTCAAGTTGCCTTATGGTACTGATGGTGGCAAAAAGTATAACATTCAAACCTATGTACCATGACTGCTTCAAGTTGCTAACATGGAAATGGAATCTAGTACCCGCGCCGCCCACTGCCCACATTCTGCACCCACACCCGGGTATCAACAATGTGACTAGCCCCACTATCCTGTCAAGTAAGATACTAATATTATACCTTCCGAACAACTGAACCCAGCGCCGCTGCATACAGCGCTATAAATGCACCACTCGAAGGAGCGGGATCGCTTTCCCCTCATTTCTCCGGGCCACTCTCTACATTGACATTGAGACTCACTTCGTGCGGCTATGACGCCCATCCGAGTCTGTACTGATAGACGAGCTGGAACCACCCATCTGTGCCTTTGGAGATTGGACAATTTCCGTCCGCGCGGACTCCATCTGGCTAAGCGGGATTTGCTCCGAGTGGACCTGTATCTTTGGTACCGCCGTGCGCTTACTGTCCCGGGGACTCTCTTGTGAACCACTAGAATGATTACCAACCACAATTAGCCCGGTGAATGAAGCAATGAGGGAGAATACCTTACATTTCAGAAGAGCCCAGGTCCATGAGAGCGCGATACATCCTTGTTGCAGCAATCGTCATTGTGATCGTATTGGGAGCCTGAAATATCTGTGTTACAGAAAGGCATAATGAATCGATAACCTTTCTCCACACACATAGCACAAGGACGTACGTAGCTCAAAGGCACTGGTAGTTATGCCGGAATAAAGTTCAATTGACACGTGTCGAAAATGGACTGGAGAAAAAGAAACCTACAATTCAAATCCAAACATATGAACACCTATATCATAAAATAGAGATGAGCAAGGAGAAAGGGAGTAACCGAATAAACAGAAACAGACGTACTGTTGAAGGGATCTCGGCGATCAATGCAAGCAAGAGCCAGACGAGACCCTTACGAACAAAAAATCACATTGGTAAATTTGGAGCACCACAGCCAGCGAGAACCGCAACCATCGCACCTGTTTCCAGAGGACGCGTCCCAAATCAAAAGAGTCACCCGCTCCGATAAACAGGCGGAGCAAGCCAATGAGCATGATGAGAAGTAATATAACGTCAGCAATCAGTGAGCCTATAATATTGGGTTTTAAGCTCTCTGGGTTGAGCAGGGTGCAGGAGTTGCTGGCGTGCGACCACGAATCACGGACCTACGGTAGTCCAATAAGCCTAGTACAAATAGTCGACATTCAATTGAAAAATTCACCCGTACGCAACCTGTAATTTCACCGGATTTATGAGAAATACTTCTATGATCGGTAGAAAGTACTCACCAATGATGAGGAATACGACGTCTGCCACCCATACTCCTATTGCGATTAAAACAACAACCCTTTCCTTGTTCCAAATAGCCATTCTGCCAAATTCCCTTAAACGCCCTGCTTCTGGACGATAATCATGACGCATCGGGGACGTACATACGGTACACAATCAACAGCGAAGCGGCACCAAAAGCAATGTTAGGAAAAAGCTAGAAAGCGGAATGAGATGTCAGATGCTGCAGCCCTGGCCGCATAAAGGGAGGTGCTTACAAGGCCCAAAGTGCTCCAGGCCTTGAGATCGCAGTTGACCGGACAGTATAACGAGCCAAACGTGGGACGCGGGACTTACCTGACAGTGGATTTGAGTTGTGGTATCCAAGGCAATCATTTCGGAAATCCCGGTCGCAAGAGCGGCCACACGCGCGAGGGAATAAATCTATAACAGGGAACGTTTAATCTCCTGTTGTGGGTGGGCAGTGACGAAAGCCGAAAACGTTACAGACCCATATCGTTCGTCGGTATGGGCGACGACCTCGGATGACATCCCACTCAAAGCCAAAGGAAGTGAAGTATTCCCAGCTAGATGCGAAGGGTCACGCTTGAGTAACCAAGTAGAGCCTAGAGTCTATCTAGCGCGGCAGGGCAGGTAGACTCACGCAAATATACCATGGACGACATGATGGAAATCAACGAGTGCCACTTTGAAAAGAACGACCGGGAAGTTGGGCTAAAAACTCCTGAGCCAGACGGAAAATTCGTACGCACTGTAATCCCGAGCGACCGTATGTGGATTGTGGTAGTTCACCATCCTGGCACGGAGCTTTGAGGGAATGAATTAAGTGTATAGGAGAGGGTTGGGTTGAGGGAAAGTGGCCTATGTTTAGCGACAGCCAGCATTTAAAGCCTTCAACGTATAAAGTATTGTCGTATTGAATGGCGAATGGCAAGAAATAACCGGGTAGGATACGAAAACTTTGACAATGACCCAGGGCACGCTGGCCACTTCACGTTTGTTTAAACCAAATTAGCATCGGAACTGAGGTCTTAGCCGCCGAGGCCGGACGGGAATCTCAGCCCTTGACGGCTAAGATCTGAGTTCCGATGCTCTCATCATAACCAATAACATAACAAGTGTGTTTAGCGCCAAAAAGTGTCGTTTCCAGGACACCGTGGACAGCACCGTGTGCCATTCAAATGTGTACGACTGCTGGGGGAAATTATTAACCTGAAGCAACAGTTGGACTGATGGATGATTGCCTTCCTGGTGCTCAGGTTGACTCAGACCCGTGCGACTGCACCCGTGACTCTCCAGAGCAAAAGTTTAATTTCAAACCGGATATTTGACAAGGGATCCGGGACCAGGTTAAACGGTCTCAAGTTAGGTTAGAATGATAGCGCCCCACTACTAGCCAGAAACAGTGATTGGTAAATCGCCATTAAGAGTACATCCCGCGTTTTCTATTGTCACCGTTACGGTAAGGTCCAGGGCTAGATCAACGGACGCAGAATACGAGACCCGGCATTAATCCTACACTTGAAGCTCTCTCAAATTCCATCACTTGCGATACGTTTCAAATCACTACCTTGCGTGGCGTAAGACGGCAGAAAAAAAAACCTCTACGCCACACGAGTCCTAATACAAATACAGTATCGGGTCGAGAATAGAATTACACAGGGGCAGGGGCGGGAAAATCAGGAAAATTTCAGGAAAGTCAACTCAACTGCATCATGTGACCAGATATTCTGTTGTGCCGCGAGAACCTGATTGGCCACAGAGAATATTCAGAATTGAATTGCGCACAAATAGACCGACACAAGTTAAAGTTATTTTTACTGTACAGCTTAGTCATCAGGTGGCTTGACTCTCGATCAATAGGTCGATTTGTACTACAGTACTGTCACGGTAGATCACAGGTGAGATCCGGTGAGAGCAGAAGGCTCGCATAGAAAACGACGGGCGCAAACATACAGTAGTGGGAACGAAACGCCCCGAACGGCCCCAGTTATGCCCACCAAGCAGTCGATGATGATGATGGACGAACGGGGCAAGGATACAGTATAGGGAAACTCGAGAGGGCCTAGTGTCGAACTGTGCGTCGGAGCACCCCCTGTATGTCGAAAGTAGTATGGCGATCGTGACACTAGTAGTGACGGACCCAGAGAGATTATCGTCACGGACTCACGAGCTGCAGACTGAGAGCTGAGAGGGCGGGGTCGAGGGCCCGGGTCAGTTTCAACAGCAAAACGCGGCCACATCTTGGCCCTCAGGCCTCAGTTTCATTTGTACTGAAGAAACAACGACCCGGTCCAGTGAGCAGAAGAGTTTGTAACCCATTGCTACGCCCATCGTAGTCCTATTACATCCAAGTTTATACATGGAAACGAAAACTACTAGTACCCGAATTTCGCCTCTTACTTGATATCAACATGTCATGGCGACAAACCTCGAGATCCCTATAATTTTGATACCGAATATATATCATACTTCCAAAGGCTGAATCTCGCCCATCTACCCATAGCGTCAACGCCGTCCGAGAGAGCAGGAGCCAGCATCCGAGAATCGACGATTCTCCATCATTTCTCCGGCCCACTCTCTACGTCGACGTTGAGGCTCACTTCGTGTGCCTTGTAACGCTCGTGCGGTTCTGCACTAATGTACGAACCAGAACCGCTCATATGTGATGTCGGATACTGGCCGTATTCCGCATTTGGGACAGACATATCCGCCGGATTCAACGAGCGGACCCGCATGTCTGAAACTGCTGTACGCTTAGTTTCTCGGGGAGTCTCGCGTTGACCAACAGAATTGTTAACAGAGCGATACATCCTTGTTGAGGCAATTGCCATTATGATCATATTGGGAGCCTGAAACATCTGTGTTGCGGAAAGGTATAAGAAATCGATAACATTCTCCCAATTTATAGCAAAAGGACGTACGTAGTTCATGGGCACTAGTTGTTTTACCGGAATAGAATTCAATTAGCACTCTGTTGTTAATGGATCGGAGAGAATGGACAAGCACAATTTAGATTCAAGCACATGAACACCTATGTCGCAAAACAGCGTGAGAAGAGGAAGGGTAAAATAACAGTCAGACGTACTGTGGGAGGGACTGCGGCGAGCGTGGCAATAATGAGCCAAATGAGACCCTTAGGGATGGATATTCATATCAATTAACTCGGGGTATCACTGCCCAAGAGAACCGCCGCCGCGCACCTGCTTCCAGAGGATGCGTCCCAAAGCGAACACACTGTCTGCTTCAAGGTGTGTGCGGAGCAAGCCAATGATCATAATGAGAAGTAACACAACGTCGGTGGCGAGTGTGCTGATAACAGCAGGTTTGTTGGTCTCAAAATTGAGCAGGGTGCACGTGGTTGCCTCAGGCGACCATGCAGAGCGGATCTACGGTTGTCAGGTTAGCCTAGCAGGTCCAATCGGTTGACATTGAAAAAAAGGCTTACCCGTACGAGACCTGTGATATTACCATGTTTATAGAAGAATCCTCCATGATCTGTAGAAGGTACGTACCTTCGATGAGCAATGAGACATCTACTAAACATACACCCACGGCGATCAAAATAATAATCTTCTCCCTATCCCAAATAGATATTCTGCCAAGATTCCTTAAGTGCTTCGCTTTGGGAGGTTGATCATCAGCATCGGGGACGTACACACAGAACCCAATCAACAGCGAAGCCGCAGCGAAAGCGATGTAAGTAAAGAGCTGGGAAATAAAGGATGGGATATTATGTTGGGCTAGCCAAATAAAAGGAGGTGCTCACGAATTGAAATGTGACCCAAACCTTGCAACCGTGGTTTCAGACGGTTTAACAACAGACGTGAGACACGATACTCACCTGACAGTTCATTGGCGTTGTAGTATTAAAGGCAATCAAGTTGAGAATTATGGCCAAAAGCGTCGCCACGCGGGTAAGAGAGTAAATCTAATAATACAGGTAAAGATCAGTGCTCGGTTGTGGAATGCGCAATGGCAAAACCCGAAAAAGGGTAACAGACCCATATTGTCCATCGTTAGGGGCGACGCCCTCGGATGACGTCCCACTCAAAGTAAAGGGTAATGAAGAATTCCCAACTAAGCAGCGGATCACGGGTGAGAAGTCACGTATAAACTGAAGGGAAGCGCGGCAGGTCAGGGAGACTCACATGAATACGCCATCTAGAACATGCCAAAGCTTCACAAGCGACGCTGTTGCGAAGGACGACGACGACGGGTAAGTGCAAGCTCCTATCACCAGGCGGGAAGGTGAACGCACAGTATTCCCGAGTGATGGTAACTGGATTGTGATAGTCCACCATCCTGGCACGAAACTTTGAAGGGACGAGGGTGGGTTGGGAAAGGCGGCCGAAACGAACGTGGCTGCGATGGCAGCATTTGTACACAATACTGTATACATTTTCATCCGCAAGCGCTTGCGCCTAACGACATTGATTGACGGCCGCTAAACCTTTTGGGACAAACAGTGGACAAACCAATCTGTTTCCGCCAGCGAACGCCTCTCTCGACTCTCAATTTCAAATCACTTCGACCGTCGGCGGTCGTCGGTGGACCTTGTCCGGATCCAAGTGGGTCGCGGGACCAGATTCAAGAAAGATATTCCAGAAAGATATTCCTGGCAACGCCTTCCTAAAGTAGTATGTTGTGCATACGTATGTCTTTTTTTTCCAAGAAACCCAACGAGTCTGGGCCACAAGTCCGTGCAAATTTTTGCACTAGTCCTATTAAATTGTAACTTTAGGAGATAGACAGACAAAGTTCGAGTGTGTTCTGTCATTTCATGTTTGCAAGTATATGAGATTGAACATACACCGTAGGCTCCGAGTTGGCAAGTCACTCTTTCTACACGCTAAATACGAATATATACACTGTATCTAAAGTCTTTCTCTTACGAAAACTGAACTCCGCTCTAGTACTCCTTACAACGCCAACACCGCGTGAATGCAAACACGCACAACTCATCAGAAGTAGTGATAGTGAGACTCGGATCCAGTATCCGAAATGGCCATTTCCCTCATTTCTCTGGGCCATGTTCTACCTCGACGTCGAGGCTCACTTCGTGCGCCTTGTGACGCCCATGTGGGTCTGTATTGATGTTCGAAACGCGACTTGTCTCTGTTCTCAGATACTGGTCACCTTCCATACGCACGGTCACATCCATCCGGCTGGGCGGAACGGTCCCAGAGCGGATCTGCAATTCTGACAGCACGTGCCCATTCTCCCGGGGAATGTCGCGCGAACTGGAACGATTATTGAGCACAGTGAGCATTGTCGAGGAAACAATAAGGAGCAATGCTTTACCTGTCCGAAGAGGCAAAGTCTAGAAGAGAGCGATACATCTTCGTTGCAGCAATTGTCATCGTGACCATCGCGGGTGTCTGAAATATCTGTGTTGTAGAACCCCCGCAGCGTAAGAAATCATAAACCTGGCCCCACAAGGGCAACAAGTAGCAAACATCGACGTACAAGGCTCATGGGCTCTGGTTGTTTTACCGGATTAGAGTGTGCGATCAACACATGGATTGGAGAAAGTCAACCCACCATTTAAATCCAAAGACATAAACACCTACCAAGTGAAATATTGATGAGCAAAAAAGGGCGCAAAACGAATAGCCAGACGTACTGATGGAGGAACTTCGGCAACCGTAGCAAGCAAAAGCCAAATGAGGCCCTTACAATCAGAGATTCACATTAGTAAATTTAGGAACATGTTAAAAAGAACCGCCACCACCGCACCTGCTTCCAGAGGATGTGTCCCAATTCGAACGCACCGACTGTATTGAGGCGCAGACGGAGCACGCCAATGAGCATGATGAGGAGTAATACAACGTCGGTAATGAGTGAGCCGATAATTGCAGGTTTGGTACTCTCTATATTGAGCAGAGTGCACGAGTTTGCCTCTGGTAGCCACTTAGAGCGGATCTACGGTGTCAGATAAGCCTGGCAGTCCAAAATAGTTCACATTAATGTATTCACCCGTACGGCACCTGTGATATCGCCAGGTTTAAGAGGTTCCTTCGTGATCTGTAGGACGTACTTACCACTGATGAGAAATGCGACGTCTGCCACCCATACACCCATAGTAATCACAAAGGGAATCTTCGCCATGTTCCAAACGGCGATTCTGCCAAAAATCCCTTGAGTGCTTGCTTTGGGAAGATGTAATCATGGACGAATAAGAGACGTACATGCGAATTACAATCAACAGAGAAGCGGACGCAAAGGCAATGTAATAAAAGACCTAGAAAAAAGCGAAAGTATATCAGGTGTCGTAGCCTGGGCAGTTGGAAGGGGGTGCTCACGGCTTCGAAAGTGATCCAGACCTTGGGATCATAGTTCATGTTGACTACAGTATAAAGTCGGACGTGGGACAAGGGACTCACCTGACAATACATTCGCATTGTCGATTCAAAGCCGATCATGTTGAGGATTATGGTCCAAAGAGTGGCTACGCGCGAAATAGAGTAGATCTATGGCAGGTAAAGATCAAACCTCTGTTATGGTATGGGCGATGACGAAACCTGAAAGAAGACGACAGACCCATATCGTCCATCGGTAGGGACGACGCCCTCGGATGACATCCCACTCAAAATCAAGGGTGGCAAAGAATTCCCAGCTAGATGTGGTTGAGAGTCACATTGAGGCTGGAGGTTGATGCGGCAAGGACTGGGCAGGTTGACATACATAAATATACCATCCACGACGTGCCAGAAGTTCACTAGCGCCGCTGTTGAAAAGACCGACCGGTTAGTTGGGCTGCAAATCCCTGCACCAGAAGGAAAAACGTACGCACTTCCTTCCCGAAAGATCGTGACTGGATCAGAGTAGTCGACCATCCCGGTACGAGGATTTGATGGAAACAACCAGGTTAGATACCGAGTGATGGGTTTGGGAAGAAAAAGTACACGGGGCCCGGTGACTACCAGCATTTAAAGCATGCGACTGGCTGGCAGATTGCTTTACCAACGTATCATTTGATACGATAACGTGAGGGTAACGTATTCCGTCTCAGCCACAAAACCTAAAGTGGTTCCTATTTATAGAGGAGAAAGACGAACCGCCACACTGGACTTCAGTTGACATATGTCCTAGCTGTCGAGAGCATCAGATCAATGAAAACCGTAGTACTGTGAGTTCAGCGAAGTTAGTGTCGACAGGTTGAGTGTGTTACTTTCAAGTTTGGTTCGGATGCGACTCATGTTGTTGTACCTTTGCTTACGGTGACTTGAGACATCTGGGTTGATCCCAGTGAGTTTTTCGCATGTGCGTAACACCGTTCCGTGCATTAGCACTGCCACGCCTTGAGACGGCACCTTGTGTGGGCTGAAAGAGAGGGCACACGCACTGAGTTGAGTAACACTGGCATGCAAGCTGAAATGGAGAGATGGAGGATCAAAGGAAACATATCGTAAGGTGTGAGTACACAAGGCCCACAACAGACTATAAAGAGTCCTTTTTAAGGCACATGAGGTGCGGCCTCAGTGCGCGATTAGTATGCACCAGCATGTGCTAGTGCAAACTTGAAGGACGGTGACACGCATATGTGCAAGGTCTACCACTATACTCCATCTGCAGTTACAAAGGTTTTTGTATGTACTTGAAGAGCTGTGTACTCACCAAAAATGCCAGCAGGGTGAAGCCTCGTTTTTATGTCTTCTTCTATCTTGCTTCTATCTTGTGTGACCTCGCGTCTTCGCTTCCCCACTCTCTCCGTCTTCACCATTGTCGTGTAAGCTTGACAAGACTTTCCCGCTCTACTGTAGTACATCACGCTTACATACTACACCCCAGTATTATAACCTAGCCTCCGAGTTGGCAACTCACTCTTCCTACATGCTGAATACTGTACACAGTAGCTAAAAAATTTCTCTTACGAAGACTGAACCCCGCTCTAGTACTCCCTACGGCGCCAACACCCCATGAATGCAAACACGCACAACTCATTAGAAGTAGTGATTGTGAGACCCAGCATCCGAGAAATGGCCATTTCCCTCATTTCTCTGGGCCATGTTCTACGTCGACGTCGAGGCTGACTTCGTGCGCCTTGTAACGCCCATGCGGGTCTGTATTGATGTACGAAACGCGAGTTGTCTCTGTTGTCAGATGCTGGTCACATTCCATACACACAGGCACCTCCATCCGGCTGGGCGGGACGGTCCCAGAGCGGACCTGCAATTCTGATAACATGTGCCCGTTTTCCCAGGGAATGTCGCGTGGCCTAGAACAATTATTGAGCACAGTGAGGATTGTCGAGAAAACAATAAGGAGCAATGCTTTACTTGTCCGAATAAGCAAAGTCTTGAAGAGAGCGATACATCCTTGTTGCAGCAATTGTCATTGTGATCATCGCGGGCATCAGAAATATCTGTGTTGTAGAACCCCCGCAGCGTAAGAAATCATAAACCTGGCCCCACAAGGGCAACAAGTAGCAAACATCGACGTACAAGGCTCATGGGCTCTGGTTGTTTTACCGGATTAGAGTGTTCGATCAACACATAGATTGGAGATAGTCAACCCACCATTTAAATCCAAAGACATAAGCACCTACCGCGTGAAATAGTGATGAGCAAAAGAGTGCGCAAAAAGAATAGCCAGACGTACTGATGGAGGAACTTCGGCAACTGTGGCAAGCAAAAGCCAAATGAGGCCCTTACAATCAGAGATTCACATTAGTAAATTCAGGAACAGTGAAAAAGAACCGCCACCACCGCACCTGCTTCCAGAGGACGTATCCCAAACTGGACGCACCAACTGTGTTGAAGCGCAGACGGAGCAAGCCAATAAGCATAATGAGGAGTAATACAACGTCGGAAATGAGTGAGCCGATAGTGGCAGGTTTTGTGCTCTCTACATTGAGCAGAGTGCAGGATTTTGCCTCCGGTGACCACGTAGAGCGGATCTACGGTGTCAGATAAGCCTGGCAGTCCAAAATAGTTCACATTAATATATTCACCCGTACGGCACCTGTGATATCTCCAGGTTTAAGAGGTTCCTTCGTGATCTGTAGGACGTACTTACCACTGATGAGAAATGCGACGTCCGCCACCCATACACCCATAGTAATCACAACAGGAATCTTCGCCATGTTCCAAACGGCGATTCTGCCGAAAATCCCTTGAGTGCTTGCTTTGGGAAAATGTAATCGTAGCGCATCGGAGACATACATACGAAGTACAATCAACAGGGAAGCGGACGCAAAGGCAGTGTAAGAAAAGACCTAGAAAAAAAAAGCGGAAGTATATCGGGTGCCGTGGCCTGGGCAGTTGGAAGGAGGTGCTCACGGCTTCGAAAGTGATCCAGACCTTTGGGATCACAGTTCAAGTTGACTACAGTATAAAGTCGGACGTGGGACAATGGGCTCACCTGACAATGTATTGGCATTGCCGAATCAAAGCCGATCATGTTGAGGATTATGGACAAAAGAGTGGCTACGCGCGTAATGGAGTAGATCTATAGCAGGTAAAGATCAATCCTCTGTTATGGTGCGGGGTATGACGAATCCTGAAAGGTGACAGACCCATATCGTCCATCGGTAGGGACGACGCCCTCGAATGACATCCCACTCAAAATCAAGGGTGGTAAAGAATTCCCAGCTAGATGCGGAGGGCCGCGGTTGAGCAGTCACATTGAGGCTGGAGGCCAATGCGGCAAGGGCCGGCAGGGTGACGTACATAAATATACCATCCACGACGTGCCAGAATTTCACTATAGCCGCTGTTGAAAAGACCGACCGCTTAATTGGGCTGCAAGTCCCTGCACCAGAATAAAAAACGTACGCACTTGCTTCCCGAGAGATCGTAACTGGGTTATGGTAGTCAACCATGCCGGCACGAGGATTTAATCATCGAATGGCTAGGTTAAATACCGAGCGATGGGCTTGGGAAAAGAAGCACATGGGGCTCGGTGACTACCAGCATTTAGCATATGCTGGCTGGCAGATTGTTGTTTCAACGTGTCATTTGATACGATAGCGTGAGAGTAACGTATTCCATCTCAGCCACAAAACCTAAAGTGGTTCCTATTTATGGAGGAGATAGACGAACCACCCCATAGTATGTCCGCTGGACTTCAGTTGACTTAGATCCTAGCTATCGAGAGCATCAGATCAACGAGAACCATAGTACTGTAAGTCCAGCGAAAGGGACATATAGGGCCCAGGGACTGCCAGCATTTAAGCCTGAGTTCAGGTTTGATTTCCTGAACGATACTTCGTGATCATGTTTTGATATCATGTAACTTACTAGACAGCCTTCAGGAAACCTAGCGTTCGTCTTATGACTGTCTTACGTGACGTTTTGCCCCTTTTGCCGCTCAAGGGTACTGTATACTTGACCTAAATAAACGGCAAAAGGGCAAGTAAGTCACGTAAAACGTGAGAGATTTCCTAATGCCTCACAGCCACAAAACCTAAGTGCTCGCAAATTATAGAGGACATTAGAACTTGAACCTTCTGAAAAAGGTTATTGGACCATCACACTGCCTAATCGTGCTTATCGTGGTGATCAGTGAACATGAACACCGCCTCACGGCCCGCGCGCTTATGACGATCACGGGCAATCCCGGGCCGGTTTTCGCGATTCAAAATCCACCAAGAGAAAAATCGTTAGTTCGATTCCAACCAAATGTCTGAAGTCTGACGAGTCCAGATCCCAAAATGGTTGACTGACACTGAGTGAACAAGGCAACCAGAAACCAGCGGGGACTCAGGCTGCAAAGGCACTCACTGGCACGTCGCCTCCGAGTCATTACCGTATTTTTACGAGTGACAGGAAGAGCGTGGCGGATTTTGGACTATCAAGGCCTCGCCGATCTCGCCGACCCATCCCCGACTGACTGATCTCCGAGACGCGCTCCGCGCGATCTCATATCATCTTTGTGGGCCTCGTGCTCACATACGATAGCAGTATCCATTTTATTATTGCTTTACTATACTTTCTCCGATCTTTCCATCTCATTTAAGACGCCTTGGCCTATTCCCCTGATACGATAAGCAAACGAGACGAGCATTGTACCCTCGCGTGCCTATCGTCCACGGTCCATCTGTACCTTGTGCCCTTGAAAGCCCCTTCCCGTGTGTCTTCTCTCTCTTGTCCCCTGTCGCCGGTCGTTCGTGGCTGCCGCGCGTCGGCATCATTGCTCTGTTTCGCGTTTTCACGTGTCCTAGTCTCAGCAGAGCGAGCTGAAAAAACTGGGCAAAGAGGCACCCCAAGGGTCTTCGCGCCGTCGCGGCGGGTTTGACGATCAGTATGAATTTGACACATGCGTGATGACAACTTTGAAACGTATGTATTTCAAGTATTTGACACCTACGTGATGACAACTTGAAATGATGAGTATGTATTTGACACATGCGTATTGACAAATGACAACTTGAACTTGAAATCCATGCCAAACCAAGTGTGCTTACAGTAAGCTAGTTCGGCCAGGGTGGTCAATGCTCGCAGTTTGGCTACTGTACATCCCATGTAAGTCATGATGCATCATCCCACACGGCCCCGTGGGGCAAGTGGGTGTGCATACCAGTACTGTTCGCTCTCATGGTCTGTTCGTTCCCTCCAGGCCCGGGGTGGGGCAACAGCCGTAGTAATCTCGCAGGCCAAGTGGCGCCTCCTCCCTCTCCTCCTGCTATCGCGCCCGCATCGAATGCCTCGCAGAATAGAGCCTCTTCCGACACCACAATCTCGCCCACATCGTCTACAATTCCCCTACCCCGTTAAAGTGCCATCCGCGCGTCGCCAGCGAGTACGAGTAGCGAAAAGAAGCGCGGTGACAGGTAGGAGATAATAAGTTCGCGTGTTTTCCCTTCAGTTATCCCGTGCGCCCCGTTATGATGCGCATAGAAGCGATGGGTCTGTTCCGAGGAGTCACCTGGTTGGAGCGTGATGACCATGCCAAGCGCATCCATCCGCCACGCTAGGAATGTGCAGACTGTACGTCGCACAGCGCATTCGAGCTGGGTGGGTATTGCCAACCGATACGCCACCTTTCGTCGGCGCTGGAATCAAAGGTGGGGCGGCAGCCCATCTGACAGGTTTAAGTTCCGGTCGTCTATACACATTCAGGTGGCGGCGATAGTACAACACGGCGATTTCGAAGAGGATGCGCGGGAGGGTGAGGAAGAGGATGGATGGGTGGCGAGAGCTGCTAGTCGTGTTTGTCCTGTACGCAAAGATACTGAGAATTTGAGGGTGCCTACTGAGGTGTGCAGGCGGACTCAGATCAGTGGCAGTGTGCGGTACATATCACGTGGTCGCACTTGATCCGAAGCGTGACATCAGGGCTCAGTTTGAACCACACCTACGACCTACTGCCTACTACCTCGCTCGCCTGTCCGCCCGACTTGCTCATTAATCAACATAAACCAGTATCTTCGTTCCCTCAGAGGGAAACGCACTCGTCGACATTCTTGCTTGCTTGCGGAGTAAATGGAGAGTCACCCGCCAAGAAGCGCTCTCACGAAA
>WNFQ01000639.1_pt1 | contig 24810 bp, 22 predicted proteins | sample 5400171 | NCBI WGS metagenome assembly WNFQ01 (sample SAMN13153356, study PRJNA577476) | soil metagenome | isolation source: 20 cm soil under Madrone tree | place: USA:California | collected 2016-06-14
CCGGGAATTGATCTTCAGTTTGACATCGCTAATACGGAAGAGATTGAACGCCGGCTGGCCGACGGAACTCTTGATGCAGGTCTGACCGAAGGTTTGCCGCCAGATAGCGACGAAGTTGAATCCGTCGTTTTCCTGCGAGATCGTCTGGTCCCGATCGGTCGGCCGGATCATCCGCGGCTCAGAGTGAAAAACCAGCCGCTCAGTTTGCAAGAGCTTTGTGCCGAACCAATGATTCTGCGCGAAGCAGGCAGTGGGACTCGCGAAGTGATCGAACGCCACCTGGCCAAAGGAGGCCTAAAACTGGAACGCGCGACAATGGTATTGGGTAGTACGGAAGCGATAAAGCGCGCCGTCATCGCCGGGCTCGGCGTGGCGATTGTGTCCCATTTAACGGTCCAACCGGAGTTGATGTCGGGTCAATTGGTTATCCTGCCGGTTCGCAACTTCCAATTGACTCGGCCGCTGCATCGCCTCTGTTGGCGCGGTCGCGCGCTCAATCCCGCAGTGATCGTGATCGTTAAGTAGTCGGCGTTGGAGACCGGCATCAGAAACGAAAAGAATGAGGCCGATCCGGGCCGACGGAATCAAACCTACAACCCAGTGTTTAAGAGTCACTTTTATGCGGTTTTCAGCACTTCCCAGCACTTGCAAACCTTAGCTTCTCCGACGAGAAGATGAGCATATTTTCTTTTGGCCTTAGCCATCAGACAGCGGCAGCGGACGGTACGCGAGAGATTCGCGAGTCCGGAATCTGCTTTGTCCGAAGCCTTGACCCGGCTGAATCAAACTCGCAAGCCACCGATTAGCCGCGTACTCTTGCTGTGACCTCGGCCACTCGCCGGCCCAAGGCCCGAGCAATGGCGAGGTCCTCCGGTCTTGGCTGCAGCTCGCCCTGTCCTCCGGCAATTGTCGTGGCGCCGTAGGGTGTGCCTCCGCGCCCTTCCGTGTGGAGCATCCCTTCTACTGAGTAGGGCACTCCAACAATCAACATGCCGAGGTGCAGCAGCGGAATCATCATCGTGACAAGAGTGGTTTCCTGGCCGCCGTGGGTGGAGGCTGTGGAAGTGAATACGCCCGCTGGTTTACCTTCCATCTCGCCTTTGAGCCAGAGGCTTGCGGTCGAATCGATGAGCTGCTTCATCTGCGCAGTCATATTGCCGTAGCGGGTCGGTGAGCCAATGAGCACACCGTCAGCTGCGCGCAGATCGTCAAGCGTGCAAACCGGGATGTCCTTCTGCTGCTCGCGCACTTGACTCAGATATTTGTCGTCAGCGGTTTTCTTGAGCACGATGTCGAACTCTTCCACGCGACGGAAGAGCACTTCGGCTCCTTTAACCGATTCAGCGCCTTCTTTAACAGCCTGCGCCAGTTTAAAAACGTGTCCGTAGAGGGAGTAGTAGACGATGAGGATTTTCATTTTCGCGTTTGGGCGTTGTTCTGGGGTTTAAGAGTCAGCTTGAGTGTTGATACTAAAAGCATTTAGTGTCATCGCGACCAATTTTGCAACATATCCGGGACGGCAATAGTCCCCGATTAAGGACGGTTGAGATAGGTTGGTAATACCTGCAGGAGTTCTGTTCACGAATTGAAGAGACGCTGATGTTCTTGCCGGCCGCTCGTGTCCTAGTCCTCGGACTTCGCACTCAGATCAATGCGACAAGCAGGAATCGGACGTAACTCTCCCAGTGATCAGAATCACTGGCTTTTTACGAAACCCAAAAAGTGTCCAAGCTTCGAAAGTGTTTGGACACTTTGCTAAGCGTAAGAGTCAGCAAGAAGCGTCCTCGGAAGGAATGAGACGAAGGCCCCAAAAGAGCCACGAGCGATTTTCAGGAGGAATAAAAGTAAATCTCGACGCTCCCGAGCCGATTGAAATCTCTGGCCGGACCTAGCTCACGCAGCCGTTTTTCATCCACCTCGCAGATGTTGGAATGGCTGATTCTGCGGTGAGGTCCGGGACTAACACTAAAAAGGATTAGGTCCCGAGCTTCCTGTTTAAGGAGCTCTCGCGGGCGGCGGAGGCCAGCGCCGATCTCCATCTTAATTAAGCAATGGATTGGCTCGCCTTGCTCTTCAATATGCGGGGTACTCATCGGCTTCGCTCTGTATTCGAAGAAGGCGTGCTCGCTCATCAGGCCGTTTGACGCTGGGTTAGGGTTGCGGATTCGAATCTTCTCGTTCATTTCATTAGGCGCGTTTGAACTTTCCACGAAGAAGGCGATCGAGAATACGCAGCGTCTAACGTGCCAACGTTCACTGACCGTCGTTATTTGGTTCGGCTCCGTCGGGATAATCGAAAGTGTCGCGTCGAATGCGTGTGGCAGGTATTCGCAACCCGCGAGTAGTGGTCGTACCGAATCTCGCAAAGAGCGAGCATAGCAACTTTGCCTCCTTAGCTACCTTCCGGTTAAAGATTCTCGCGCAGTGAGGTCGTCGGTGCTGGTTTCCGATTCGGATTCGGCATCCGAGTTGTCAGATTTCCGCAAAACGGCGTCGTTAGCCCGAACTCATCAAGGCCTATCTTTGCGATTTCGCTTTTGTTCGTCATCTTTGCTGCTACTCAATCCAAAAAATGAAACCACTTTCCTGAGCAGAAGAGTCAAACCGGTGCGGTATCCGGTTATAGCTGCTGTCGATCGGGGCAGTCGACGTTCCTGACTTTCCATAGCAATCTCGCACAGAGCATCGGAGCCGAGACTGATACCAAATCGGCGGGTGAGATTGTTCAACCGCGCGAGAATTTGCCCCGAATCGCGTCCTAACTCTGCGAGTAACGCAGCGTAATTGCGAGTGGCCGTCTGCAGAAAAGGGTGTTCGCGACCTGTGGACGCGCTAAAGCGAAGGAAGATGCCTAGCATTCGCTGCATGATTTGCTCGGATTCTTCCAATCGGTTGGTCGCTTCGAGCAATGCCGCCAGATTGTTGAGGTCTGTACCCACATTGGGATGATCCCAGCCAAAGCTCCGTTCGTCGATGCCGAGAGCGCGCCGATAAAGCTGCTCAGCTTCTTCCAATCGATCGGTAGCCTTTAGCAACGACGCCAGATTGTTCAGGTGAGTGGCGACTCTGGGATGCTCCGGACCAAAGCTCTGCTCGTCGATAGCCAGGGCGTGCCGGTAAAGCGGTTCGGCTTCCTCCAAACGGTCGATGGCCTGAAGCAACTGGGCCAGGTTGTTAAGGTGGCTCGCAACTCTAGGATGGTTCGGACCGAGTACTTCCTGATCAATAGCCAAAGCGCGCCGATAAAATGCTTCGGCTTCATCCGGACGATCGGTGGCCTGGAGCAACTGCGCTAAATTGTTGAGGTGGGTGGCAACCCTTGGATGGTCCGGACCGAAGCTCTGCTCGTCGACTGCCAGGGCACGTCGATAAAGCGGCTCCGCTTCCCGCAGCCGGCCGCTGGCCTTAAGCAACAGTGCCAGATTGTTGAGGCACGTGGCAATTTTTGGATCGTTTGAGCCAAAACTCTGCTCATCGATGGCCAGAGCACGCCGATAAAGGATTTCCGCTTCCTTCAAACGATTGGTGTCGTGGAGTAACGCTGCAAGATTGTTGAGGCAGGTAGCGACGTTTGGGTGGTTCAGTCCGAACCTCTTTTCGTCCAAGGCGAGCGCTCGCCGCAGCAGTGGCTCGGCCTCCGCGAAGTTCCCGAGGTTTCGAAGCGGACCGAACGCTTGGTTCGCTAAATAGACGCCCTGATTATCACTTCGCTCCAGCAACTGCCACGCGGCGGCTATGAGCGGGACAAGTTCCCAACGATATTCGTGCCGTACCCAGCCCTCCCACAGGAACTCCGACCGGGCCTTGACATGGGCCAGGAGCGCCCGTTCCCTTGCCGCTCCTATCTTCGCTCCGGTGTCCAATTGCACCGCTTCCTGCACGAGTCTGTGCATCCGAGCTTCGTAACGTTCCGCAGTGGTTTGTAACAACCGTAAGCTAAAGAGTCGCTGGAGCAGCCCGAGCCATCGGCCAGAAGAACCAAGCGATGGATTTTCGCCAAGTTCCGGAAACGCCTGCGTCACAAGCTCGCGTAGCCACGGCAATGCCACGTGGTCAGCAGGTAGCAGCGAGGCGAAGATCAACGTCAGTCGTTCCGCCTCATCGAGTTGCTCCAGCGTCGGTCGGAGGGTGGAGCTCAGACACTTTTTGAAATATGATGAGCCGTCGTCGAACTTCTCGCAGTCAACTTCTTCGAGGTTGGTTAGTCCCTCACGCCTTAAGTGGTCGCGGAACGAAATGCAGTTCAGTCTAGAAGCAAACTGGCCAAGGAATACCGCAGCGTGTTCTAGAGCCAGCGTGAACCCTCCGAGTAATTGAACAATGTCCAGCGCCGCGGCGCGGGTCATCTCATCGGAAAAGGTTCCACCGGGCTGGTAACGCTCGATCAGCGCTACCGCCTCTCCCTCTGGCAATCCGTTCAAAGTCACGAAGGCGCGGTCCTTTTGTTTGCCGAACAGTTCGTACTCATCAAGCCTCGTGGTTGCTATGATGCGCAACCATTCAACTCGTGGCAATCGTCGCATTTGGTCGGGTTCCAGCAGTTTTGGTTGGTCCACGTTGTCGAGCAGCAACAATACGCGATTTGGCTTAGTGGAATCGGCGCGTGGCTTTAGCTCGCTCAAAACGCGCTCAAGACCGAGGTCGAGGTCACGCTTTTCCTCTTCGGTAAAGCTGAAGTCGAGGTTGTTAACACCAACTAGGCTGGCGAGCGCGACGCGGAGATCCTCTCGGCCTCCGCAAGATACCTGCCAACACCCTCCTTCGTATTCGTGGGCAAAAAGGTGTCCGTATTCGACAGCCAAGGCTGTCTTGCCGATGCCCTCCGGACCGTTGATGACGGTGAGCAGGCCAGTCTTTCCGAAGGCGACCATTTCCCGTAGCCGGCTTAGTTCGGTGGTTCGACCGACAAAATGGTCGTTCCGCCGATCCACGTTGCCCTTCGTCTCGATCAACGGGCGGATTCGACTGATCTCCTCTTGGGTTTGAGCTTCTGAATTGTCCAGAAGATCTTTAACAGCTTCTTCCTTTAGATCTGCAGCCCCTTCGTCGAACCATGGACGAAATTCGAAATGCTCGCTGAGCTGGAGTTCAGCCACCCATCCGGCGGCGCGCTGTTCGAAACCTTTATCGCTGTATGCAGGAATTTCGACGAAGTACACGATGTTCTCGGTCACCGGTGCGTGTGCGGCCTTGTGTCTCAGGTACTGGTTGAGCTCCCAAGAGCAATATTCGCTCTGTAGATAGTTCGGCGAGAGACAAACCAATAGCAGACGGCTCGAGCGAATGGCGTCGAGGGTGTTTTGCCGCCAGTCGTCCATACCAGCAAACTCCCTTTTGTCGAAGAGGATGCGGAGTTCCCCGCCACCAGTGAACTCACGGTATTCGTTTTGAATGCGAGCGACGATCTCAGAGATCTGCCCCTGCCGGTTGTCGTCGCGGGAGTAACTGATGAAAAGAGCGAAGTCGAGTAAGTCAGGCACAACGATGGATGAGCCTGGATTGCTCAAGAAAAGTTACGAGTTGCGGGTTGCGACTTATAACGGCCACTCGCAGCTCGTAACCTTTCTTGAGCAATCCAGGCTCATTGTATAGCTCCTATTTTTGCAGTCCGTACCGCTGGCAAAGTTCCAAATTGACTTCCAGTACGTTGACAAACTTTTCTCCGGCCAGTCCCCCAAACGCAGCAGAAGCATTTGCCTGCAAGATCCGGTCAATCTCTTTACGAATGTCTGCAGCATCACGCTTGGTGTCGGCGGCCCATTTCGCGGCCACTCGCTCTAGCTGAAACTCGGCGTTTTCCAAAGTGATGTCCGGATCAAGTCCCGAACCGGAAGCCATTACTAAGTCACCCGGAACATCCTGAAGCTCAGCGTCTGGGTGTTCCTGGCGCCACATATCGAAAAAGGTGCCTTGGATGTCCGACCCTTCTTTCACCGGCTGAATAGAGGTTTGCGGCTTACCGTCCGCTCCCGTCTGGGTGACGGCCGAAAGGAACATACCGGGATGCTCCTGAGAAAAGTTTTCGAAGAAAACGACTGCTAAATCCGTCGCCTTCGGTTGCGGTGTACTCGGGTTATTCTTGACCCACTGAGCCACTGCGCCGGAGTGAGCCTTTGCCCACGTATCGATATACTGAGCATGGGTGGGATCTGCATTAACCCAGGCCACCGCTACCGCGTTGTGCAGATCTGCCCACTGAGCCACGATGTGCGGGTTACCTTGGAACTTGTCCTGCTGAAACCAGGCCTCGATATCGGGAGCTGCCAGCTGCCCGGCTTTCGGTCCGCTCTTATATTTCACAATCGGTCCAAGCGTCGCGGCAACCCGGTTACGTAACAGATAGTTCGAGGCAGCGTAGGTTGAGGCGGCCGAGGCAGACGCGTCGTAGGAGGCAGCTGAAGGGCGCGGCTGAAAGTACTCGTCTTTGCTGAATGGTTGGGCGATCAGCCTCGAGCCTACCACTGTGCCGTCCGGACCTTTTACCAAACTACCATTGGCCTGAAACGGAAAGAAAACCTGGCCGATTACCCAGACGACGCACGGATAAATAACACATAAGATGACTACACTGAAACTCAGCAGCAAGACGCTTTTTGATAGATATCGAAGCATTTTATGCCTCCGTAAATGAGTGAAACATCAGGTAACGAAATGGAAAGCGACCATGATCATGTCGATCAGTTTTATGCCCGGAAAGGGAAGGATCACGCCTCCGAGCCCCCAAATAAGTAGATTCCTGCGGAGGAGCGCGTCCGCACCCAAAGGCCGGTAAGAAACTCCTTTGAGTGCGACGGGAATCAATGCCGGAATGATCAGGGCGTTGAAGATAACAGCCGAAAGAATTGCTGAAGTCGGTGAATGCAGGTGCATGATATCGATCGTCTTCAGCCACGGTAGTGTACCGGCAAAAAGCGCTGGGATGATCGCGAAATATTTCGCGACGTCATTCGCAATCGAAAACGTCGTCAGGGTTCCCCGAGTCATCAGCAGTTGTTTGCCGATTTCGACGACCTCGATCAGTTTGGTGGGATCGCTGTCCAGGTCCACCATATTGGCAGCCTCCTTGGCAGCCTGAGTTCCGGCGTTCATGGCCAGGGCGACGTCGGCTTGGGCAAGAGCCGGCGCATCGTTAGTGCCATCACCCATCATGGCAACTAACTTGCCTTTGGCCTGCTCTTTTCGGATGTACTCCAGCTTCGCTTGCGGGGTTACCTGGGCTACGAAATCATCAACTCCTGCTTTCTTAGCAATGGTTGCGGCGGTCAAAGGGTTGTCTCCAGTAATCATGACCGTACGCAAACCCATTCTGCGAAGGCGCTCGAAGCGCTCGTTCATGGCTGGTTTCAAAACGTCCTCGAGTACTACGACTCCGACAATCCGATCGTCTTCAGCGACAGCGAGCGGGGTAGCGCCTTCGGAGGCAACACGCGTAACTACCTCATCGAGCTCCACCGGGATTTTGCCTCGCTGTTCCTTAACAAAATCGACGATAGCATCTGGGGCCCCTTTGCGGATTTTATTTCCGGCGGCAAGATCCACTCCGCTCATGCGAGTCTGGGCGCTAAACGGTACGAATTCTGAGCCGTCTGGCACGCCTAAGGCCGCCTGCCCAGCCGTTCGCAGCTCCTTGGCCTTACTGACGATCGTCTTACCTTCCGGCGTTTCGTCGGCGGCCGAGGCGAGGAACGCTAGCCGGCCGACTTCGGCTGGACTGTAACTGCCGACTGGCAGAAACGCGGTAGCGTGCCGGTTTCCTACAGTGATTGTTCCCGTTTTATCCAACAATACGACATCAATATCGCCCGCGGTCTCGACCGCCTTCCCACTCTTTGCCATCACATTGGCTCGAAGAGCGCGATCCATGCCGGCGATACCGATGGCTGCTAACAGAGCGCCGATCGTTGTTGGAATCAGACAGACCAGCAGCGCGATAAGAGTTGGCACGTCGGTCCCGAGACTTTTCAGCTGCTCTTGCAGGCCCAGATAACTCATCATGTACTGCTCGGCATTCAAGGCCATCGGCCAAAGTGGAATAACCACAATGAGAAAGATGAGCGAGAAAGCGCTCAGCACCAAAGTTAACGCGATCTCATTGGGCGTACGCTGTCGAATCGCTCCCTCGACCAGTGCTATCATCCGATCAAGAAACGATTCTCCGGCACCAGAGGTTATTTTGATCACTATCTGATCAGAGACTACCAATGTTCCTCCGGTCACACCGGACCGATCCCCTCCTGCTTCGCGAACGACCGGCGCGGACTCTCCCGTAACGGCCGACTCATCGATCGATGCTACGCCTTTGACAATCTCGCCATCACCAGGAATAAACTGTCCTGCCTTTACTACCACTAGGTCGCCCGGTTTCAGCACCGAGGAGGATACTTCCTCGACGCTCTGGTCCGAGGTCAATCGATACGCGACGGTGTCGTGCCGCGCTCTCCTCAGCGACTCCGTTTGCGCTCTTCCTCGAGCTTCGGCCACTGCCGTAGCAAAATTGGCAAATAGCACCGTTAAAAACAACCAGATGTCGAGTGCAACAAAGTAGCCAATCGAGACCTGACTCTCTGACTTTCCCAAGCATGCCTGAATGAGATAGAACAGAGTTAGGAAAGCGCCTACTTCCACCACAAACATCACCGGGTTCTTCCATTGGATATCCGGGCGCAGCATTATAAACGCCTGCTTGATGGCGGGTCCGACCGTTCCCGGAGCCAGTAAGGGATTCTTTCGCAGCAACTGTAATCGCCCGGGCGACGCGGCCAGTTCACGCGAAATCTGAGCTGGATTCAATACCTTGGCCATATCAATTAGTCCTTGGTTAAGAAAATGTGGGATGCCTTTCAGTAAGTCGGAGCTCCAATCAGCCACCGAATGGAATCGGTCCGAAGTGCTCCGCCAGCGGTCCAAGGGCGGCTGCCGGGAAAAATAGCAGAGCGCCAATGACTATAATGGTCCCCAATAGAAGAAAACCGAACGTCGTCGTATCGTCGCGCAGGGTCCCCAAACCGAAGGGAGAAGGCTGCTTTGCACCGAGGCTCGCGGCCATGGCGATGGGTGCGATGATCGGCAGGTACCGGCTAAAAATCATTACCAGCGCGGTCGCGATATCCCAGGGAGGAAAGGTAGGCGACGGATTCGGGTTGCTGATCAGACCGCCCGTCGTACCGAGTCCATCGAATGCAGATCCGTTATTGGCAGAGGCTGAAGAAAACTGATACACGATCTGAGAATATCCGTGAGGGCCCGGATTACTCTCCGCCTTAGTACCCCAGTCGCTTGCCGAAAAGTACCCGGTCGGGAAAAGAATCATGATTGGATGCACTAACAAAGCAATCATAGCCAACTTCATTTCCCTTCCGCCGATCTTCTTTCCGAGATACTCAGGGGTACGCCCTACCATCTGCCCAGCGATGAAGACTCCGATTATCAAAAACAACAACAGGTTAATCATCCCGACGCCCTTGCCGCCAAAGATGCAATTCAACCACATTCCCACCATGGGAGATAAACCCGCCAGCGGGTTGAGACTATCTTGCTCAGAGTTAATTGCGCCGCAGGTCACGTCGGTAGTAATTGCCGCCCAGGTTGCGCCCGCCGAAGTACCGAATCGGAGCTCTTTACCTTCTAGATTGCCCAGGTGTTGATCCACGGGCAAGCCCGCAACCGCCGGTATTGTTACCTCGCGCTTACCTCCTTGCGCAGTCGCACTCGCCACAGCATAGGTTTGACCGGACGGATGTGCAGTGAGCCCTGGATTCGGTTTGAGGGTATCAAAATAAATGCTCCAAACGATGGTACCGATGAAAAGCAGGAGCATCACCGAGAAAATCACGAGTGAATGTCGTATTCGGTTCAACATTCGCCCGTACATCAGCACGAGTGAGAACGGAAACACCATCATCGCAAAACAAGCAAAGAAATTGGTTAAGCCGGTCGGGCTTTGGTAGGGATGGGCAAAGTTCATCCCAAAGAATCCGCCCCCATTAGTTCCCAATTGCTCCATCGGCACCGTCGCAGCTACTGGACCAGTTACAATAGTCTGTTGCTTAGGTTGACCGTCATCCGCTGTTCCCATTGCTCCCGGCTCCAGTGTAGCCACCTGATTGGCGGCCTTAAACGTCATCGGAGTGCCTTGCTGCAAAAAGATGATAGACAGTAGAAAGGCAACTGGGAGAAAGATGTATATCGCTACCCTCCACATGTCGACGAAGTAATTTCCCGCCGACGGGTCTCTGCGGAAAAGCCGGATAATTGCTGACAGAGCGCAAAAACCAACGCTGGCGGACAGGAAATAGTTAGCAACACAAAAGAATATCTGACTAAAGTTAGAGAAATGTTGATCGCCCGAGTAATGTTGCAAATTCGTGTTGGTCATAAACGAAGCGACACTGTTAAAGATGGTGGTCGGGAACAGCATTCCCCGGTGTAAGCCGTTTAGCGGCATCACCGGCTGAAGCGATAACACGACGAATCCCCAAACAAACAGGACGGTATTGAATATTAACAACGCCGCGGTGTACTGCTTCCAGTTCATCGGTCCGGTATCGAGGCGCTTTTCGATCCAACTGAGAAACGCCCAGGGGCGATATTTGCCCTCCATGATCCACGCAATGTATTTGCTTAGAGGGATCGCTACGATCAGCGTGAAGACAATCAGCGCGCCAGGTAAAAACCACATAATTCTAACCTCCTAGGAGAATGCCGGTGATGGTCCGGGTCAGAACCATTCCGGCCGAATAAGAGCTACAAACAAGTAGATAAACAATAACAATGAAACTATCGCGGTTAAGCATGTCATTGATCCTGAGCCCTAGATTTTTTTGCAGGCCTTCATGAACAGAATGCACACAGCCATTGATACAAGACCCAGGAGAAACATTCCTGACAGCCAGATTTCGAGAGGCGTTTCCATCGGCACGCTTCCTTTCAATGCGTTACAACGTCACCAACAGCACGGCGCCTAACGAGAGATTACAAGCTTCGCTAGCGGGGGTAACATCTTCCTGGACGCGACACCCTAAGACGCCGCACGTTAGAGATTAGCTTTTATCGTGCCAAATCGGAGTTTTGCTGCTTTCTCTGAGTGTTTCTGCAAGGTAAGTGCCAGTGTGGTGGCTCGCACATTGCTAGTACGTCGCCAGTTAAAGCTCGCAACATGCGAGTAGTTCACTCGGGTTCCGGAACAAGATGCGAAGACCACGTTTCAGCATTGGGCTGCGATCGCCATTGGCTCGTATCAACACGAACGCAGGGCATCGGCGCGTGACTTTGGTGTCGATTGCAGTTAGACGGTAGATTGGAACATTTCGGGGCCGGCTTTTGGAATTAAGTTGTAGACTGTCTACCGCGGCCCCTGAAAACTGATCTGACGAACAAGTCATGTAGGACTAAGGTCCTATAGCGAGACCAGGCGCGCCGGCGATAGCCTGCTCGGAACTTAGCGGCAATGAATCGCATCAATAACACCGACGGAGGCGTGGCTCGCCGCGACCGGCTCACTAATGGGTTCGTGAAGAAGGAAGGCAAGTCGCTGCTCCCCAACGGCGGCGGAGTGCAGCCGAAAATCAAGCGACGAGTCAAGCCTCTTGCTAGCTGGGTCGCAACGTGCGCTTTGCTTTTCAGCCCATGCGTTCCGGTTCACGGAGTATTGCGAAAAGGGGATGTCGACTTCTCGAACTATGATGTGCCGTTATTCGAACAGATCGTGAACCGCATCAAGGCCAAGGTTGCGGCGCGCCTGGGAGAAGGCGAGAACAGACAGGACCGCTATTTTATTATTCCTTTCGCTTACCAAAACAGATGGAATAACCCGGACTTTTCGCACTCGTTCATCTCGGTTATCCGCGTGCCAGCCGACGGCAAGCAGCCCAGCCTCAGATCCGGATTCAGACGAGGGAGATACAAGAACCGGAATTTTGAAGCATTTACAATCAGTTGGCTGCCTCACGATTTCGATACTAATCCGCATCTGTGCGTTTTCGATGGCGTCGGCAGCCGCGTTGTTCCGAAATGGAACAAATGTCCTATCTCCATCGAAGAAACTTCAGGCTGGATGAGACGCTGAAGCTTGCTGTGAATGTCAAAAATGCCGTGGGCATGTGGGGGCCTACGAGATCAGGAAAGAGGCGTTTGATCTTGGCGTGAAACGGAAGCAGTTGCTCGACGGAGGAACTATCCGTTATCGGGCCGATGACCGCCTTGCTCGCAAGGATCGAGTTGCGACCAATTGTTTTCATGCGATGGCGGGGCTGGAAGAACTTTACCCTAACGGCGGATTTCTTGGGACGGGGTTTAAGATGTGGGGCATCAATGGCACCGCACGAGTTTTGATCGAATACACCAAGAGTGTTCGCAACAAAGGCCTGCTCCTCGAGTCGGTCGATATCAAGAAAGATCTCTACGGATTTGTGTACGCCCCGGAACGGAATAGCCGCGGCCTCGGAATAGCCGCGGCCTCTATAATCCTTTCCCCAACGCATCTGCGTACCACCAGTAGTTTATGAAGGCTGGGTAGGGTATGCGGGGAATCAGCATACGAGCCATCGACGCAACTGCCGCATATCCAAATAAACCCGTGCTCGTTTCTGGCTTCCGCATTGTCGCTCCGACGTGTGCATACTGGCTAGCTCTTCACGGTTTCAAGACAACGCTCGTCGAAATAGCACCGCGTCTGCGCGCGGACGGTTATGCACAGGAAAGCGCGGAAGAGAACCCAAAAAAGTGTCTAAGCTGGCCGCGTCCGCTGATTCGAGATCAACAGCACCTCGCTTTGAAATTTTCCGCTCAGCCGAATAGAGGCGGAGCCCTCTAAAAACAGCGCGAAACGCCTTTACACAGTATCGCATAGCGATACTGTGTAGTTTGGGTTTTGCCCGTGCGCCTTCAGTTCATTTCTGTTATGTACCCGCGAAAGGAAGTCGACGCTGATCCTGTCTGGAAATACGAAGATCTGCCTCCTGTCGCCTTGATTAAATCCCTGCGCCTGGAACCAGCTGCGATTAATCAGAGCGAGTTTTCGCGGGCGGAATGGTTTTGGAGTAGGCGACCGAAGCTTATTTCCGAAAGTGTGAGCTTTTTTTTCTTGTACTTAACCATTGCCGTTTGCCTTTTCTATCTGGTCCCGGACAGCATCTGGTGGCTCCTTCTCTGGATTCTTGCCGGAGCCGGTTGCGCCTCTATCGATCATATCCGTCTCAACCGGTGGAGGAATGAATACGAGTCAAGTATCAAAGGGATCGTCGCTCATCTGTCGGAACGAAAATGAAGACTCTTTCTGGCGGATAAGCGAGAGGAAAATCTCAATCTCTGGTCGCTCACGCCATAAAAATTGCTGACGTTAGCCGGACGCTTACTTTCGCAGATCAAGCTTTGCTGCTCCATCTGAAATAAGATTCTCCAGCAAAAAAAGAAGGCCCGGACTCAATCGACGAAGTTCACCGCGGTGCGCCGCTGCAAGTTTATCAAGAATCTTGGAGCCGGTACGGCTGAGTTTCACAAAAACTTTGCGTCGATCGTCTAGGCTGTCGTGTCGTTCAACCAAATTCTGAGCAGAAAGGCGATCAACCAATTCGACGGCAGCATGATGCACGATCTGAAGCTGCTCAGCCAACTCACCGACAGTTAAACGCTCTTGTTGGGCGGACCCTTTGATTGCGAGCAAGGCTTGGTATTGGCGAGGAGTCAAACCCGCAGCTTGGGCCGCTTGCTCACTAAACTGGAGGAATCGCCGAAGATGGTAGCGGAAAGCCGCGAGCATTTGATACTCGCTTTTAGTAAGGCGGGGCGAAGGGGCAGACATTGATCGTTGGAAAGGGCTAGGAAACAGGACGTTCGAGCGCTATGTCTATCTTTCAACTATCTTCGTTGCTTCTTGTCGTGTACGCAACTCCACTGGCGAAAGCAACCTTTCCACGAACCACTACGGCCATCATCGCATCGCGCTGCCACATGCGCCCGATGACACTGAACATAATATCTTCCTCGTGAGCGACGGTAAAATCGCGACTCGCAACATCGCCGAGCGTAACTCCGGTATTGGCGCTCTCAAGTCCTCGGTGGATCCCGGTATTGACGCGCAGGACACCCACAATTCTATCGTCGCGTGCCACTACTATATGCCGAATCTTGCCTTCGTTCTTCGATTGGCGCAGAAATGCGTCGAAGCTCATGTTCGTTGGCAGCAGCAGAATGTCTCGATCCATTACGTCACGGGCCTGATGGACAAGGAACATGTTTGCGTGCAGCGCCTTCGGAATAAAGTGGCGCCGGCTCACCAACTTAATCGTGTAGATGTTCTCGTGGGAAAGTACCCGTCGGATACCGATGCTGACAGCGACCGCGATGATCATTGGCATGACGATGTCGTAGTCCCGCGTCATCTCAAAGATCATTGTGGCAGCGGTCATCGCGGCTCCAGTTCCCCCACCAACCATTGCCGCCATACCCACGATGGCGAAGCCTGGAATGCTCAGGTTTAGCCACGGGAGAATTGTTTTGGCAAAGGCGCCGAACGCGCCCCCTAAAGTCGCACCCATAAAGAGCGAGGGAGAGAAGATACCGCCGGATGAGCCGGAACCAAGGCTGACGGATGTCGCCACAAGCTTGCAGGCCCAGAGCAATCCGAGTAGGGGCGCAATACCGAGACCGCCGAGCAACACGTCCTGGATGGTCGCATAGCCTACACCTTCTACATAGTAATGGCCGAACGCCTGGAAAAGCGCATAGATCATCAATCCGACCAGCAGCATGCCGGTAGTTGCCGGAGATAAGGGTTCTGGATACGGTCAAATATCGCTTCAACCCAATGAAGGCCTTTGATGAAGGCGGTGGCAGCCAAGCCGGTCAATACCCCTAGCAGGCCGAAAAGCAGAAGGGCGCCGAACGATGTAGGATGATGGGACAGCGTTGCCAGGGCGGGCACCTGAAAGGCCGGCTCCAATCCAAAGTAGAGTCGCCCGATAAATGTAGCGGTGCCAGTTGCTAGCGCCACCGGCAAGAACGTGCGGACGCTTACCTCGGGCATTATCAACTCGATCGCAAACATCACTCCTCCGATTGGCGTGTTGAACGTAGCGGCAATGCCTGCCCCGGCGCCAGCTGCGACCAAAGTGATGCGTTGCCAAGCTGCCAACGGTATGATTTGTCCGATCGTCGAACCGAATGATGCGCCTATTTGAATAATCGGGCCTTCCCGACCGACCGCGGCCCCACTGCCAATCGCAATCGCCGATGCCAGCGATTTCACCGCCGCCACCACAGGTCGAATCCGCCCCTCAGCGTAATAAACTGCATCCATTACCTCGGGGACCCCATGACCACGCGCTTCAGGCGCAAATTTTGTAACCAGCAGCGTCACGAACACTGCGCCAACTGCCGGTACAAGGATTACGAAGATGCCCAGGGACTTGGCGGTGTGTAGGTATTTGCGTCATAGAAAAAGGAAAAATGCCTCAGGAAAAGCAGATTGTGGATGAAGCCGATAAGCCCGCGAAATGCTATCGCTCCAAACCCGGTGACGATGCCGACGAAGATCGCAATCAGTGAAAGGCGGAATAAGCCGATGGTCGGTCGCAAGTCTGATTCGTTTGTCATTTCGTTAATCTGTCACAAAATAGATCGTATATAGATTGGATCGCAACACGACATTTCATAGTCCTGATAGCTGGCAGCGGCTGAACAACGTGATCGAGTCGCTGCAACTGAAGGACGGGAATGTGGTAGCCGGGCTTGAGGTCTGGCGCTCTATCCCGGAGACCGGAAGGGCTTCCTTTTCGCGATTGGTGATCGCCCGATTCCAAGCACTTCTTGAGAGCCGGGAACTGACAGTTCACTCAGTATCGCCGCCAGGAGGAGAGCACCGAAGTCGCTCCCGAGAAAGGCACCAAAGAGACCAGGAAAGCCGCTTCTAAATACACCAGGCAAATCCTTTTCTCCGGAACCCGAGGGTGCTCGCACAAACGGCGTGTTTTGGCCGTGTGCGGTGATGGCGGGTTTATGACGAACTCACAGGAGATGGAAACAGCAGTTCGACTTGGTTTGAATCTGGTCGTTCTGATCATCCAGATCGCGCCACCTGGACAGAAAGGATTCTACGCGAGCTGGCAGTCGGCCAGCCAACAAGTCGCCGTCAAGTTTTCCGCTCTCACTGGCGCGTTCTGAGCCTGGTGCTCGCGCCCGAAACCATCGACCACTGGGGCTGGCGAATTCCATTTTTTATCGGATGCATGGTCATTCCGCTGATCTTACTCATGCGTCGCTCGTTAGCCGAAAGTGGGGAATTTCTCGCGTGGACAAAGCGGCCGACTACTTCTGAGATTCTTCGTACGCTGGGCATACAGCTTGGCTATTACTCTATTTGATGGTTTCACGCCTGCCATTTGCACCTCCTTCATCCAGGTGACCAAAAAACCGGCCATGCGCGGGATCTGGATGTCTGGTGCAGATGTGCTTGGCTTGGCCGTGGCCATCATCGCAAACCGCACCAGAGTCAATGCCTGGACGAACAGAGAACTTCTTGGTTTGGCCAGGACCTAGGCCCGGTCCTGCGTTTCCTATAAGAACAAATTAGGCGAGGCTTACGTGTCGCTTGCCGCAGCCTTTCCAAAGTGCTTGGACACTCCGGACACTAGCGTAACTCAAAGCGACGGTTTGATGTTCTGATTCAGATGGAACACATTGTCCGGATCATACTGTTTCTTGATCTGTGTCAGGCGATCATAGTTGGCGCCGTAAGCGGCGGCCACCCGATCGCCTTCTTCGTCCGTCATGAAGTTCACGTAGGCACCCTCGGAGGCGTATGGAGCAGAGGCCTGGAAAAACGCGCGGGCCCAAGCAATGCACCGCTCATCGTCTGTTCTGTCATCCCATCGTCCGTGCACATTGAGCACAAACTTTGGGTTCCGATGACGATATGCCATGGCATTTTCCGGAACGCGATTGGCTGCGCCCGAGATTAGCCCAATGAAGATCTCGCACTGTGGCGAGGGTAGCTTGCCGGCGAACTCGATCATCGTGTTGAGGGCACCATCACTGAGTTCTGTGAAATTATGGGATTTCCAGTAGTTTCTTGCTCCAGGTGTAAGCAGAGGATCAAAAGCTTTCTGCCATTGCGTGTACGGCTGAGCACCGATGTGTTCACCGTGGGGAGTGCCAAAACGGAACAAAGGCTCAATCAGTTTTCTGCCTTGAACAGCATCCCCAATGTAGAAGGTCACTAGCACAACTACCTCCTTGCCATGCACATCTCCAGGAAGAAATGGCAATGGAGGAGCCTTGCGCATGATAGCCCAGACGTTGAGCTCCTCTGGTGCGGATTTTACAAATTCGCGATACTGGGTCAGCACCTGTTTTGCCTGATCCAACGGGAAAACAATCAGACCGGCCAGGATTTCCGGACCCACCTCATGAAGTTTCAATTCGAATCGGGTGACAACCGCAAAGTTACCGCCGCCGCCTCGAATTGCCCAAAACAGGTCGGCATTTTCGTTTTCGCTGGCTCGAATCCTCTTGCCGTCCGCGGTGACTGCGTCAACCGAGATCAGATTGTCGATGGTCATGCCGTATTTGCGGGTTAACCAACCGAATCCTCCGCCTAGTGTTAAGCCTGCAATCCCGGTGGTGGAATTGATTCCTACCGGCGTGGCTAACCCGTGGGACTGTGCCGCCTCATCAAAGTCGGCTAGTGTCGCGCCCGGTTCGACATAGGCACGCTTCTTCTCTGCATCAACACGAACAAGCCTCATTGTCGAAAAGTCAATCATTACGCCGTTATCACACACGGCGTTCCCCGCGATGTTATGTCCGGCACCTCGAATTGATATTTCGAGTCCATTCTCGCGCGCGAACGCGATTGCCGGTGGAACGTCATCGGCTTCTGCACATCGTACGATGAGAGCGGGCCGCCGTTCAATCATCGCATTCCAAATTTGGCGAACCTCGTTATAACTTGGGTCGCTCGGTAGAACGATCTGACCTTTCACTTTGCTCTTAAGATTCTCGATTTTCTCTTTGGATAAGTTTGTCATGTTTTTTCGCTTCGATTTTCAGCAGCAATGCTGAGGGGTTTAGGTGGGTCGGGTGTAAGGAAAAAGTATTGGCACTGGTTGGTAGCTTTACTGAGGTGTTCGGAGACAAAGTGGAGTTTAAAGACCGAAGATCCCCAGGGCCAAAGCAGCGAATACCGCTGCCGAAATTAGCCAATAGAGTCCTTCCTCGACTGTATCAGCCACGCCAGTATAACGTCCTCGGCGGATAGCAGACTCGTGAACCAGCCGATCTCTTTCGGTTGCTTGGGCGATTCTCTTAGAATCTGTGAGCAACCGCTGACGCGCCTCGAAAAATTCGATGACGCATGTCGGAGAGGTGGGTGACAACTCATCCAAATTTGCCTGATGGTTGATGGATCGTACAGAGTTGGAACTGGCAATCATAACGTTTCCGGGCGTTATCCTTAGAGCATCCGCTCATCATCGTAAATGGAACGAAAGATCCAGTGCCGGCGTTCTCCACCTGCGGCAATTGCTAGAACACCCACGCGCCTCACGCGCAGTTCGCGACGCTAATGCGCCGGAGCCTCGACGTTGGTCCCAGATCAGTTGGACGAGCGGCTATCCGTGAGCCGCTGACGAACTAAGCACTTCCAGAGCGCGCAAACCGGCAGCGGTTCGAGTTTCGACCCCGAGCTTATCGAAAATTTCCAGGACATGTTTTTTTACCGTGGACTCGCTGTTGCCGAGGATGGTTGCGATCTCGCCATTGGTTTTGCCTTGGGCAACCCACAGCAGTGTTTCGGCGACACGCGGAGTTAAGCCAAGCGTTTGCTCCAGCGGTCTGGCTGAATGGAAGTTAGGTTTGAATTCTGGCACTGCTTGCTGGATAGCGCGTTCAAGACGCGAGCGGATGGCGTCAAGAAGATCAGGTTTCGCGACTGGTTTGGTGAGGTAGTCATCCGCGCCGAGGTTCATTCCGGAACGAATGTCGGGCTTCTCGCCTTTGGCCGTGAGGAAAATGAACGGGATGGAGACGGTCTCGGTGTCGGCGCGAAGTGCAGCGATCACGCCATAGCCGTCCAGTTCGGGCATCATCACGTCACAAAGAATGAGGTCAGGCTTTTCCTTCTTCGCCAACTCGACTCCGATTCGGCCGTTCTCGGCGGGCAGTGGGCGAAACTTTTCTAGCCGGAGGAGGGTCGTCAGGTTCCGACGCATCTCTGGTTCGTCTTCGATGACCAAAATTTTTTTCATTTCATCAGTGTGTTGCATTTGGCCAGGAACGCTTCCTCTCGGCGCCGCCCCTCACCCATTTCGATCGCTGTCTATGGGCTCGTTCAATCGTGTCCGAACAGAGAAACATGTCGAAACATCGGCAGCCTCACGGTCACTGCCGTACCTTCACCCAATTTGCTGTTCACCTTAATGCTGCCGCCGTGCAAATCGACACAGCGCTTTACAATCACCAGACCGAGGCCGGTACCTGGACGGTCACCGACGTTATGCCCGCGGTGGAAGGCGTTGAAGAGCCACTCTCGATCGGCTTCCGGAATTCCGATACCTTGGTCGCGGATATCACAAACAATTCCTCCCTCGTCAAACTCCATTTCGAACCGCACCACCCGGCCAATGTCCGAATACTTCACTGCGTTGATTAGCAAATTCGTGAAAATGTGCCGTAGCAAACGTTCGTCTGCCCTGACCTCGGCCGGAATATCGGCAAGTGACAGCTCAATCGGACATCGTCGGTCAGTTGCCGACAGCACTTCGTCCACGAGCCTTCGTACGAAAGTCCGCAGGTCCAGGCACACGGCCTTGAACTCCATTTTGCCGGCATCGAAGCTTCCGATGAGTAACGCCTCCTCCATTAGTTCGGCCATGCGGTGCGTGTTTTTGCGGATGGATTGCAGATGCTCTTTGCGCTCGGCCGGTTCTAACCGGTCGAGGTAGTCCTCCAGGATTTCAGCGGATGACTGAATGATGCCCAGCGGAGTACGGAACTCGTGTGACACCATAGACACAAAGTTGCTCCGTAACTGCCCCAACTCCTTTTCTCGAGCCAGCGTCCGGAGCATTTCGGCCTCGACCTGCTTGCGTTGCGTAATGTCGAGACCGATAACGAGTATGTGTGGCTCGCGATTGATTTCGATGATGTCGGCGGATTGCACTATTGTGTGGACGATGCCCCGCCGGCTTCGAAGCTGGCACTCGACCTCGCGCAGGGAGCCGTCGCGCTCAAGATCCCCCAGAAACTTCGCACGATCATCAAGATTTACCCAAATGCCCAATTCCTCTGAGTCGCGCCCAAGAATTTTATCACGGCTCAGACCCAACCACCGTACAAACGCGTCGTTGGCCTCGACGAACTTTTTGTCGCTCAACCGCAGAATCGCAATATTCACCGGGCTGCCGCGAAAGGCTTTCCTCAAGCGTTCCTCGCTCTCTCGTAATAGCAGTTCCGAGCGCCCGCGACTCGATTCTTCCAGCGCCAGCGAGACCATCGATGCGAGCGCGGAAACAAAGTCAATTTCCTCCGCCGACCAGTCGCGAGGCAAGCCGGTGTGCTCGTGACAAAGCACGCCGACGACCTCTCCGCATACCCAGACCGGAGCGTCAAGCATGGAAGAAATGTCGAATGGTTTGAGATAATTCTCGGCCAAACCGCTCGTGGCCACGTGCTTCAATACGCGATCGGCAACGATCGGCTGTTTGCTGGCTAAAGCCTCAAAATAGGCCGGACAATCCGAGAAGCCCAATTGGGTGCCTTTGAACAGCTCATCACAGCTTTCCGCGTCGCGTAAATAGAGGACTTCGCAAGCGATAGCGGTACCGTACTGCCGTAGCGACCAATAACTAACACGCGCCACTTCGAGCGTTGCGGCCGAGAGGGAACAGATCGTCAGCAGCGTTTTGGCAAGATCCGATTTGTCGGAGCGTGCCAATTCAAGCAGCACGTCGCGATGTTTCTGCACCTGTGCGCCGCGTTTGCGCAGCTGCTCTTCCGCCTCCTTGAGTTGGTCGTTCGACCGCACTAGTTCGATCGTGCGCTCTAAGACCCGTTTTTCCAGCGACGCGTTGAGCTGACGAATCTCGCTCTCGGCCCTTTTCCGCTCCTCGAGCGTGCGGAGCGCAGCCACTCCGTACGCCAGGTTATTTGCCAAATCCGTATATTGCTCGACAGTACCACCGCTGAAGGCATCACAATCTTCCGCGTAGAGAGCGAGCGCGCCAAACGCTTGCCCCTGAGACATCAAGGGAAGAGCAATGGATGAGGCGTAGCCTCGCTTGACTGCCTCGGCCCGCCACGGAACCATCTTCGGATCGGTCAGAATGTCGTCGTTCCAGGACGCGGTATTCGTCCGGATAGCTGTGCCCATAGGTCCGCGTCCCCTCTCCGTGTCTGCCCAGGTAATGTCGACCCCTTCGAGGTATCCTTCCACGTAGCCGGCCTGGGCGACAGGCCGCACGGTCTTCTCTTGATTAAATTCGCGGTAACCAACCCATGCCATCCGAAGACCGCCGACTTCGACGAGGATCTGGCAGATTGAACGCAACAGTTCGTTCTCCTCGGTCGCGCGGACAAGGGCCTGGTTGCATTCGTAGAGCGTCCGCAAAGTCCGGTTAAGTCGGGCCAATCTTTTCTCTGCCCGCTTGCGCTCGATGCCTTGGGCGATTGTGTCAGCCACCGCCTCGAGTGCTTCGAGCGTGTCTGGAGCCAGATAATTACGCGCGAACATTGCCACGACTCCGACTAAATGTCCTTCCACCAGGAGCGGATAGCCGGCAAAGGATGTCATTCCTTCTTGTTTCGCCCAATCAGGATGACTTATGCGAATGTCGTTCAAAACGTCGTTCGTCAGGTGGGGCTTGCGCTCCTCCGCGATTAGGCCGATTTTTAGCTCACCAACAGGCACGCGGGCGTGTTCGCCGTCTAAGCGAGTGTACAGACCTGCACTGGCCTGCAACTCGAGCAACCTCTGTCGATCGTTGAGCGTCCAAATGCGCGCGAAAGCCGCGTCGAGATGACGTACGACGGCCTCAGCGCTGCGCTGCAGCATTGTTTGCAAAGCAGTCTCGGCACCCGCACAGAACGCAGCGTGAATATCTGCACGTAAAGCTGCATGGCGCGCGCGTCTAGCTTGTAGCTCTTCCGCTCGTTTCAACTCCGTGATGTCCGTCGCAATGCCACAAATCGCGTACGGCTTGGTCGCGCGGTCCCGCAGCAGAAATTTAACAACAACATACTGTCGTTCTCCCTCCGCCATCGGTACGGCTTCCTCAAACTGGATGGGCGTGCCCGCTTCGATCACATGCCGATCGTTCGCCCGAACCGTTTCGGCAACATCAGGAGAATGAATGTCAAAGTCGGTCTTTCCGCGGATTTGATCGCGCTGCACCTGATGGCGGCGTTCATATTCGCGATTCACTAAAATGTAGCGGAGATCGAGATCCTTAACGAAGACGACGGCCGTGGTGTTATCCAAAATATCCTGCAACCGCTGCTCGCTAGCGCCAAGTGCTTCTTCTGCCCGCTGGCGTTCGCCAATCTCGGCCAGTAGGGCGTCGCTTGTCTTTTGCAGGTCTACGCCTCGCTTTTTCACTTTTGGCAAATGGTAACCGCCGACATTCCCGTCCGGTCACTGCCAATCTCTTGTAGACACGGTAGGAACGACCCAGTCAAGCTCTGTTCCGCTAAGGTTCGGTCCGGCAATGTCGCTTGTCTCGCTTTAAAAGGAGCTGCGGCGATGAATCGACTCACGCAAACTGGTAATTGTAAACTCTCATAGCGACGTCCCGCAGCATCGGTATCGCCGAGCGGGCTGCTCACTTTGGAAAAGTTAAATGTAATGTCTCCGGTCAGTCGCTCCTCTTCGTCGCCATCGGCCGATGATAGATGAATTGGCATGGGCCTATCCGTAGAGCATCCATCGATGACGGCAAATGGAACGAAAGACCCATACGGAACACTCTTCGGCTAGGTAATCGGACCATCATAGTTGCATCTGTACTTCAGCTTTGGCCAACCGAGGGATTCGATGCCCGGCGGCGTTGAAGCCCTAGAAACGTAGAAATAATCGCTTCAAGTAGGATGGAAAGCCCCACTCTTGCGTCGCCCGGGTGGTGCACCGGCATTGTCTTTGGAACATACTCCTTTCGTTCCATTTACAAGACGAGGCAGCCATGCCAAGTGAAGCGAGATCTAACCGTGTCCCTCCTGGTTCTGAACACCACAGTTTCCCGATAACAACGGCAATGAGTCCTTCAACGATGGTGAGGGCGAACACCAGCAGGTCACTACTTTCGTCGACGAAACCCGGGGGTGCTCACACAACACCCCCCGAACCACTTCAACACACTAGAACTTATTCAGAAGTTATGAGTCTCTACTCTAATTATCTCCCAAAAAGCCGCGGTGCAGTAGCGCTTTCTGATGAAGAATTACGTCAATACCATGGAGCTGAAAAAGGTCTATATGATCGATCCGGAGGCGACGCAGGGATGCCTCGCATGCCTCGATAAGGTGAAAGCGCGAAGAGCCGACATCGTTCGGCCCTTCACCCAACCGGAACGTCGCCTTCGTCGAGATCAGAACCTGATTTCGACGTCCTTTGATCGCTTCGCCCACTAGGCGAGTCGCTCCCTTGACGTCAGTTGTCCCCCAGGCTTTGAAGAATTCGCCTTTGCCGCCGAATGTAGCTGTGCCGAAGCTCAAAACTGGTACACGAAAGCCTGATCCTCCGAGATATCTGTGTTCCATTTAGCTCTTCCTTTCAGTCGGATTGATTTCGCATTTGATCGTGTTCGTAGCAGATGAATGATCTCATTTGTTTTATCGATAATGCGCCATCGTTCCCGTTAACTCCGTATCGTCGGCGAATTCGCGCAGCGGTTTGATCCCGAGCTTCTTCAAGGCGTCGTGGTAGGCTTTCACTGCTTCCTCGGCTGTGATCTGGTGATCCACAATTCGGCGCAGCATTTCGATGAGTGCAACGCGCGCGCCATACTTCTGCACATCAGAGATCAGCTTGAAAGCATCGTACGTAGTACCGGCGCTGCCGCCCAAGATTCCGACGATCAATTGCGGATCGTAGTTTACTAATTCGGTAAGCGAGTGTGGTCCATTGTAGGCGATTTTGAGAAATAGAGGCCGGCCGCGCTTGGTCACACCTGCCAGGGAGCGAATGACATGGTCGTTGACGAAGGCCGGAATATCCGCTTCAGCAATGCCGGGCTCGACGTTGGGATTGAACACCTCCAGAAAATAGCGAAATCCCTTGCGCTCTGTCTCGAGCCGGAATTCATGAAATTCGCGTAGCGCGTGATGTTCTTCGTCAAGGTTGTTAGTAAATGTGATGGAGTAGAGGCCCAAGTCGGCACCTATTACTTTCTCGTTCGGTTTTGGATCGATGGATCCATACATGATGTGGTCAATGGTCGCCGTGCGAAACGATCGTGATGCCTCACCAGGGTATTTTCCGCCACGTACAGCCCAGACGTCGGAGGTATCGTTTGCTCGGGCCGCTGGTGTAACTGCGGAGTTCTCAAATAGCCTCTCTTCCATCGCGAGCGTCTCGAGGTTCGAGGCTGAAAGCAGCATAATGTCGACAATGCCCTGACGAACGACGTCGCGAATTTGCGCCCGATAATCTTCCAGGCTCTTCCAGCTGCTATCGTATTCGTTTATTTTGGAATTGCGTCGCGGACCCGGCGCGCCAATACCGAATGCCATATCGGCGTCTTTGGCATCGGCGATGATGAAGGCTTTGCTTCCAGAAGGATTGGCGCGGATGTGCGCGATTTTGGTATCAAGTGATTTGATCAT
>WNFQ01001441.1_pt1 | contig 24806 bp, 22 predicted proteins | sample 5400171 | NCBI WGS metagenome assembly WNFQ01 (sample SAMN13153356, study PRJNA577476) | soil metagenome | isolation source: 20 cm soil under Madrone tree | place: USA:California | collected 2016-06-14
CCAAGCCCCGGCCCTGCCCCACGTCAAGGACTTCGACCTCGCGCGCCTGAACCACCGCTGTATCGCGACGGCGAACCACTGCTACGGCTGCACGGCGGGAGCCGGATCATCGTGCGGCGGCGCGACCGCCTGATCTCGCAGCGTACACGGATCCGAAAGGACCCGATGCGGCGCGTGAGATGATTCGCTTTTTCCATAAGAACGCGTTGGAGCAGCGCTCGTCGATTCCCCTGAGCGGACGCGATAGCCGTACGTAGCCTCGGAGGTTTGAAGAAGAGCCGACAACACGGCCGATCTAATGCTTTCGGCCCAGGAGCCGACATCCACTAAATTCCCCAATACCGGGCATTTGAATACCTTCCCTGTATCGCGGAATTTTGATGAAGCGTGGTTATGAGAATTGGCTTGCAGACATGGGGCAGTGAGGGAGACGTCCAGCCGTTCATTGCTTTGGCAGCGGGGCTTGCAAGCGCCGGGCACAAGGTAACGCTGCTGGCCACCGACATCAATCGGCGGGATTACAACGCGCTGGCGCAAAAGCTCGGATTTGCGTGGCTCAGCGTGACAAGCCCAGATCTGCCTTCACCCGAAAAACTCGAGGAAGTTGGGCGTCAGCTCTTTGGGACAAGCAATCATATAAAGCAGGTCGAACTGATCAGGCAGCACTTGCTCGAACCGGCCAGACACGTCATGTTCGACGCCGCACAGAGCCTGTGTCGCTCGAACGACTTGATCATCGGCCACGTCCTGATTGATCCTCTCCGCGTTGCGGCCGAAAAGGCAGGAGTTCCGATGGCGACCATCGCTCTTGCTCATAATGCCATCCCCTCGGCACACAATGGGCACCGAAGGTCAATGCCTTGCGGGAACGACAAGGGCTGGCGCCGGATCGCGATGTCTTGACTCAGACATGGGCGTCGGGGCGGCTCAATCTCGTTGCGGTGAGCCCAGTCTTGTGTGAGCTCCCCTCGGACTGGGGCGCCACCCACTGTGTCTGCGGATTCCTGAATCTCCCAGTTGATCAGTCGGTGGAAGAGACACCGCCCGGCCTGGATGAGTTCATTGCGAGGGACGATCCCCCTGTCTACTTCACCTTCGGAAGCATGATGCCTTCCAATCTGGATTACATACGGGGGGTAGCGGACATCTGGTCATCAGCGGTGCGCCTGGCGGGTTGTCGAGCCATCTTTCAGTTTCCCTGGGACGACCTGTCAGCCGTCGAAACAGACGGCAGAGTCTTCAAGGTGAAGCGGTCGCCGCACAAGACGATATTCCCGAATTGCGCCTTGGTCGTCCACCATGGCGGTGCAGGAACGACTCAGACGAGCCTTCTCGCAGGTCGTCCGTCGGTCGTCGTGGCACACGTGGTCGACCAGTTTTTTTGGGGTTCAGAACTGGAACGACTGGGCGTCGCGGGGCCTTCTCAGAAGCGCAAGGGACTCTCGGCAAGACGCCTGGCGAAATCAATCACCGAGGCCTTGAATTCGCGCGAGATGTCAAGGCGCGCTGCCTCGCTTGGACAAGCGATGGCACAGGAGGACGGGGTCAAGGCTGCGGTTTTCGCAATCGAGGCCATGATTGCAGGGAACTGAGCGTGCATCCATTTCGCTCTGAGCGGTGCCCGCTTACCCGAGACTCGACTGACCGAAATGGGTCGGCTCTTCGAAAATCGGCCCGCTGTCCGCGGGTCTACCCACGACCTATCCGATTGCGGAAATGGTCTAACAATCGATGTCTGCTACGTGATCTTAGGCTAACCGATATCGGGCAACGGCGTTGACAGCTTCGGTCGGCAGAGCGGAAATGCGACCGGTATCGAGAACCCAACGCCTCGTCCAGTCCAGTGATAAGCGGTCGTCGAAGCCGGTGACTGGCATTGTGAAGGGTTGCCCGACCCCCGCCCTCTACACCACGCCAACTTGGCGGCCTACACTCGCACGGGCGGGCGTCCGCCAACCCTTCACAGTAGCCGCCATTCGCCCAGGCCTCGTGAGTTTCTATAAACCGGACGCCGCCGGAAGCTAGGCGGTCGTTAGGTTACGTCGATTGCCCGCTTCAGATCAGTCCTGACCCGTGCGATGTGGATCGTCAGCAATGCGCGCTGGTGACCTCGCCGACGACAGACATGCGAACCGTGCGCTAACTCACGACGGCCTTCAACCGTCACGATCCACCGCCGTTCCAATAGTCCCTGGACCCCCACGCCGGCTAGCAATGCGATCGGCGTGCGAGGCCGCCCGGGATTCCTGTCCGATCGGGGTAATGCGAATAGCCGACACTGTTCGCTGGTCGCTTGGTGGATGATGCATCTGAGCCGGGTAGAAGCCGGCGTCAAGTGCCGGCTTCCGGCCGTAGTCGCGTTCCGCGCTCCCAAGACCATTTCTAGCGTCATCACTCCCGACAAGCCATGCACCAAATCAGTCGATCCTTTTCCTGCGCATTGCCAGTACTCGCTTGCGTTGCCACTGTAGCTGCGGGCCTGCTTGCTGGATGCGGTGGCGGCGGTGGGACTTCGACCGGAACCGCAAACGTGCTGCTGACCGATTCCCCGTCGTGCGGATACGACCACGTCTATGTCACGGTCGATCACGTCGAGATTTCGTCGGACGGCAGCAGCTGGACGTCGGTCCCGGTCAGCGCCAGCCTCGGGCGGATCGACCTGCTAAGCCTGAATAACGGGACCTTGATTTCGCTCGGCCAGACGCCCTTGACTGCCGGCACTTACCAGCAGGTGCGCTTGGTCCTGGCGGCCAACGGGAATACGGCACCTTATGCCAACTCGGTCGTGCTGACGGGCAGTGCCACTGAGATTGCGCTGACTACGCCGAGCGGCCAGCAGAGCGGATACAAGATTGTCGGTCCGTTCACCATCACTGCGGGCACGATGGCCGGCCTAGTGTTGGATTTCAACGCCTGCAAGTCGATCGTCGTTGCCGGTGCGAGCGGGAAGTACCTGCTCAAGCCTGTCGTGTCGGCCGTTGCCGAATTGGTTGCCGGCAAGATCACTGGAACGACTGTCGCAGGGTCTCACGTGTATGCGGAGCAGCAGTCGACGTCGGGCCCGGTCGTTGTCACCGGCACTGTGGCTGATGCAACCACCGGCGCGTTTACGCTTTGGCCTCTGCAGCAGAGCACCGTGGCCGGACCTGTCGACGTCGTCATCGTTCCGCCGCCGCCGTCGTCCGGGACGGCAGGCTATGCCAGCTATATCGTTCAGAACGTGCCGGTAACGGCCGGCGCCACGACGAACCTAGGCATGATGACCACGCTCGCGCCGTCGTCCGTCTATACCGTCTCCGGTGCGGTAACGGTCGCCGGGTCGGCTGGCGCCGCTGACCTGGTGGCGGAGCAGACTGTGACCTCGTCTGGGCGGACGTACGAAATCGCGTCGACGTCGACGACGTCGGGGCCCTACAGCATCCCGCTGGCCTCGGCTGGCCCGTGGTTGGGCACGTACAGCACGACTCTGCCGCTCGTCTTCGCTCAGGATATGGCTGGGAGCGATGTGGGCATCTACGATGTCACCGCGACCGATGCAGCCGGCAGCTCGGCGTCGCACCTGGTGAACGTCAGCACTGGACCCACCGTCGTCGGCTTCATCCTTTCGCCGTAGCGTGACCTCAGGGATCGCCCGGTAAGCGCCGCGTTCGACGTGTATATCCGGCGCACGCCGGCGGTCAGCCAATGCGAACCTGCCGCGTTAGTAGAGGGGCCGATGTCATCCGTGCTCGAGGCCCGAAGCAGGCAGCGCCCCGTTCTCGTGAAAGGAATCACAACATGAAGCTTGGCCTTCCAGTGCTAGCCGCCGCGATCTCGATCGCACCGCTGGCCGCGATTGCCGCCGATGTGGGCGTGTCCATTCAGTTCAGCCAGCCGGGCGTGTACGGCCGCATTGATCTTGGTCAGTATCCGCAGCCCCCGCAGGTCATCGTCGCGCAGCCTGTCATGGTCGTTCCGCCGCCGCCGGCCGCGCCTCCGCCCGAGCCCGTCTATCTTTGGGTGCCGCCGAGTCACCGAAAGCATTGGGACAAACATTGCCACGAATACCATGCCTGCGGTCAGGCGGTGTACTTCGTCGACGACGGTTGGTACCAACGCAACGCGATGGCGAACGCGGGCCATGGCGCGGGCGACGAGCACAGGGAACACGGGCACGGTCACGGGCATGGGCACGGCCACGGGCACGACGACTGACTTCGGTCTGATCGGTTGAGTACGGGTCGATCAGCGTGAAGTGAATCGTGGCGCTGGCCGACAGCGGGAGCCTGACTGGCGCGTCTCCTCAGTACGAGGCGGCGGCACGCGAAGACCTTGTCGGTTGTCTGCTTAGGTGCTCCGAGAACTTCCGCTTAGCGAAGACGCTAAGGTCGGCATTGGGTCGCGAACACGGAAATGTTGTCGCTGACGGCGCGGCGACGCCTGGTCCGCAGTAGAACCGGAAGGAGTCGCCACGATTGCCCGAAGTCGGGTATGCGGCGCATCGCGCCCGGTGGCAGAATCGACGGGAGACATGCCGATTTCGGCGGTCTCGGCGACTTCCGGTCCCTCGACCGGCCCGCGAAACTACGCCAGGACCGGACACCGCGCGAAAGCGCCGACGTCGAACTAATGGGTCTGCCACAAGCGCCACACGTTCATCGGCAGCAAGATGCCGTGCAGCACGCAAAACCGGCGCCAAGCGCAGGCCCAATCCATAGGCGAAGAAGGCGAGGTTGCTGCACACCGCCAGGACGCGCAGCGGGACCATCGCCCTCATGCCAAAGGACGCGATCACCAGCATCGAGGCTAAGTAGCCCACCGCGTCCCAGACGCTCATGCTGCGACCCCGGGGAATCGGCGCCTTAATCGACCTCCGCGTGGAACGCGGCCATGCCGTGCGGGCGGGCAGGTCCGCTGCCTATATCGCGGTTGAAGTCCAGATCGAAGCGCGGATCGAGTTCGAGTCGATGCGAGCCCACGTTGAAAACGTGGATCTTGTGGTCGCCCTCTGCGTGGACGACTCCGCCAGGCGCCAGGTCTTCAACGAGGAAGTAGTCCGAAACCACCAGCCGTTTCTCGTCTGCCGTCAGACGCAAGTAGTGCGGCCCGGAGCCTGGGCCAAGATCCACGACGTTGACGACGGTGGGACGTTCCGGGCGCGTGACGTCGAGCATCACAACCTTCCCTCCCGCTCCGGCGTAATTCAGGGTGATGAACAGGCGCGTGCCGGCCCGGTTGATCCGTATCAGCTGCGGCCACACGGGCGCGTCCGGGCTCGCGAAAATGTCGAAATCAAAGACCGCCGTCGCCGCCCCGTGTTGCGTGTCGACCAGATACAGCCGGTTGTCGGCCATGCCTGCCGTGAACGCGCGCAGAAGCGTGTCCTTCGGAATCAGATGCACATCGATCGTGCCGGCGGGCTTCGCAGGGTCCCCGACGACGATCGTCTTCGTGATGGTGCGCTGCGCGAGGTCCCAGACCCGGATCGTCCCGCGTAGCTCCACCCGATCGCCGTTGTGCACGTGCAGCGTTAGCAGCGGGCAGATGAAGTCGCTGGTCACCATCAGGTTATGCGCTTCATCCACCGAGATTCCGTGTGGATTGAAACCGTCGGTGGGCGGCTGGGCAGGCCACGCCCGGACCGCTTTCAATTGCCGGTCGTATTCGACCACCCGCCCGGGCTGGGACCCCTGCGGCCCGCCCATAAACGTGGCCAGGAAGCCGCCGGCCCCGAGCGGGACGAATTCGTCGGTGATCGAAGCGTCCGGGGGATTGTCGGAGCGGATGAACTTCGGATGGCGCGGATCGGTGACGTCGAAGAAGAACACTTGGTCCTGCCGGCGCAGGATGCTTAGCAGGCCTCCGAGAGCCAGTGTTCGCCCGTCGCTGGAGACGCCGACGTGGTGCGGCTCGTTCCCGACGGCGCCGGCGCCCGCCAGCGGGACAGTGCGCAGCACCTTTCCGTAGTTGGAGGAATTGCGGTCGAAGTCGACGACGGCGACGAAATCCGGCCTGATCCTAGCCTGGTCTCCGGCCCAGACGAGCAGGGTATTTTCTTCCTTCTCGTCGTCCGCATAGGTGGGCGACGGTGCCAAGCCAACGAGAAGGCTTGCGACTGCCAGCGCGCACATCGTGTCCACTGATGGGTATCTTCGCCTCATATGTCCTCCGGTCCGGCGGCCAAGGTTGCAATGGCGCCCGGCGGCACTGCGTGGCGCCCGAGCGCGCACCCCTAACGAGCAACGACCGGCACAAACTAGCGGGAAGGTTGGCGGCGTAACAGATACAGCCCAGCGCAATTGTTGCGGGTACAGACCAATCGGCCGTAGACTGTTATGGCAATCTTCGGCCGCGGCTGTACCTGGACGTCAAGCACCGCTTGGCGAAGCATCGCTGAATGAGCATGGACATGACCAGGCCGGATCCAATTTACCGGCAGTTGGCGTGCGAGTTCTCCTCCGTGATTCAACGGGGGCAACTGAAGCCGGGCGAGCGGCTACCTTCCGTACGCCGGCTGGCAATCCAGCGCCACGTCAGCATTTCGACGGCGTTGCAAACACTGCGCACGCTGGAGAACTCCGGCCTCATCGAGGCAAGGCCGCAGTCCGGCTACTTCGTGCGCTGCCCTTCGCGTCGCCTGGAAGAGCCGGAAACGAGCCGGCCGCCGAGGAAGCCGGCCTATGTTGGCATCTCGGGCATGGTCGCCGGCGTTCGAGAAGCCGCGAACAACCCCAACATCGTGGCGTTTGGGACCGCAAGCCCCGCTCCTGATTTGTTTCCCGCAAGTCGGCTGCAGCGCAGCCTGACATCAGTCACGCGACGCAAGCCGATGCTGCTCACGACGTATGGTTTCTCATCGGGCAACGCAGCATTCCGCCACGAGATCGCCAAGCGCTATTTGAATCTTGGCGTGAACATCGACGAACGCGAATTCGTGGTCACCCACGGATGCACTGAGGCGATTGGCCTCGCCTTGCGTGCCGTGACCAAGCCAGGCGACACGATCGCGCTGGAGTCGCCGACCTTCTACGGAACGTTGCAGACAATCGAAAGCTTGGGTCTCAAAGTGATCGAAATTCCGACGCACCCGCGTGAGGGCATCTCGCTGGATGCGCTTGAGGTCGTCATTTGCCATCACGACATCAAGGCAGTCGTCGTGATGGCTAACATTGCGAATCCGCTTGGCAGCATCATGCCCGACGAGCGAAAGAAGAGACTCGTCGAGATGGCGGAAGGAAGTGGCATTCCGCTGATCGAAGACGACATCTACGGCGACCTGCCATTCGATGGCCCGCGTCCGCTACCGCTGAAGGCCTTCGAACGCGACGGCGGCGTGATGTTGTGCTCATCATTTACGAAGACGTTGGCAGCCGGGCTGCGCGTGGGGTGGATCGCGCCGGGCAAAGAAATCGCCAAAATCGAGATCCTCAAATTCATTAACACGCTCACCACACCCGAAGTGCCACAACTGGCTCTGGCCGCCTATCTGGCTGAGGGCGGCTACGACCATCATCTGCGTCGGATCAGGCGCACCTTCGCGAATCAGGTGCGCCAAATGCAGGACGCCGTGACAGCCTATTTCCCCGAAGGAACGCGCGTGACGAGGCCGCTTGGCGGCTTTGTCATCTGGGCCGAGTTGCCGGGAGACGTCGACACCATGAAGCTCTTCGACGAGGCAATAACCGCCGGCGTGAGCTTTGCGCCGGGGCGAATCTTCTCCGCCAGCGATCGGTACAGTACCTGCATGCGCCTGAGCTGTGGGTATCCCTGGTCACCCCTACGCGAACAGGCAATCGTGAAGTTAGGTCAATTGGTAAAGAACGACGTGAAGCTTCGCACCGTGCAAATGCGAAAGCGCTCGGGTTCGACCTCCCTTGCTCCTCCAGCAATTTCGTTCGACCGCTTTGCGCCGAGGTGAGCGTCCGGATGGGGTCGCGAACGCGGAAATGTGGGCGATAACGGCGCCGCGGGGTCTCGTCGGTGCAGTAGACCCGGAAGGGGTCATCGAGAAGCGCATCGCCTGCCGGAAGTCGGGTATGCGGCGCATCGCGGCCAGTGACAAAATGAAGAGGGGGCATACCGAATTCGGCGTTCCCGGCCAGGAGCGGACCTGCCACGGCGGACGTAGCATTGGCGCGGAGCGGACGTTGTTCGGCTCGTTGCGGCAACTCCCTTCGACCGAACAGGATCGGAACGTATTGTTCCGGACGTGGAGGCGAGATGGAGAAGGACGTGATACTCGCGGTCGCATTGCTTGTCCTAGCTTGGGCGTACATTTCCCGCGTGCTATCAAGGCGTACCGGGAAGAGACTGGTGCGGGATTGAAGGAAGCCCTCGAAGTGATCGATCAACTTCGGAGTCAGCGAGAGTCCGTTTCGTAAGTGCCGGAGTCTGTGTCGTGGTCGTAAGTCCGTTCTGTTGACTCTTGGCGTCCGGTATCCGGGCAGTGTGACGACTTTGGGTCGGGTTGGCCAAGCGGCGTCCGGTATCGAGGAGACTCTGGGTAGCCCGCTGCGCGTCGTGAAGCGGCGCGTCGATAAACGGCTCGCGCCAAACTCAACGGCGCCCCTGGTGCGGCTTCTTCCGAACCTCGGGCGCCAAGCGCCGCTTCGGAACTTTGCCAATCCGAGGATCTCCTTGGAGGACCAGTTCACAGGCCCGAAGCGCACCTTCCTCAAAGTCCGCTGCATCCGCGGGAAGGACCTGCCAGCCTGTGACCTCCTTACCGAGCACCCCGATCGATCGCATCTGTGGAAACTCGCGCCGAAGACTTTCGTGGTGCTCCGTCGTCGTCGCGAGCCATACGCCGTTGTCGGCTTCCGCGCCCGGCTTGTCGCGCAGGATCAGGACGATCTTTTCCTCCACATAGACCGCAACGCAGCCGAACATCGGCCGCGTCCTGGGCGATAAGGTAGCAATGGCGTCCAGCACGAATTCGTGGGGGACGCGCTTGCCCCGGACGGCGACGCGCAACGCGTCGTCGAATCCGTACGGGTCCTTTTTGCGCCGTGTTCCACGCATCGAATGGGTGCAGTCGAGCGCTCGATCTTACAATCCTCGACTCTTGTCGGCGAACGGCTGCGATGAACGCGGTCATGGCCGGGTCCAAGGAAACGTGCTGGAACTGGTGCGGACTGGCGTGCCCAGGGACAGTATCGCTGCCCAATAGCGGACGCAGCTCGATGACCGGAGAGGGTCGCGAACGCGGAAATGTTGTCGCTGACGGCGCGGCGACGGGTGATCCGCAGTGGAACCAGAAGGAGTCGCCGCGATTGCCCGAAGTCGGGTATGCGGCACATCGCGCCACGGTGGCAGAATCGACAGGAGACATGCCGATTTCGGTTGTCCCGGCCAATTCGGGTCCTTCAGGATCGCCCTTCAATCGCAACCGAAGCGGACAATTTATCCAGACGGTTTACTTATTGAACCGCCATCGGGACGCCGCCCTATGCATTAGCACCGGACTAGCGGAAGTCTAGTCAGGCCTCGACAATCGCTTTAAAGCCGCCGGCCCCCGCGCCGGTGTCAACCCTGCAGCCCCAGGACGAGCTGCAATGGATGCACGTGAAGCCATTGAAGAGACGATCAACAGGCTGTTTGCTGCTTGGAACTCGAACGACGCGCGTGCGTTTATTGCACTGTTCACTCGGGAAGCCCGTTATACGGGGACGGACGGTGTCGTGCGTCACGGGCGCGTTCACATCGAAGCCATGGTTCGCGAACTCGTTCCGGTAGTTCGCGTCGCGATAGAAGGATCGATTTCTGTTGACGTGCAAGGGTACCGGGGCGAAGCGACGTTTCACTGGGTTTCAGCGGGCGAGGGCAAGGGGCGCCGTGGCACCATCGACTGTGTGTTGATCAGGGCACCCGACGGCTGGTACATCGATGCGCTCCGAAACGTGGGCTCGACTTCGGTATAGGCTGCACCGCGGAACAATATTTGCCCGAGCGACCGGTTTGCGGCCGGTCTGTAGGACGCCTATGGGTCGATTTTCCGAAACGGCGTCTGCTTTCCGCGGTCTGACCAAGCGTCCGCGGTAGTAGTGCGGATTCAATCGGTGGATGCAACACACTATCAGCCTAACAGGCGGAAGGAGTGTTGCATCCACCGATTGAATCCGCACTTGCATAGCAGACGTCGCGCCCAGGCATCGCGCGTGCGCGTGCTGGGGGAGAGAGACTAACTGGTGGAGACCGCAGCGTTGTCTTAGAAGCCCGCAACGGGATGGGGGACGTACGGCGCCTCGAGCAATCTGATCTCTTCGTTCGATAGTTTCACGCCCGATGCCGAGAGCGCATCCTCGAGATGATGTGGCTTGGTGACTCCGACGATCGGTGCGGTAACCACCGGTTTCGAGAGCAGCCAGGCCAACGCGACTTGGGCCCGTGGGAGTCCGCGTTTATCGGAGAGGTCGCCCAGCGCGTCAACCACCTTCTTGTCCGCTTCCGCGGTCCCCGCGTAGACACTGTTGCCCCACTCGTCGAGTTTCGCGCGTTCGGTTCCGGGTTCCGATTGCCACGACCGGGCCAGGCGTCCACGCGCCAGCGGGCTCCACGGCAACACCGCGATTGCCTCCGCCTTGCACAGGCCAAGCATTTCGCGCTCCTCTTCCCGGTACAGAAGGTTGTAGTGCGGCTGCATGGAGACAAAGCGCGTCCGTCCCTTCAGGTCCGCCACATGCAGCGCCTTGGAAAATTGCCAGGCGAACATGGTTGAGGCGCCGAGGTAGCGTGCCTTTCCCGCCTTGACGACGTCGTGCAACGCGTCAACGGTCTCTTCGATCGGCGTGCTGTCATCCCAGCGGTGGATCTGGTAGAGGTCGATATAGTCGGTCCCGAGCCTTCGCAGGCTCGCATCGACCTCCATCATGATCGCTTTGCGGGACAGTCCGCGGCTGTTCGGGCCCGGCCCCATGGGGTAGTAGACCTTGGTTGCAATCACGACGTCGTCGCGGCGCGCGAATTCCTTCAGGGCGCGCCCCGTCACCTGCTCGCTCTCGCCGGAGCCGTACATATTGGCCGTATCAAAGAAATTGATTCCTGCTTCCAGCGCCCTGCGGATGATCGGCCGGCTTTGCTCCTCATCCAGTATCCATCTTCTCTTCTCCAGCCCGAAGCTCATGCAACCGAGGCAGATGCGGGACACTTTGAGGCCGCTGTTTCCCAGGTTCACGTAATCCATCGAGATGCTCCGTTCAGTTGCGCGTTCGGGCGATGCAGCGCGAAGACGATACGCCGACACCGATTGCGGCGCCGGGCAGTCCGGGACTGGCGAGGGCCGGCGCCGTCCAGCGTGTGCCGATCGCGCCTGAACTGAAGTCCTGCTAGAACGTCCAGGTCGCGATGATCGAGTACAAGTCCGGGCTGCCGCCCGGCTCACTGATCCGCTCGTACTCCACGCGAACGCCCAGTGAGAGGAACTTCGCCTGCGCGCCGGCACCGTAGGCAAAACGGGTGTCGGTCGAATCCTGATGGAAGGACGGGTTCGCGACACACGTTATCGGAGCCACACACCGCCACGAAGCGTTGACCTCGGTGCGCAGCCGGGAAAAGCCGGCCTTGCCATAGACGTCGAAGATGGGAAGGGGCAGCGGCCAATAGACCAGACCGAACAGCGAGGTCGCCTTCTGCGACACATCCAGGTTATAAATCAGCCCGGGAGGTACCGGGCCGACTCCTGAAGCCGAGTGGCCGAGATCGGCGTACTCGAGTTCGGCTCCCAGCAGGGAGATCGGCCGAACGCCGATCAGCGCCTTCCATCCGGTATGGTTCTCCACGAACTCGCCCAGGTTCGAGAAAGCGCCAAGGTCACTTCGCACGTGCGACTGGCCGACTCCGCCGCCGATATACAGTCCGAGCAGATTGTCGGCCCGGGCAGTGTGCGAGAACACGATGGTGGTCGCGCCCAGCAGGAGCCTCGCCAGTGCGCCTCGCAATCGGCCGTTTCGAAGGCAATCGCCCATGTTCATTTCTCCCGGACGTTTTCATGTGTGCGATCGATAATACGGTCACGGTTCAAGCGTCCGGCATGTCCACGGGTAACAAATGGAAAATGTCGTGACCGCCGCTTTACAAAGTGCGCCAGGTCGACGCCACACCCGAAACGTCAGGAGGCTGACGTGACTGCTCGCGATACCAATGAGCCGACTCGGACGACGGAGCTGCTGCGCCGAAGCGAAGCCTATCTGACCGAGGCGCAGGCACTGAGCCGGACCGGCAGCCTTGGCTGGGTCGTCGCAACGGGCGAGCTTTTCTGGTCGCCCGAAACGTATTGCATCCTCGGTTACGAGGCGTCGGTGAAACCGTCTCTGGACGGTGTGCTGAAGCGCGTTCATCCCGAGGACCTGGCCCTGGTGCAGCAGACCCTGGAGCGGGTGTCACGCGATGGAACCAGCCTGGACGTCGAACATCGCCTGCTGATGCCCGACGGCAATGTCAAGCATGTGCACGTGGTGGCCCGCCCCGCCACAGACGCCGCAGGGAAACTGGAGTTCGTGGGGGCGGTGATGGACATCACCGAACGCAAGCGCGCGGCCGAAGCGCTGCGCGCCTCGGAACACCTTGCACGCGGCCAGCTGGAGGCGGTGACCCGCACGCTGGACGCGCTGGCCCGGGAAGCCGATCCAGACAAACTGCTCGAGCACGTGATGCGCACCATCATCGAACAGTCGAATGCGCACAGTGTCAGTGTGTGGGAGCGCAACGACGAGGGCGCCGTGCTCGATCTGGTGGCCGTCATAGAAGACGGCCGCTTTCAGACTCGCAGCGACGCGCTCCATCCGGCGGCGCGACTGCCGATCCTGATGCAGACGAGCCCGGTGTGGAGCGAGGTGCTTCGCACCGGCCAGCACGCGGAACTGGTCGACATCGGAAACGAGTCCGCCCGAATGCGCGTTGGCTCGGATCCGGATGCGACCTGGTATCCGATCGCGGACGACGCCGACGCGGACCCGGCCATCGGGCTTCTGCAAAAGCATCTCGCGGGCCACGGCGTTCACGCCGTCCTCGCGGTCCCCATGCTGCTGGCGGGCCGGGTCGCGGGAATCGTCGCAGTCCGCTTCGAGCTGCAGCGTAACTTCGGACAAGAGGAAATCGATTTGAACCGCGCGCTGGCCCAGCAGGCCATGCTCGCGGTCCACCTGATGCGCCTTTCGCGTCAGAGCCGTCTGGCCGCCGTGATGGCGGAGCGAAACCGCGTGGCGCGCGACATCCACGACACGCTTGCGCAAGGATTGACCGGAGTGGTCGTGCAACTGGAAGCGGCTGCGGACGCGGCCGCCGGTGGCCTTGCAACGGAAGCCGAAGCGCACATCGGTCGCGCGCGGGACCTGGCGCGCGAAAGTCTGAAGGAAGCCCGCCGCTCGGTGTTGGCCCTTCGTCCGCAGGCGCTGGAGCAAAGCAACCTGTGCGATGCTCTGCAGGCGATGATCCGAAAGATGACCTCCGGGACCACGACGCACGCGAGCTTCCGTGTGAGCGGCGAACCGCGTGCGCTTCCGGCCAACTGGGAGGAGAACCTGTTGCGGATGGGGCAGGAGCTTGTGACCAATGCCTTGCGGCATGCGCGGGCCAAGACGATCGATGCGCAGATCGTTTTCGCGGGCGACACGGTCCGATTCGAATTTCGCGATGACGGGCGCGGCTTCGACCGCGCGGCGCGGCACGATGGGCTGGGCCTGCAGGGAATACGGGAACGGGTCGATGACATGGGCGGAAGTTTGACGATCGAAAGCGCACCCGGCGCCGGCACCGCGATTGCGATCGTCGTGCATCAACCGTCGGCGCACCCGGCGTGGTCGGCGTGAACGTCGGCGCCGCGAAGAAGCCGATCGACCCGCGCGCAGGCAAGATACGCGTGCTCATCGCGGACGACCACGTCACGGTGCTGGAGGGCCTGGTCGCGATCATCGGTCGGCAGAAGGACATGGTCGTGGTCGCCCAGGCATCGAACGGGCGCGATGCGGTGCGGCGGTGGGAAAGCTGCCGCCCCGACGTCGCTCTGATCGACCTTCGGATGCCGCAGCTGGACGGCGCGGCCGCAATCGAGGCGATACGCCAGCTCGACCCCGCAGCCCGCGTGATCGTGCTGACGACCTTCGACACCGACACCGACATCGGCAATGCCGTCAAGGCGGGGGCCAAAGGCTACCTGCTGAAGGATGCCCCGCGTGAGGAGCTGCTCGACTCGATCCGCAAGGTGCACGCGGGCCAGACCGCGATCCCCCAGGCGCTGGTGGCCAAGCTGGCCACCAGCATTTCGAGCGAACCGCTGACCGGCCGCGAGCTGGAGGTTCTCGCGCTGCTCGCGCGCGGCAAGAGCAACAAGGAAATCGGCGCGAACCTGTATATCAGCGAGACCACGGTGAAGACCCACCTGCGCAGCGTCTTTGCGAAACTGAACGTCTTGAGCCGTACCGAAGCCATCGCGGCGGCGACCCGGCGCGGCCTCGTTCAGCGCTAGCGCTGCCTTGCGCCTGATCGCATTCGACCGCCACGTCTCCTTCCAAAGGAGGAGGCGCGGGCCGTTCGCTCGTTGCGCGCCAGATCCGCCGGTTCGGGCGATGGCGCAAGCCTTCCTCGCCGCGCATCATCCCACACCCAAACTGTGCTCCCACGATGATGAGCGTGACTTCGACCGACAAGGGCTTGCTCACACCCGGCAACGGGGTGTTGATCTTCATCGATCACCAGCCGTGCCTGCTGGCCAGTTTGGCGCTGCGCGAGCGCGCTGCGGTACTTCGGAACGTGCTGGTGCTGGCCAAGGCGGCCACGATATTCAGCGTGCCTGCGATCATCACCACGATCCGCGCGCCCGGTTTCGGCGGGAACGTCGTCGAGCAGCTTGCGGCGGCGCTCCCCGATTGCGCGCCCGTCGAAAGGACCAGCCTGAATGCCTGGGACTGCCAGGCCCTGGTGGCGTCCGTGCGCGCGAGCGGGCGCCGGAATCTGATCCTGGCCGCCCTGTGGAGCGATGTCTGCCTGGCGATGCCGGCGCTGCAGGCGCTGACGGACGGCTACGGCGTGTATGCCGTCGAAAACGCTTCGGCCGGGACGAGCCCGGCAGCGCACGCCGCGGCGGTGCGGCGCATTGAGCAGGCCGGGGCCGTTTCCTTGACCGCGCTGCAGTTGCTGCTCGAGCTGCAGCGCGATTGCGCATGGACGGAGCACTACGACGAGGTGATGGCGGTGGTCGCCCAGATCGGCTCAGGCGAAACGCCCGATCGCGTCGCGGAGCAGGCTGCCATTGGCGGCCTGACCTGATCCATCGACACAGCAGGAGGCCTTCATGAGCACGATCTCGACCAAAGACGGCACGCGGATCTATTACAAGGATTGGGGCAAGGGCCAGCCCGTCGTATTCAGCCACGGGTGGCCGCTCAGTTCCGATGCCTTCGAAGACCAGATGTTCTTTCTGGCTTCGCAGGGCTATCGCTGCATTGCGCACGATCGCCGCGGCCACGGGCGCTCGAGCCAGCCCTGGAGCGGCAACGACATGGACACCTATGCCGATGACCTCGCCGCGCTGGCCGAGACGCTCGACCTGAGAAACGCGGTGCACGTCGGCCATTCCACCGGCGGGGGCGAAGTCGCCCGCTACATCGGCCGCCACGGCTCCCGGCGCGTGGCGAAGGCCGTGCTGATCGGGGCCGTGCCGCCGCTGATGCTCAGGACCGCTGCCAACCCCGGCGGCCTGCCCCTGGAAGTTTTCGACCAGATCCGCGCCGCAGTCCTGGCCGACCGCTCGACGTTTTTCAAGGACCTGTCGCTGCCGTTCTACGGCTACAACCGGCCGGGCGCCAAGGTGTCCGAAGGCGTGCGCGAGCAATTCTGGCTGCAGGGCATGATGGCCGGGATGCCGGCGTCCTACTTCTGCGTCAAGGCGTTTTCCGAGACCGATCACACCGAGGACCTGAAGAAATTCGACGTGCCGACGCTGATCCTTCACGGCGACGACGACCAGATCGTGCCGATCGAGGATTCGGCATTGCTGTCGGCCAAGATCGTCAAGGGCGCCACGCTCAAGATCTACAAGGGAGCCTCGCACGGAATGTGCACGACGCATAAGGATCAGGTCAACGCGGATCTGCTTGCTTTCCTCAAGGCCTAGGCGCCGCACGCGCGCATCGGCCATTCCCTCACACTGAAGCTCCGGGAGAAACGCCTCATGCCCAATTATCAGAAGCTGTACACGCCCCAAGACAGTGTTGTCGTGTTCATCGACCACCAGCCGCAGATGCTGTTCGGCGTGGCCAGCATCGATCGCTCGCAGCTGATCAACAACGTAACGCTGTTCGCCAAGGTCGCCAGGGAGTTCAAGGTGCCCACCGTGCTGACCGCGGTGGAGACCGAATCGTTCAGCGGCTATGTCTGGCCGCAGCTGCTCGACGTCTTTCCGGGCCAGCCGGTCGTGGAGCGCAGCAGCATGAACGCCTGGGACGACGCCGGCTTCCGCAAGGCGATCGAGGCGACCGGCCGCAAGAACGTCATTCTGACGGGACTGTGGACGGAGGTGTGCGTCACGTGGCCGGCGATCTCGATGCTCGAGGCCGGTTACACCGTCTACGTGGTGGAGGATTGTTGCGGAGCGACGTCGACCGCCGCGCAGGAAGCTGCGCTGTCGCGGATGGTGCAGGCCGGCGCGATCCGCTTGACCACCATACCCGCGCTGCTCGAATGGCAGCGGGACTGGGCGCGGCGTGAGCACTACGACGCGCTGATGGGCCTGTTGAAAGAGCACGCCGGCGCGTACGGCAGCGGCATCGAGTACGCCTACACGATGGTGCACAAGGCGCCCCAGTCGGCCAAGACGCCGCAGGTGATCAAAAAATCCGAGCCGGTCAAGCGCGGCTCCTGATCGGCTCACCGCGATGCTGCAGATTCGCAAGTCCGACCAGCGCGGAACCGCCGACCTCGGTTGGCTGTACAGCCGGCACACGTTCTCGTTCGGCGAGTACTACGACCCGCGCAGCATGGGCTTCGGGCCGCTGCGCGTGATCAACGAGGACCGCGTTCAACCCGGCGCGGGGTTTCCATCGCACGGCCATCAGGACATGGAAATCCTCTCCTATGTTCTGGAGGGCGCCCTCGAGCACAAGGACAGCATCGGCACCGGCTCGGTCATCCGGCCGGGCGAGGTCCAGATCATGTCGGCCGGCACCGGCGTGCGCCACAGCGAGTTCAATCACTCGAAGAGCGAGCCGGTGCATTTCCTGCAGATCTGGATCGAGCCCGATCGCCAGTCGATCCGCCCGCGCTACGAGCAGAAGCGGTTTGCCGACAGCGAAAAGCGCGGGCACCTGCGCCCGATCGGCTCGCCCGACGGACGCGATGGCTCGCTCGTGATCCATCGGGACGTGCTGCTGTTCGCCGCCCTGCTCGATTCGGGTGAGCAGGTCACTCACGTGCTGGCCAAAGGACGCAAAGCGTGGCTGCAGGTCGCTCGCGGCGCCGTGCGGGTCAACGGCAAGGAGCTGGAGGCCGGCGACGGCGTGGCGGTGGAAGACGAGCCGGAGCTGACGGTGGCGGCGAGGGGCGACGGGACGGAAATCCTGCTGTTCGATCTGCCGTGAGGCACTGAGGGTCAGGGGGATGCGATGACGGACACGATCCTGTTCAACGGCCGCATGACGACGCTCGATCCCACGCGCCCTTCGGCGAGCGCGCTTGCCATCGACAACGGGCTGTTCGAAGCCGTCGGCGACGATGTCGAAATCATGAGGCTGCGCGAACCGAAGACGACCGTCGTCGACCTCAACAGACGGACCGTGATCCCCGGGCTCAACGACAGCCACACGCACCTGATCCGCGGCGGCCTGAACTACAACATGGAGCTGCGATGGGACGGCGTCGCCTCGCTCGCCGACGCGCTCAGAATGCTGCGCGAGCAGGCGCGCCGCACCCCGGCACCCCAGTGGGTGCGCGTGGTGGGCGGCTGGAGCGAGTTCCAGTTCGCCGAGCGGCGCATGCCGACCCTGGCCGAGATCAACGCCGCAGCGCCCGATACTCCGGTGTTCGTGCTGCATGTTTACGCGCGCGCGATGTTGAACGCCGCCGCGCTGCGGGCCGTCGGATATGCCAAGGACACGCCCGACCCGGCCGGTGGCGAGATCGAGCGCGACGCGCATGGCAACCCCACCGGAATGCTGATCGCCAGGCCCAGCGCGGCGATTCTGTACGGGACGCTGGCCAAAGGGCCAAAGCTGCCCCTCGACTATCAGCTCAACTCGACCCGGCACTTCATGCGCGAGCTCAACCGGCTCGGCATCACCAGCGTGATCGATGCAGGCGGCGGCGCCCAGAACTACCCACAGGATTACGAGGTGGTCGAGCGCCTGCATCGCGATGGCGAGCTCACGGTGCGCATCGCCTACAACCTCTTCACCCAGAGGCCCAAAGCCGAGCTCGCCGACTTCACAGCCTGGACGAGCAGTGTGCAACCCGGCCAGGGCGATGCGATGTACCGGCACAACGGCGGCGGAGAGATGCTGGTCTACTCCGCGTCCGATTTCGAGGATTTCCTGGAGCCGCGCCCGGACGTGCCGGCGACCATGGAGCAGGAGCTGTACGCCGTCGTGCGGCTGCTCGCTGAAAAACGCTGGCCGTTTCGCCTGCACGCGACCTACGGCGAGACGATCGCGCGGGCGCTCTCGGTGTTCGAGCGCGTCAATCGCGAGATTCCGTTCGACGGCCTGCATTGGATCATCGACCACGCCGAAACGATCACGCCGCAAAGCATCGAACGGGTCCGCGCGCTCGGGGGCGGCATCGCGATCCAGCACCGGATGGCGTACCAGGGCGAACACTTCGTCCAGCGCTACGGCGCCCAGGCGGCCGAGGACACGCCGCCGGTGCGACGCATGCTGGAAATGGGGGTGCCGGTCGGCGCGGGCACGGATGCTACGCGCGTGGCGAGCTACAACCCCTGGATCGGCCTGTACTGGCTGGTCACCGGTCGCACGCTGGGGGGCCTGAGCCTGACGCCCGGCGGGGCCCGACTCGACCGCGCGACCGCGTTGCGGCTGTGGACCGAGGGCAGCGCCTGGTTCTCGTCGGAACAGGGCCGCAAGGGTCGCATTGCGCCGGGTCAGTTCGCCGACCTCGCGGTGCTCGATGCGGACTACTTTTCTGTTCCCGATGAACAGATCAAGTCGATCTGCGCGCAGCTCACGCTCGTCGGCGGGCGCATCGTGCACGGCGATCAGGAGTTCAAGGATCTGGCGCCACCACTGCCTGCGGCGATGCCCGAGTGGTCACCGGTCCGCGTCTGGGGCGGATACCAGGGGACGCCCCCGACGCAGGCTCACCGTGCGGCGTGCTCCGTCCACCGTCACACTCACTCAGCGCTCGCGCGCGTTGCGATTCGACCCGAAGACGCGCCGAGCTTCTGGGGAGCGCTCGGCTGCACGTGTTTCGCCTTCTAGGGGGCCTGCAATGGCTTCCGCTCTGATCGGGCTGGCGGTGGGTCTGCTGATCGGCGCAGGCTGCCGGTATTTCGACATACCCTCGCCTGCGCCGCCGCGCCTGATCGGCGCCTGCCTTCTGGTCGCGATGACGCTGGGCTTCGTCACCGCGGAATACCTGCTGTAGCAGTTACGAACGATCCGCCCATCGGAGATCGCGATGAAAGCGCTGCTGGGCCTGACGCTCGCCTTCGCGATCGGCTTCGCGTGCAAGGCCTTTGGCATTCCCTCGCCCGCGCCACCGGTGACGCTCGGTGCCCTGCTCGTTGTCGCAATGACCACCGGCTATCTGCTGGTCGACCGGTGGATGGCCCGCCCCGCACAGCACGCGGCCGACTGCGGCGGCCCGAGCGGGCTTGCTCCAAGTCTCACACGCGCCGGCGGGGCGGCGCCCAGCGCTTCTTCGGTATGGACCGCCCCGGCGGACCGCCTGGCGCGGGCTTTCGGCCCAGCGGTTGCTGCGCCGGCGATCCGCTTCACCGCGCTGCTGGGGCTGTGTGCCGCGTACCTCCAGGGCGGCCTGGTCAAGCTGCTCGACTTCGGAGGTGCCGTGACCGAGGCGCAGCACTTCGGTCTGCCGCTGGCATCCGCCGTCGCCGGCGCGACCATCGTTACGGAGTTCGCCGGCTCGGCGCTCGTCTTGAGCGGCTGGTATCGCTGGCTGGGTGCCCTGTGGCTGGCCGCATTCACGCTGATTGCCACGTTCCTCGCCAATCGCTTCTGGGACATTCCTCAGCCCGGCCGGTTCATGGTCGAAAATGCTTTCTTCGAGCACCTGGGCCTGGTGGGCGCTTTCCTGCTGGTCGCCTGGTACGACCTTCGCGAACGACATTCGAAAGCCGTTGGAGAGCAGCATGGCAGTGCCGGCGCACGCCGCTGACGCGATCGGGTCCGGCACGGACCGCGATGGCCCGCTTCCGCGTCTGCTGTACGTTCTGACCGTCGTCACCGGACTGGTGGACGCCGTCAGCTACCTCTCGCTCGGGCACGTGTTCGTGGCCAATATGACCGGTAACGTCGTATTTGTGGGTTTCGCCGCTGCCGGGGCACGCGATTTTTCGATTCCTGCGTCGCTCGTTGCGACCGCGGCATTCGTGGCCGGCGCGCTCGCCGGTGGCCGCCTCGGCGCAAGCGCCGGACACCATCGCGGCCGGCTGCTGGCGTTCGCGCTGTTTGCGCAGATCCCGCTGATCGGCACGGGGCTCGTCGTTGCGATCGCAGCGGTCGATCTGGACCGCAGCCTCGCCCAGTACGCGCTGATCGTGCTGCTCGCGCTGGCCATGGGTCTGCAAAACGCCGTGGCTCGACGTCTGGCAGTTGCCGACCTGACGACGACCGTGCTGACGCTGACCCTGACCGGCCTCGCGGCCGACTCGCCGCTGGCCGGAGGCAAGAGCCCTCGTCCCGGCCGTCGATTGTTGGCCATTGCCGCAATGTGCCTGGGCGCAGCGGTTGGCGCGTTTCTCGCTTTTCATGCCGGTGTCGGAGCTGTTCTAGCATTGGCGCTGGCCTTGCTGGTATGGAACGGGATTGCGGCCTATCGGGTGTCATCGTCGGCAGCGCCTTGGACGGTCGGTTCCTAGTTCGCGAACAGCGGTTAACGGGGGAGGTTCAAGATGAGTGGTCGCCAATCCAGGGGCGCGGCGTTGCTGCTCGCGCTCAGCGCGGGCGCTTTTGCGCAGGACTTTGCGCCGCACGAAAACCTACCGCAGGGCGAGAAGCTGTTCGAAGCGCAATGCGCCACGTGCCACACCGTCAAAGCCGGCGTGAACGGGTTCGGGCCGTCGCTTTCCGGCGTGGTGGGCCGACGCGCAGGGCAGGCGCCCGGCTACACCTACTCCGCGGCGATGGCCAACTCCGGGCTCACGTGGGATGAGAGCACGCTGGATGCGTTCCTCACCTCGTCGACGCAAAAGGTACCCGGCACGAGCATGCCGGTTGCGCTGCCCGACGCGCGCATACGTTCGGCGATCATCGCCTACCTGAAAAGCGTGGCCGCGACCACGGCTGTCGCGCCGGCTGCTGCTCCGGCCGAGGTGGCGAAGCCGAGCGGCGGGCCGACCCAGTGGGAGCTGAACAACGCCGCCGCGAGCACGCGCGATTGGCTGTACGCGAGCAAGGACTACACGGGTCAGCGGTTCGTCAAGCTGAGCCAGATCAATACGAAGAACGTGCACGATCTGCGCCCGATCTGCATGTACCGATCGGAGACCGCCGCCCCGACGCAGACCAACCCGCTGGTCTACAAGGGCGTGATGTATCTGACGGTCGACAGCTCGATCGTCGCGATCGACGCCGCCACCTGCCGGCAACGCTGGAGCACCAAGTGGGACGCGAAAGGGCGGCGCGTGCTGTCGCCGGCCAATCGGGGCGTGGCGATCAAGGACGGCGTGCTGGTTCGGGGAACGGCCGACGGCTATCTGATCGCACTCGATATGGACAAGGGACGGCTGCTGTGGTCGCGCCAGATCGGCAGCGCTGATACGTCCCAGTACCTCAGCATGCCGCCGCTGCTGTTCATGGACATGGTGATCTACGGTCCGGCAGGCGCCGACTGGGGCGCGAAGAATTGGATCGGTGCCTTTCAGCTGGCGACGGGAGAGCCGGTCTGGCGCTTCAACCTGATCCCGGACGACAACGAGCCCGGCGCCGACAGCTGGAAGGACCCGAAGGCGCGCGAGCACGGCGGCGGCAGCCTGTGGACCCCGCTGGCCCTGGACGTGGACCAGGGCATCGTCTACGTGCCGGTCGGAAACCCGTCGCCCGATTTCTACGGTTCCGTGCGCGAGGGCGACAATCTGTATACGAACTCCGCACTGGCGCTGGACGTGCACACCGGCAAACTGCTCTGGTACCGCCAGTTCATCTCGAACGACGTGCACGACGCGGATCTGAGTCAGGTCAGCCCGATCTTCTCGGCAACGGTGCGCGGCAAAGCGCGCAAGCTGATCACCGTCAGCGGCAAGGACGGCCTGCTGCGCATGCTCGATCGCGACACGCACGAGACGCTGTACGAGCTGCCCATCACGACGCGAACGAACATCGACTCGCAACCGACCGTCGAAGGGGTGCACCGCTGCCCGGGTCTGCTCGGTGGAATGGAATGGAACGGTCCGGCCTACAACCCGCTCACCAAGACCCTGTACGTGGCGGCGGTTGACTGGTGCGGCACGTTCACCCGGACGGCCGACAAGCCCGATTTCGCGCAGTACGCCCACTATTACGGCGGCAGCGTGGTCCCGGATCCGAAGGAGCAGGCCAAGGGCTGGTTGACCGCGGTCGACGCCGCGACCGGCAAAGTGCGCTGGAAAAAGCAATGGCCGACCCCGCTGGTTGCAGCGGTGACCGCGACTTCCGGCGGCCTGCTGTTCACGGGCGACCTTGACAACAATTTCCTCGCGCTGGATGCGAGCAACGGCAACATGCTGTACCGCTTCAACACGGGCGGCACCGTCGGTGGCGGCGTGCTGACCTACGAGCTGAACGGCCAGCAATACGTTGCGACGACCTCGGGTCTCGTCTCGGGGTTCTTCGGGGGCTCGGGAACGTCCTCGATCATCATATTTGCGCTCCACTAGCCCGGTCCGACCGCCTCATCGACGCGCTCGCCGCGACAACCAGAGCGCGACGTTACGCACGTAGCGCCGGGTCGAGCGCAGAGCCTCGGGAAACTGCGCCAGGCCGGTGCCGGCCGGCTCGGTGACGAAGCTGGGGCAACCTTTGGCAGTGCGATCGACCATCGCCTTTGCTCCTTCGGGTGCACCGGATTCCAGGCCCGCCTCCACCTGCCAAGGGCTCGAGTGCGGATAGACTGTGGCGCGCCCCGGACCGATATCTTCCTTACCAGCTGCTCGACCATGGTCATGCAAGCCGTCGACTTCCGAACGCAGGCGACATGAACGCACTGCTGGGCGCGCTCAGCTGGATGTTCGTTCGGCTGCCGCTCGCTTTCTCCCTGCCGTTCGCAGCGCTGTGCCTGTGGTGGGTGTTTTCCGGCTTCAGGCTTCTGAACGAGAACTTGACGGAGCCCGCAGTAAGCGTTTTTGCACGGTTTCTCGAATCGGAGCTGCCGGGAATCACCCGCGGACCGGTCGCCATCAGCCTGGGCGCGTTCGGTCACGCGCTGATCGTCGTTGCACTGTTTCTTTTCGGATTGCTGGTCGCCTACAACGCGGCGGCGTTCCTGAACTGGGTCCTGGTCGCTCTCAGGCTGAAGCCAGAGACCTACGCGGACGGTCCACCGCAAATTCCACACCCTGGAACAATGACAAGCGATCCCTTGGCCGGCGTGAGTCGAATCGGCCTCGTTCTTGCCGGCGGCGGGGCCAAAGGCGCCCACCAGGCCGGCGCGATGAAGGCGATTTACCGGTTTCTGGCCGAACACGATGCTCTGAGCAAAGTGAAAGTGATTTCGGGAACGTCGATCGGGTCTTGGAACGCCATGTTCTGGCTGGCCAACCTGATCAAGCCGGAGGGAAACTGGGATGGGCGCGGCCTTCACGAGCGGTGGTGGGGCAGCATTAGCGCGAAGTCGCTGGCGGCGCCGACGTGGTACGTACCGCTGCGCAGAAACGCCCTGCTTTCGTCGCTTCCGTGGCAACAGGTGTTCGATCGGATCTTCGGCCGGCCGGACGTCAGCCAACAGCTGCTGCAAACCGGCATCCACTTCTATCTGACGCGATCCAACGTGCGCTCGGGGGAACTGGAGTGCGCAACCAATAATCCGGCTCCCCCGGTTCTTGCTCACGTCACCTACGAGCAGCTCGACGCGAGCGACCCCGCCAGTTATCTGTCGGGGCTGAAGGCGGCCGTCTTCGCGTCGATGGACATGCCGCCGCTGTTTCCTTACGTCGAGCGGCGCAGCAACCTGTACGAGGACGGGGCCGTGATCGACAACCTGCCGATAACGTTCGCCGCCGCCAGCGAGGAGAACTGCGACCTGATTTTCATTCTCCCGCTCAATTCCGACTTTGAAGACGAGCCCGATACGACCTCGATCCTGCTGAGACTCCTCCGGGTCATGGACGTGCGGCAGGGCGTCCTGGAGCGCAGCGGCTTCAAGATGCTGTACCTGTACAACGAGCTGGCGGCACTGCGCAAGCACGTCGGGGAATCGCAGGCCGGGCAAGCCGAGGCGGCGGCCTCCGCGCCTTTGAGCTTCGCCCTGCACAGGAAGCACGAGGTGATCAGTGTGTTCGCCGTCTGCCCGCTGAAGTCGTTCGTACGCGAGACGCTCGATGCGCGGGAGCTTTGGAAGCGAAAGGAGGCGGCGATCGCGTTCGAGGTGATGCATGACGCGACGGCCAGTCTGCTCCCGGGCTTCCGATACAAGTCGCAGGACAAGGTCCGCGTCGCGCTGGTCGGCGG
>WNFQ01000561.1_pt1 | contig 24775 bp, 21 predicted proteins | sample 5400171 | NCBI WGS metagenome assembly WNFQ01 (sample SAMN13153356, study PRJNA577476) | soil metagenome | isolation source: 20 cm soil under Madrone tree | place: USA:California | collected 2016-06-14
GCACCCCGAACATGTCGATGGTGGCGCGCAGAGCGCGGTTACCGAGCCCATATTTGCTTTGACCGAAGCGGCGCGGGCGATGGTTCACCGGAATTTCGACGACCCGATAGCCGGCACCTTTGACTAGCGCTGGAATGAACCGGTGCATCCCCTTGAAGGGGACGAGCGCGCTCACGCATTCGCGCCGCATCGCCTTAAGCGTGCAGCCCGTGTCGCGCACGCCGTCCTTTGTAAAGCGGCTGCGCACGGCGTTGGCGATCCGGCTGGTTAGCCGTTTCACTACTGTGTCTTTGCGTTTAACGCGATAGCCACAGACGAGATCGGCTCCGCGCTCGATCTCAGCGAGAAGTCTCGGAATGTCCGCGGGATCATTTTGCAGATCGCCATCAATGAGAACTGCGGTCGCGCCGCGTCCAGCCTGAAGGCCGGCATAAATGGCGGCGCTCTGGCCCATATTTTTTTGGAAACGAATCACCCGAATATTCGGCCCGGTTGCGATTCGTTCGACTGTGCGATCGCTCGATCCATCGTCCACAAAGATGATTTCATGATCGATTTCGCCCATCGCCGTCTTCAGTTCCGATTGCAAGATCGACATGTTCTCCTGCTCATTGAAAACGGGCACGATGACAGAGACGGCTGGCGCGTTTGTCGTTCCTGTCATAGCGGGAGGGTGCGATAGTTTCGGCAGAGAAAGACCTGCCACGCGCGCAGCACCTTGCCGTAGCGCCGTACTTCAATGGTGCCAACCGGCTCCGTAGATTGAAAGGCAGCTCGAATGTTGTGAGGCACACGCTCTTTTTCTCCCTCTCGAATGAAGAGAGCGTCGCGTCCGGTGAATGGATTGATGCCGTTCTCCTCGGTGTACACCTCGCCCTCTGGACGTGGCTCGCCCGGCTTTATTTCCACAAATTCGTCGTAGCGCGGCCAAAACGAAAACTGATTCACCAGGTCCTGCGACTCAGTGATGTAAACGGGCGGATGCCCGGGCCCCTCCGTTCGTTTGTCATGCAGATAGAAGGAAATTTCTGATGCGCGATCCCGGGCGTCGGCGATGAGAAACAGTTTCTCTCCCAGTTGCGATTCGAGATCGGTACGCATTTTTTCGACCGCGCCAGTCGCGCTTTTCCATCCGCGCATCCGGTCGCTCGGATCGCTTCGCTGCAATTGGTAACCTGCCGTGCGCAACAAATCTGTATCAAGCGCGATTACACTCATGACTAATCCGACCAGCAACGCCACGCCTGCACAGAGCCGCAACAGGACGCTCGCTTCGACGCGTTCCCACCAAAAATAGATCGCCAACAACCCGAAACCGAGAAAAGCGAGTCCATCCCAGTTTGGCGCAGCGCTTTTGTTGATCGACAAGAGGAAGTAAAAGACGAACACCGGCAATCCAAACCACATCAGAAACAACACCTTGAATTGCTGATTCACACGTCGCCAGCTTCCAATGACGCCCCAGGCCAGCGCGAGAAACAGAAATGGCGAATAGGCCAGAAAATGTTCGCCGACAAATGAAAGAATCTCAGTCGGATGAAAGCCGAAACCCTCCTCGAGACCCCCGCGCGAGCGCAGATGCGTAAGCGTGATCCAGGCATGCTGCTGGTTCCAGATAATCGGCGGGACGGTGCAGAGGGCGAATACACCCAGCAGCAAGTACAAACCGGGCCGCGCAAACTCCTGTCTGAGCCGGGGAGCCAATGCGAGTACGAGCAGAACTGAGACAAGCTCGAATGCGTTCGTATATTTGGAGAGAAATCCAAGTCCAATCAGCAATCCGGTGAGTGGCCAATGCCACGAGAAACGCGGACTTTTTTCCAACGCGAGCCAGAATGTGAACATCGCCGCCAGCCAGAAAAAGACCGACAAAGAGTCGATCGTCATCAGGAACGCCCCAATGTTGAAGATCGGTAGGACGTTTAAAGCTATAACTGCCCACAAACCGGCAGTCGCACCGAACAATCGGCGTGCAAAATAGAACAAGAGCAGACTTGTGCCCGCAGCGAGTATCGGACTAAAAAAGCGCACACCAAATTCGTTTGCGCCGAAAATCGCAGTGCTGGCGCGTATGACAAAAGCGATTCCTGGCCCTTTGCTGAAGTAGGCCGGCGCCAGGCGCTCCGACCACATCCAGTAATGCGCCTCGTCGAATTCGAGATCGGTTGTCGCCAACATCGACAATCGAATCGCCGTTAGCGCGATGATGAAAAACCAGACCGCGCGCGTCGTGCTCATAGAGAGGCTTGCGCCGCGCCTGGCGATCGCGCTCTGCCTTTCGGATCAGTAGTCAAGCTCGGATGCCGTGCGTAAACGTTCGGCGCCCACTTTCGGGCCGCTGTTCTCCAAATCAATTCAAACAAGCCGAGCAAGAGTAATGCTTCGCCGGCGGCGAGAAATAGCGTGGCAATGACGTCGCTGGGCCAATGCGCACCGAGATAAATTCGCGAGTAACCGACAGCTGCGGTCACGATCCAGTAGAGCCAACCACGCCGCCGATAGAACAGCGTGCAATATACGGCAATCACCGTGTTATTCGTCATGTGTCCCGATGGAAATGAGGGCCCTGAACGATTGCGATCGGATTGACCGGAAAAACGGATCGTCGGCTTCTTGGACAAGCTCATCAATTTGGGATGTGTTCTCTGCAGTTCGACCATCCGAACGCTTTCGACTTGTTTGGGCCGATGACGATCAACGATTGACTTTATTACGCCGGTAAACAGTTCCGCGATCACCAAAGACAAGACCAAACATATAACGAATGCGCGCGCTTTAAATCCGCCAAAAAGGAGCATGCTCAGACCGATCGCGATGAACAGCGGTTTCCAAATCTCGCTGTTGCTGGCTGCGGCCATGAACAAGTCCAGCGCTGGACTCGTCCATTGCTCGTTGATGAGATGAAAGAGAGTTTGATCCAAGTGTTAAGCTTTAAGTGTTATGCTTTAAGTAATCGCACACTTTGGGGCACGACTTAAAACTGAAAACTTAAAGCTTCTTTCTCATGCGAAGAATACTCGCAATCTATTTCGGACTCACATTGTCGATCTTCGGCCAGCCCGCGCCTTCCGCGAAGGACATTCTTGACTCGGTTCGCATGATTGAGACTCAACAGCAAATCGATCTGCAGGGTCAGCTTCGCGAAAACGATATCGTTGTCCCATTTCGCCTGACGCAAAATGGCCCGCTGATTCGCTATTCCTTCACCAACCCCGACGAGGCTTTGCAATTGCGCCTCGGGGAGAAAAGCTCGCGCCTTGATCTGGTCACCGGCGCCGGAACGGAGAAATTTGCGGCTTCGAAGCTCAAGCAAAAAATCCGCGGTACCGGCGTTACTTACGAAGATCTTGCGTTCAAATTTTTGTACTGGCCGGCCGCGCGTGTTGTGGGCGAAGAAAATGTCCGCACACGCAATTGCTGGAAATTGCAGCTGCGCGCGTCTTCACGCGAGTCGCAATATTCCAATGTCCTGTTGTGGGTCGACAAGGCGAGTGGCGCGCTGATGCGGATGGAGGGATACGACTGGAACGCGCAGCTCGCAAAACGGTTTGAAGTGGTCTCCGCCCAAAAGATCGACAACCGCTGGTTCCTGAAGCAAATGCGCATCGAAGAATTCCAGCCTGGCACCAATCACGTGCAATCGCGCACTTATCTGGAGATTAAGAAATAACGTGGCACAGCCATCCTGTAGGGAGAGCAGGCATCTCGCCCCGCAGAGTAAACGACCGGGCGAGACGCCCCGTCGCCCCAGCAGGCTGGAAGCCTGCGTTACTCGTCCCGCGCAGCTTTCACGATCTGGACAAAGCTGCGCGGATCCAGGCTGGCGCCGCCGACGAGGGCGCCGTCGATGTCTGGCTGGCTCATTAGCTCGCGCGCGTTCTCCGGTTTGACGCTACCGCCGTACTGAATGCGCACGCGCTCGGCCGCCGCGTCGTCGGCCATTTCGCGCAAGGCGTGACGAATAAACATATGCGCTTCCTGCGCTTGCTCTGGCGTAGCGTTGCGACCGGTGCCGATGGCCCAGACCGGTTCGTAGGCGATCACCGTTTCCTGAAGTTCCTTTTCGCTCAGGCCCTTGAGACTGCCGCGCAGTTGGATCGACAATATCTTGTCGACATTGCCCTTGTCGCGTTGCTCGAGCGTTTCCCCGACACAAACGATCGGACGCAGTGTGGCTTCGTGGGCGGCGCGCACTTTGCGATTCACGATTTCGTCCGTCTCACCAAAAAGTGTGCGGCGCTCGCTGTGTCCGAGCACGACGTAGTGCACAAATAAATCGCGCAGCAGCGCAGCGCTGATCTCCCCCGTAAAAGCGCCACTCCGCTCCCAATGCATGTTTTGCGCGCCGACCTTGATGTTTTGCGCTTTGCCGAGCGACTCCATCACCTTCGCAATCGCGGTGAACGGCGGCAGGATCACTACTTCGATATCGATGATGTCGCCCAGATCGAGCAGCAACGACTCAACAAATCGCGCCGACTCGGCCTGCGTCATGTTCATCTTCCAATTGGCTGCGACAATTTTTTTGCGCATAAATCTTTCTGACAGAATAGACAGAATCTACAAAATGATTTTGAGGAGAAACGAATTCTGCCCGTTCTGTTAATTCTGTCTAAGTTTTATCGCTGAGAGCCGCCACGCCAGGCAGTTCCTTGCCTTCGAGCAATTCCAGCGAGGCGCCGCCACCGGTGGAAATGAATGTCATTTTATCCGCAAGGCCGGCCTGTTTTACGGCGGTCACGGAATCGCCGCCACCGATGATCGTCGTCGCGCCTGATTGCGCAAGCGCCTCCGCAATCGCGATGGTTCCTTCCGCGAAATCGGGAATTTCAAAAATGCCGACCGGCCCATTCCACAGGATCGTTTCGCCTTTCGCAATTTCCTCCTGGTACAGTGCGATCGTCGCAGCGCCGATATCCACCGCTTGCCATCCATCGCTGATCCCGTGCTGCGGCGAGAGTCGGCTCGTATTTCGAATCGGCGCGCCGGCACGAATTTCCTCCGCTTCCACGGCGTCAATCGGAAGCAAGAGCTTCACCCCGCGCTTCTTCGCCAGATCGAGAATCTCGCGCGCAAGATCGACTTTGTCGGATTCGACACGGCTTGCGCCGACCGGGACTCCCTCCGCCTTGAGAAAGGTGTTGGCCATGGCGCCGCCGATCAGGATGGTGTCGGCCTTTTCCATCAGCGCTTTCAGAACGCCGATCTTATCGGAGACCTTCGCTCCACCCAGAATAACGACGAACGGCTTGGCTGGTTTATCGAGCCCTTCTCGCAAATGCTTCAGCTCTTTTTCGATCAGGAGGCCCATGGCCGATTGCGCCACCCATTTTGTGATGCCCACAGTCGATGCGTGCGCCCGGTGCGCCGCGCCGAACGCATCGTTCACATAGAGATCTCCAAGTTTCGCGAGCGCTTCCGCGAATTTCGGATCGTTCGCCTCCTCCTCCGGCTGGAACCGAACGTTCTCCAGCAAAGCGACGTCGCCATCCTGCATATGGTCGATGATTTGTTCGGGCACGTTGCCAATCGTGTCGTGGCTGAAAATGACCGGGTGATGAATGAGCGAGTGCAAATAATCGCCGATCGGGCGAAGCGAATATTTTTCCACGCGCTTCCCTTTAGGGCGGCCAAAATGCGACATCAAAATCGTTTTCGCGCCGTGCTTGCGCAGGTAGTTGATCGTCGGCAGGCTCTCCCGAATCCGTGTGTCATCAGTGATCCGGATCTTGCCGCCACGGGTCTCGACTGGCACGTTGAAGTCCACTCGCACCAGGACGCGTTTCCCGCGTACATCCAGATCGCGCAGTGAAAGTTTCATGTTCGATAAGGTGACGAAGTGTTGGCGTGATGGAGTGATGTCAAAGCGAAATTCATTACTCCACTACTCCAATTGTCCAACGCTATTTGCCGAGCAACTCCAGCAACTCCACGCAGCGATTGCTATAGCCCCATTCGTTGTCGTACCAACCGACGATCTTCACGAAACGGTTGCCGAGCATGAGCGTCAACTTGCTGTCGAAAATGCAGGAGTGCGGATTACCGACGATGTCCTGAGAAACAAGCGGCTCCTCGCTGTACTCCAGCACGCCTTTGTAACTTTTGTCTGACGACGCTCCCTTGAAGGCGGCATTGACGCTGTCGACTGTCGCATCTTTTTCGAGAACGGCGGTGAAATCCGTGACCGAACTATCTGGCGTCGGCACGCGAAAGGCGCCGCCGTTCAATTTCCCCTTCAATTCTGGAATGACTTCACCGATCGCCTTGGCCGCGCCCGTGGTGGATGGAATGATATTTATGGCGGCCGCCCGTGCCCGCCTCAAGTCCTTATGCGGAAAATCGAGAATCCGCTGATCGTTGGTGTAACTGTGGATCGTGCTCATGAAACCGTGTGCGATTCCGAATTGGTCATTCAAAACCTTCGCCATTGGCGCCAGGCAATTCGTTGTGCAACTCGCGTTTGAGACAATTTTATCCTTCTCGGGGTTGAAGAGATTGTCGTTCACACCCATACAAATCGTTACATCCGGATCTTTTGCCGGCGCACTGATCAGCACTCGTTTCGCGCCCGCCTTGCTCAAATGCAGCTCGGCTTTATCGCGACTGGTAAAAAAGCCGGTCGATTCGAGCACAACATCGACATCCAGCTTTTTCCACGGCAGGTTCGCCGGGTCACGGTCCTTCAAAATCTTAATCTTATGGCCGCGCACGATGATGTTTTGCTCGTCGTAACCGATCTCACCGTCGAATTTGCCGTGCACCGAATCCCATTTGAGCAGATGGGCCAGCGTATGCGTGTCAGTGAGATCGTTGATTGCACGAACCCGCTCGACTTGTTTTTGCGTCATGGCGCGCAACACGTTGCGCCCGATCCGGCCGAATCCGTTGATAGCGTAATTTGCCATAGAAGGAAAAGTTGAAGAGTTGAATCGTTAAACCGTTAAACATCGAACATCAAATATCGAATGTCGAAGGCGTTCCTCGTTTACCTCGTTGTCGCATTGTCGATCTTGTGTGGGCGGGCGGCGCGGACCGCCGCACCAACCTCTTCAGAAATGAAGACGATTCTTGTTCTGGGCGACAGCTTATCGGACGGATTTCAGCTTAAACGTAGCGACGCTTATCCTGCGCTTATCGCAACCAAATTGCGCGCAGCCGGCTTGAACTTTCAGGTGACCAATGCCAGCGCGACTGGAGGCACCACCGAGGGCGGCGTGGAACGCCTCCCGGCCCATTTAAAACGCAATATCGACATCTTCATTCTCGAACTTGGGACCAATGATGCCTTTCGCGGTGTGCCAGTCGATCAAATCCAAAACAATCTTCAGCAAATGATCGACATGGTGAAGGCGCGCAATCCGAATGTGTGCGTGGTAATCGCGGGAATGCAGCTGCCCAATTACCCCGCCGACGATTATGTTTCCGCATTCGGCAAAATGTTCGCCAAGCTCGCCACGAAAAACGGTGCGGCTTTAGTGCCATACCTTCTCGACGGCGTAGCAGGCAATCCGTCTTTGAGTTTGCCGGATGGTATTCACCCAAACGCCGCCGGGCAAAAAGTTCTCGCCGAAAATGTCTGGCGCGTGCTCGAACCAATTGCCCGCAGAGTTTCCCGAGGTAGGGGCGGTTGGTAGTGCATTCGTTTAACGAACGCATTACCGGGGCGGTTCACCCGAACCGCCTGCATTGTGATTTTTTCGGCCGATTGAAGTCACTCGCCTCTACCTGTCGCGGCTGAGAGACAACCACAGAGCCAGCCTCGCACGTTAGATAAAGAGAGAATGGACCCTGCACGACCAAACGATCCCGACCCGAGCGATCCGTTTAATCCCGAACGGGCCGATCACGCGGTCCTGGAAACGATCGAGATCGCAACGGAAGGCGAAGATTGCGACGAATGCGTACGAAAGCTGCGCAGGCCGCTCATGAAAGTTAATGGCGTTCGCGACGTAAAAGTTGACCTAAAACATGAGCGCGTCATCGTGACATTCGATGCCCGCAAAACGCACGCCCCCGATCTCCACGACGCAATTCTAAAAAGCGGCTATAAGCCGGGGGCAACGGCGGATTGAAGAATCTGGTAGCGGCCTTAGTGCCGCGACAGCCGGGACACTGGGTTCCTCCCATCTTCATCAGACCGCCGGTTGTTGCTGCGTCAGGCAATGGAACGTGCCGAGTCCCCAGATCAATTCGCGGCAATCAATCCCAATGACATCCCGAGTCGGAAAAAGCTCGCCCAAGATTGACAGTGCCGCTTCGTCATTTGGATCGGCAAACGTCGGTACGAGCAAGCAGGCGTTTGCGATGTAGAAATTGGCATAGCTCGCGGGCAGTCGCAGCCCGTCGCGCATAATCTTCTTTGGCATCGGCAAGGTAACGATGTCGATCTTGCGCTGACCGGTGTGCATCTCCCGCAAACGCACGAGGTTTTCCTGCAACGGCTTGTAGTTTTCGTCGTCACGATTTTCTTCGACGACCGCTACCACAGTCCGTTCTGAAACAAAGCGCGCGAGATCGTCGATGTGGCCATCGGTGTCGTCGCCGGCGATACCGGGCCCGAGCCAGAGAATCTCGCGAGCACCAAGATAATCGCGCAGTTGTTGTTCGATTTGTTCGCGGCTGCATTGGGGATTGCGATTTGGGTTCAACAGGCACGATTCTGTGGTGAGCAGCGCGCCCGCCCCGTTTACCTCGACCGAGCCGCCTTCTAAAATCATGCCCGGATAAAAAACCGGCACATCGAGAATTTCGCCGACACGCGTTGGCACGACGTCATCGAAGTCGAACGGTGGATATTTGTTGCCCCAGGCGTTGTAATCCCAATCGACGATCGCGAGTTTTGGATCGGCATCGCGTGTGAGAAAAATTGGCCCGTGATCGCGGCACCACGGCTCGTTCGTCGGAATGCGATGAAACGCGATTTGCTCCATCGGTAATCCGCGGAGAACTCGGCGCGCCTCGGCTTCATGCCCGCCATTGCGGACATTGATACAAACCTGCTCCGATTCGACCAGCGCTTCGACCATTGCTCGCAACGTCGGCATAACACGATCGAACGAATCCGGGAAACTGATCCCTTCGCGTCGCGGCCACGACAGCCACGTGGCCGTGTGCGGTTCCCATTCCGCCGGCATCCGGTAGCCGAGCGCGGCGGGAGTCCGTGAGGTCATCAGGCGAACGTTCAACACCGAACCGGCCTTCGCAAGGCTTCGGCGTGGCACGCGCTCACTGTCCAACGCTTAACTTCGAAATCCTCGTAGCTGTTCCGGACTCACTGATGGACGGCTCACAGAACCGTGAGTACGCGGGCGCGGCGAAATTGTTTCGCTTTCAACATGCAGTCCGAGTTCGCGCAAAAGGGCAACATCGACATCAGCCGCGGGATTTTTTGCGGTCAGAAGTTTGTTCCCGTAAAAAATTGAATTCGCCCCGGCGAAAAAGCAGAGCGCCTGGCCTTCGCGAGAAATCCGGGTGCGGCCTGCCGCGAGACGCACGCGCGCTTTCGGCAAGGCGATCCGCGTCGCCGCGATCAACCGGACGAGCTCAAAAATATCCACTGGCGGTTGATCAGCCAGCGGCGTGCCCGGCATCGCCATCAAACAATTGATCGGCACACTCTCGGGGGCCGGATCGAAATTGCTCAACACTTCCAGCATACGCAGGCGATCAGCCTCCGATTCGCCCATGCCGATAATCCCACCGCAACAAACGGACATCCCGCTCTCCTGCACGGCCGCAATCGTGTCGAGCCGATCCTGAAATGTATGTGTGCTGACAATCTCCGGATAAAATTCCGGGGAAGTATCGATGTTATGATTGTAAGCAGTAACTCCGGCGGCTTTGAGTTTGCGCGCTTCCACAGGGCCGATCTCGCCCAGCGTGACGCAAACTTCCATGCCGAGTCGGCTCACTTCGCGGACAATCCCGAGCACGCGCTCAAATTTTTCCGAGCCATCGCGGACACCGCGCCACGCCGCGCCCATGCAAAAACGCGTTGCGCCTTGTGAACGCGCCCGTTTCGCCGCGGCCAGAATATTTTCAAGCGACAACAACTCCTCGCGCTCGACACCGCTGGAATAATGAGCGGACTGCGCGCAATAAGCGCAGTCTTCGCTGCACCCGCCGGTTTTGATGCTGAGCAAACTGCAACGCTGCACTTCCGCGCCTCGCCAGTGCTCGAGATGCACCGCGCGGCTTTGCGAAATCAAATCGAAAAGCGGCTGATAATAAAGGGCCGAGAGCTGATCAAACGTCATCGCGTGGCCGCGATGTTAAATCGAAAATCGAAAATCGAAAATCGAAAATTAATTGACCCACTTGCCGTCGGTGGAAGTGAGGATCGGCAGTTCTTCCATCATGAACTGCGTTTTCCCAATCGCCCCGATCATGTGTGTGCCGGTCGCGCGATACCACTTCTTGGACATGCTCTCGCCGGTATGGCAGCCCCAACTCCTGACGTAGGCCCCGTGCGCGAAAGCGCGCCGATCGAGTTTGCTCAACTCATTCTCGTGCAGCCACGATTTCGATGCGCTGTCGAGCACGTTGCTGTAATCGAACATGAAACAGGCCCGATTCGAGTGTCCGAAATACTCAAAGCCGGCAATCTTCACCCGATTCCGCGGCTGGCCGTTGTTCAAATAATCGATCACCTCCGAGCCAGCATGAAACCAAACGAGATTGAGATTAAATTTTTCGCGCACCGAATCGATCAAGCCTGTCAGATCCTGGTGTTCCTGGGTCGCGCGATCTAGATAGCCCTGTTTGTAAACCAGCCAGGTGATCTGCGCATCCGGGCCAAGCTGGGCACGCACTTGCTCAGTCCGCAGCCGCGCGGCATGAACAAAGTTCGCCCACCAATGATCGTGCGGATAAACTTTGTACTTCTCCCACTGATACATGGAGGGTCCGCCGACGACCATGATATATTCCCCGTTCGCGGCGAGAGCACTACCCCCAAGCAGGAGCAACAGCACAAGCAAGAAAGAAAGCCGACGTATGAAACCCATGAGCAGGAGCACTATTTATGCTGAAGACGAAAATCTGCAAGTGAAGGTGGTTTTAGACAGATCAACAGAATCCGACAAATCGAAGAGAGTTAGCAACTCAAGCCAGCGGCTTGGTGCGGTTTTTATTCCATGCATTTTGGTCATTGCGTCTTTAAAACTGCGGGTCGATTTCACCGCGGATTAGGTCTTCCCACGCCTGCCGCTCGCGAATCAGCGCGAATTTATCTCCGCTCACCAACGCCTCCGCAGGTAACGGCCGCGAATTGTAATTCGAAGCCATCACAAATCCGTAGGCACCCGCGCTCATGATCGCTAGCAGATCGCCTTCGCAAATCTCCGGCATCTCCCGATCAAGCGCGAAGAAATCTCCGCTCTCGCAAACAGGACCAACAATGTCGATCTTCTCCAACGGTTTGGCGTCCGCCGCGGCGGACGCCCTACAAATCGGTTCCTGAGCAGGCACGATCTCGTGATAGCTGTGGTAAAGCGCCGGTCGAATCAGATCGTTCATTCCTGCATCGACAATCGCGAATTTCTTTTCGCCCGTGTGCTTGATGTAGCGCACCCGCGTCAGTAAGACCCCAGCATTGCCAACGAGCAGCCGGCCTGGCTCGAGCAGAATTCGAAGCTTCAAATCACGCAATCCGTCTAAGGCGGACAAGATTGCATCCACATATTGCCGGATCGACAACGGCATCGTGCCCCGGCGCGCCCGGCGGTCGCGCCCTACCGACCACCATTCCTTCACGCCGCTTTCAAACGAGGATTCGTAAACGATGCCGAGCCCGCCCCCGATGCTGAAGAACTTGATTCCGTATTTCGTTTTCAAGTCGCGCACGATCGGAGCGACTTTCGTGACCGCGTCTGCGAACGGTGCCGCCTCGGTGATCTGCGAGCCGATGTGCATCTGAACGCCGACGATGTCGATGTTGCGCATTTTCGCGGCGCGCTCATACACCGCAGGAAGCTGGCCAAGCGCGATACCGAACTTGTTCTCGCGCGAGCCGGTCGAGATATATTCGTGCGTGTGCGGATCAATGTCGGGATTGGCGCGCAGTGCAACGGGTGCCCGCAGATTTTTCGCGCCAGCAATCTTGTCGATGTACTCCAACTCCGCTTCACTCTCGACGTTGAAACTGTAAACGCGCTGATCGAGCGCGTATTCGATCTCCTCGCCCGATTTGCCCACGCCTGCGAATGTGCATTTGGCCGGATCGCCACCGGCCGCCAGCACGCGAAAAAGCTCACCTGCCGACACAATGTCGAAGCCTGCGCCCGCATCGGCGAGCAACTTCAGAATCGCGCGATTCGAATTCGCTTTGGCTGCGTAACAGATCAGGTGTTGAAGCGGAGCGAGGGCCGCATCCAGGCGGCGGTAGTGATCGAGAATTGTCCCCGCGCTGTAAACATAAAGAGGCGTGCCAAATTTCTCAGCAACGCGCGCAAGATCGACATCTTCGCAATAGAGTTTGCCGCCGCGATAGCGAAACGAATGCACTCAGAAATGTAGCGGCGTTTGGCACAAGCGCCTACAACTTCAGCGCTACCCAAGCACTCTCAAGCCGATATTGAGAAGCGCGATCAATGCTGTGCCTGCCGAGAAACTGGTGAGAACAAGTTTTTTTCCATGCTTCAACATTTCGCCAAGGACGGCGTGCGCGGCCAGATAGAAAAATCCGCCGCCTACGTGCGCCATAATTAAGCCGAGCCAAAAAGTCGAAACTTTCGCCACAAAGAAAATACCGATCACTCCGCCGAGGAGGGTGGTTGCTTCCACTGCGGCAACCCAGCCGAGCGCACCGCTGCGTCGTAACCCGGCGCCGATTAAAAGACTGCCGAGTGCAAGGCCTTCCGGAACCTTGTGAATGCACAGAGCAGAGAAAAGCGACCATTTCGTTGCGTCCGTCGCCGGAGCTTCCTGTTGAATTCCCAACGCCAAACCGTCGGTCGTGCTGTGAATGGCAAGCGCGATAATTAGCGCTGTCGCGATGTCGCTAAAATGCCGCGTTGTGTCTGCGTCGAAGTGACTGGCCGCGCAGGCGGGGCAAACGTGATGAACGTATTTGCTAATAAAAAAGAACAGCGCGTATCCGCTCGCCGCTGCCAACGCGACCGCCCACCAAATGTTGTTGCTCAAACTTTCAGGCAAAATCGCGAAGAGCGTTACACCCAGAAGCGTTCCGGCTGCGAAACTGATCAGCGCGCAAAGCGGCTTGTGCTCTAATCGCAGCGTCGCGCTGATCGATCCGCCGGCAAGGGCGAAGACATAAGCCGCAACGACCTGCCAGAGCGGGCTGATCATTCAAGGGCTTGCGAGTCCCGCCGTCGCGGGATGATCCTCGCGGCAGTGCTGTGTCTCGATGGTGACGTGAACGAGTTCGTCGTGCTCGCGGAACAGTTCGCGATACGAGTCCGAACTCTTCGGCTCATGCGCCACGACAGAAATCATGGCCGCAAATTTTCCAATGCCGATCTGCCAGACGTGGAGATCGGTCACGAGTGAATCGCCATCGCTCTCCACCGCGCGGCGAATTTCGTCAGGCAAATCCGAAGATGGAGGCGTGCGATCGAGCAAAATGCCGCTGGTATCGCGCAACAGGCTGTAAGCCCACGAAAAAACGACGGCGCTTCCGACAATTCCTACAACCGGATCGAGCCACGCCCAGCCGAAGAATTTGCCGCCGGTTAATGCCGTAATTGCAAGCAAAGAGGTGAATGCGTCTGCCAGGACGTGCAGATAGGCCGCGCGCAAATTCAAATCATGACGATGAGCGCTTCCGTCGCTGCTTTCGTGATCGTGATCACCGAGCAGGACTGCGCAACCCAGGTTCACGAGCAATCCAACACAGGCGATGCCGATTGCCTCGTTAAAATGAATTGATAGTGGGACAAATATCCGGTGCACGGACTCGCCGGCCATTAAGAACGCCACGATCGAGAGCATGACCGCACTGGTGAAGCCACCAAGCACACCGATTTTTCCCGTACCAAAACTGAAGCGCACGTTGCCGGCATGCTTGCGGGCCAGATAGTAGGCCACCGCCGTTATCACAAATGCAATTACATGCGTGCTCATATGCCAGCCGTCAGCCAGCAACGCCATCGAACGCGACATCAAGCCAACGGTGATCTCGACAACCATCATTACCGCCGTGATACCGATCACGATGCGGGTTCGCCGTTCCGCGTGGGAAAAATCCGGAACGAAGTCGTGGGCTTTCCGGAAACGGGAATGATTGGTCTGATGCATCAGGCAAAACTACCGCGATTAGGAGAGGTTATCCTCAAAAATCGTAGGCGACTGTGCCGTAAAACCCGCGGCGTTGGCCGAACTGCGGTGCACCGACACCGATGCCGCTGCCGTCACGCAATTCATAGATCGTGTCGAGAATGTTGACGACATCGAAACGGATTTTGACGGCAGTCTTCTCCGTGATCTTAATCCGGCGCTGCAAACTCACGTTGAACGTTTCGTAGGGATGATTCTTCATCGTGTTGGCGAAACCGCGCCGCAGTCCATTGCCGTAGAGTCCGTCGATGGCCGCTTTCCAATCGTTCCACGTATAGGAGATCCCAGCGGAACCGGTGAAACGCTGATCGTGGTCGAGGAAGACCCAGTGCTTTTTGATGTAGGCGAACTCATCCGGATCGAATAAAAATTGCGCGGAACTGACGTTTGTGCCGCGCGCCCATTCGTAGGCCGCGTTTAGGTACGCGGAGAATCCGCCCTTGTCATAGTTCGCCGTGAATTCGCCTCCGTAAATCTCGCCGCGCTTGTAATTGAACGACGAAAGAATAAGCGCCTGGCCGAACTGGCCTTCGTCGAGGGTCGAATGCGAGCTTTTGTAGAAACCGTCCAGTCCTACATTGAACCCTTCCATGATCTTTTGCGTAACGCCCGCATCGAAGTAATGCGCGCGCTCCGATGTCACGGAGGCATCTTTGGTAATGGCGGATTCGTTAGTCGTGCCGGTAAACTTGGCGATCGTAGTCTCTGGAACAGCCTCTAAGGGCGGCGGGGTAAAGTAGCGCGCGTAGCCGGCGTGGAGCGTCGTCGAAGTCCATGGCGTGTAAACGATGTTGATGCGCGGGCTGAGCTGGTTTTCGTCCACGAACCCATTCACAAAGTCGAGCCGGCCGCCGAAATTAATGGTGAGCTGCTCGAACGGCTTCCATTCGTCCTGCAAATAGAAGCCGTAGAAGTAACCGTACTTGTCGTTGTTATCGACGATGCGCTGCGGCACGTCGCTGGTTTGATGGCCGTCGGCATCGACAGGGAAAACAAGCGTTGTGGTGCCGACATTGGCATATTGTTCGGTGAAAAGAAATCCACCGCGAATCGTGTGTTGTTCGTTCAGTTTGTAACTGGCGTCGAACTCCACACCGTTTGAGAGAATGGCCCGGTCAACACGCGACGCGACGCCGTTAAAGATAAGATCGCCAACGTTATCAGGCCGGAACAGAATTGAGCTGTAACGGTTAAAGATGGAAGCCTGGAAGTTGAAGTCATCCACCTTCTTCTGATAGGTCAGAATCTCGTAGGCAGAATCTTCCGATTGGTTCTCGTCGAGCTTGGCGGAATCGAATGTCGACCTTCCATTAACCCTGAACGCAGGCGTCTGACCCGGATTATTCGGAATCTGGAAGTCGCTATGGTTCCCGCTGATGAGAAGAACGAGCCGGCTGGTGTCGTCAAAAATGTAGGACGCATAGCCGAACATTTTGTACTGGTCGGTGTCGTCATGAATCGGGTCGCTGCTTCGAGTCGGATTCTCGATGCCGATGCCGTCGTGCAGGTAATTCGCTGAAACGTAATAGTTGAATTTCCCGACGACGCCGCCGTATTCGATACTCGGCATGATCGTGTCGAAACTTCCGCCATACACGGACGCTTCGCCTTGCTGAAAAACGGCGCCGCTCTTCGTGTGAATGTCGATCACGCCGGTCGTGCGAAACCCGAATTGCGCCGGCAACGCCCCGGTGATAAGCGAAATGTTATCGGCGAAACGCGTCTCCAATTCCTGACCGAAACCGGGAATGCTTTCCGGTAGGAGCACGTCATCGATGCGGTATTGCAAATTCGCGTGCTCGCCGCGGACGTGAAGCTGCCCGAATGAATCCTGAGACACGCCCGGAAAGCGCAAGATAGTTTGATTGAACGGCGCGCTTTCGCCTTGCGCTTGGGAATCGAGCCGGTCGGGGCCGACGGTATAACGCGTCGCGCCGAGACTCGGCACGATCTGTTCACGCGAAATGTCCAGTTCCTGACTTTGGACGACAACCTCCTCAGCCGTCGCAGTGCCAGGCGTTGCCCTAGTGGATGGTGTGGGACTCGGCGCAGCTGTGACAGCATTTTGCGCCACCGCAATGCTCGCCTCGAAAAGCAGCGCGATCGCTGCGATTAAAACTTTTTTCATTGAGATTTTTGAGAAATGGATTTTTCAAATTGATTGGTTATTGGCTTCGCGATTGACGCGAAGCCACGTGACACCGGCGCGATGATTTGTAGGGCGTTTCTGTGAAACGCCGATTTCGGTCACGCGGCGTCCGCCGCGGCGGACGCCCTACAATTTTAGGCGCGCGCAGGCGGCGCATGCTCGAAGATGCGTGCGCCGAGAAACGGCGATTGAACCCAGCACGGGGTCAACGCCGGAATTTTGGAAAATTGAACCGCGGGAACCGGTGCGCTGACCATCGGCGGATGAGCAGCATGATTGTAACTGCCCGAGGCGATCATCGTCACCGCGCAGTTGTGCTCGACGCGATTTGCATCCGTGTGGACACGCTGGTGCAATTGCGGGGAAGCACTCAGCGCGAGCGCCCAGAAAAATGCCGCGGAGACACAAATCGCAATAAGCGCGCGTCCGCGATTTGTTGGACGCGCGAACGTGCTCATTGCGCTGCCAGCTTCTGACCGCGCCGCGTGTCGCGCAAGAAATTTCTGCAGAGTGTAACGGCCCGCGCCGTACTTACACCCAGTTCCAGACGCACGGCACCAAGAACGGCGGCGTTAACCCAAGCGCCTTCGCTGCGGCCGGGTTGAGATCGATACGGCCCTTCACACCAATGCGGTCCTCAACCGTTGCCTGGACGGTATTTCCTTTAACAATGACGGTGATCGGCCGGTGGGCGGCGGCGTTGACGCTGCCCCATCTCGTCTTCATGTCATCGGCGTGAACTGCGACCATCGGAGTGTCTTCCTGCGCCGTAATCTTGCCAAACTGGCCTACGCCATTGTCGCCCACTTTGAAGCATTGTTGGTCCGTCTTCCCTTGCGCTTTGCACTTCTTGAACGCTACCACATCTGCCGGGTCCGCAAAACTAGACGCCGTGGCTGAGAAGCCTTCGCTGTTGCCGAGTTCAGTGTTCAGTGCCGCCTGTGACCTCGGGCCCCAAAATCCATCTGCCTCGACGCCAAGGATCGTCTGGATTTTTCGGAGCGTAGGATTTCCTTCATCAGCAGTCTTGTTGATCTCACCATTCAAGGCGGCCTGCGACTTTGGTCCCCAGATGCCATCCGGCTCCGCCTCAAGAATCTGCTGTATTTCCTCGATGTTAGATTTTGCCATAACGCCATTGATGATGGAGCCCACACTTCCATTTTCCAAACCAAAAACACATGAACAGGACGATCGGGAGAAGACGGGGAATGCCCGCAGCTCCACAAAGCGCCTAGCCCACCGCTGCAGCCGACAGTTAAGACAAAAAGCCGGTCAACGGACTGGTCGCTGCAGCTCCGCTGAGCTTTTCTGCCAACCCGATTTCGCGGGCTTCGCGTCCCGCTTCAATTGCTTTTTTAAATGCTTTGGCCATGCGAACAGGATCGGAAGCAATCGCAATGGCGGTGTTGACGAGCACCGCATCGGCGCCCATCTCCATCGCTTCCGCCGCCTGACTCGGCGCACCGAGTCCGGCATCGACCACCACCGGCACGGTGGCCTGTTCGATGATGATCTCGATCTGTGGACGCGTTTCGATGCCGCGGTTACTCCCGATCGGCGAGCCGAGCGGCATCACGGTGGCGGTGCCCACATCCTGCAAGCGTTTCGCCAGCACCGGATCGGCATTGATGTAGGGAAGAACCGTGAATCCCTCCTTCACCAGAATTTCAGCAGCGGCCAGCGTCTCAACTGGATCGGGAAGCAAGTAACGCGGATCGGGATGAATCTCGAGCTTGATCCATGTCGGCAAACCTGCGGCTGCGGCCAGCCGGGCGAGGCGGACCGCCTCGGTCGCGTTGCGCGCCCCGCTCGTGTTCGGCAAGAGAAGAAAACGTTTCGGATCGATAAAATCGAGAATGTTGGCAAACGGATCGCCTTTGCCGGAAAGATCGGCCCGGCGCAACGCGACCGTCACCAGCTCGGTCCCGCTCGCGATCAGCGCGTCGCGCATCAGTTCGTTGGAAGCGAATTTCCCCGTGCCAACGATCAGCCGCGACGTGAATTCGCGATCTGCAATCTTCAGTTTGGAAGGCTTGTCCGCCATGATCTCAATCTATGACAAATCGTGGCGATGCAAAATTGCCGGTACTACCAAGGAAAGCAGGAAGCTAGGAAAAGAGAACTGAGACAGAATGAACACAATTTGCAGAATCGAAATACAGGTCTTCACGAATCCATTCGGTGCATTTTGTTAATTCTGTCGAAACCCGGAAGGTTCAATCTTTGTTTTCTTTGTTATCTTCTGTTTTCAATTTCTCGCTCATCTTGCGGCATTCTTTTTGCTGTACGAGTGCCATTCCTTGCAACAGACTTCGTGTTCATGACGCAGTTCGATCTCCGTCGCGAAGATTGCCTGCAAGGCATGTCGCGACTCCCAGATGAACATGTCGATCTCGTCGCGACGTCGCCGCCGTACAATCTCGGCGTTCGTTACGGTAAATTTTCCGATCGACAAAATCGACAATCATATCTGCGATGGTGTCGGGAATGGGCGGCCCAAGTTCGGCGCGTATTAGAATCGAATGGCTCATTTTTTCTTAACATCGGCTCGGCGCCATCAAACCCGATGCTGCCCCATGAAATCGTGATCGAGCTGACGTCCGCCTCAAGCGGATTTGTTTTGCAGAATACAATTCACTGGATCAAATCAATCACGATTGAGGATCGGGCAGGTGACGTTCGGTCGTTTGGACATTTCAAGCCGATCAGCTCGAAGCGCTTTCTAAACGATGGCCACGAATACATCTTTCATTTCACGAAGACGGGTCGCGTCGAAATCGACCGGCTCGCGCTTGGAGTGCCGTATCAGGACAAAAGCAATATTTCTCGCTGGTCGCATACGCGCGGGAGCGATCTGCGTTGCAGGGGAAATACCTGGTTCATTCCGTACGAAACGATTCAAAGCCGCGCAAAGGAACGGCCGCACCCGGCGACATTTCCAGTGCAGTTAGCCGAATGGTGCATCAAGTTGCACGGCGTGTCGCGCGTGCAGACAATGCTTGATCCGTTCCTGGGAATCGGAAATTCAGCCATTGCCGCGCAACGCTGTGGCGTGAAAAAATTTATCGGATTCGAGATCGACCAAACCTATCTCGCAGAGGCGAAACGGCGCCTTTCTTTGTAGGGGAATCAGTCTGCTTCCCATGGGACGCCAACGGCGCCCCCTACAACAGCCGGCCGTCTTTCTTCGCGACGTTTGATGGCTGCTGAAATTTGTCTAGCGACTTCACCAGGTTTCCTGGCAACGGACGAACACGATCGAAAATACGGGCGGCCAGCGGTTTCGCTGTTGTATATCCCGCGGCGAACATTTCCAGACGCGCATCGAGATTGTCGATGTAATGCAGCGCCATTGCTTCGGGCGTTTTCGGGCTGACGGGTGAACCGAATTGCGCCTCGCCATGATGTGCGCCGATCAAATGCAAAAGGTGCAGGCGAACGTCTTCCGAAGCAGGCACGAGATTTTTCCATGACTCGGCGTTTCCGACGCTCAACTTTCGCCACAGCGAATTCACAAGCTCGAGACCGATTGAAATATGGCCGATAAGCTCGCCGCGCTCGTCGTAGCTCATGACGAATCCGTTTTCGGGCAACGCGTTTTCCCAAAGTTTCCCGCAATCGTGAAACAGAATGCCGGCCAGTAAAAGATCGACATTCAATTGGGGATAGAGCGGCGCGATCTCTCTCGCGATGCGCATCATTTGCGCGGTGTGCTCGACGAGTCCGCCACGGCGCGCATGATGATAATTGCGGGCGGCGGCGGTGCGGCGAAACCGATCGCCCCATTCGTTTAGAAACGCGTCGGACAACGCGCGCAGCCGAGGATCGACAATTGTCTGAATCGTCTTCGCAATAAATTCCCAGTCCGCGTTCTGTTTGGCGCGCAAATCCGCCGGGCCTTGCAGTAATTCGTTCTTTTCCTGATCGGTGAGCGGACGCACGGTCCACTTGCGCGCTTCGAGTCCGTATTGCTGATGCCGGTGAAACTCGGCGGAAAGCTCCACGAAATTGTCAGTCGTGAGCGCACTGCACGCCTTGTAAGCAGGATGATCGCTCCAAACACGCAGCGTCATGCGATCGCAGGCATCGGCTAGAACAAGCTCGCAATACGGCTGTTGCTCGCGCGTCAATTTCGGTGTCGCGCTCTCCACTTGCACATGCACCCGCGCCGGAACCGCGCCGTTTTGCGCCGCCCTCCGGATTTCTGTGAGCGTCATCAAGTCCATAATTATCTCGCGACATCTCGGTAGGGCGATCGACCCCAATCGCCTTGGGCGGCTCAGGTTAACCGGCCCTACCTGACGTCGACTTCGCTTAATCTATCATTCTTTTCTCAAGGCCCGCGTAAGCATCTACCCGGCGGTCGCGCAGAAATGGCCAGTGGGTGCGATGCTCGTTCACGCGGTCCCATTCCACGTCCGCAGTCACAATTTCTTCTCGATCTACCGAGCCCTTGGCGATGATCTTGCCATCGGGGCCGCAAATAAAACTCTGCCCCCAAAATTCGATGCCGTCACCGCCCGTCGGGGCTTCGTGACCGACGCGGTTTGCGGCTGCCACAAAACAACCATTCGCGATTGCGTGGCTGCGTTGAATTGTTTCCCAGGCAGAATATTGGGCCGCGCCGAATTCCTTCTTTTCTGACGGATGCCAGCCGATGGCCGTTGGATAAAATAGAATCTCCGCTCCGCGTAATGCGGTCAGTCGCGCCGCCTCCGGATACCATTGGTCCCAGCAAACGCACACGCCAATCTTTCCCTGCGCGGTCGTCCATGCCCGAAATCCGAGATCGCCGGGCGTGAAATAAAATTTCTCATGATAAAGCGGATCGTCAGGAATGTGCATCTTGCGATATTTGCCAAGTAATTTGCCGTCGGCGTCGATGATCGCGGCGGTATTATGATAGACGCCGGCGCCGCGTTTCTCGAAAAGTGACGCGACGATCACGACGCCGGTTTCTCGGGCGATCTCTCCCAATGCCGATGTCGATCTTCCCGGCACTTCCTCGGCCAATTCGAAATTTTTGTGATCTTCCGTCTGGCAAAAATATTGCGATCGAAAAAGTTCGGGCAAACAAACGATCTGTGCGCCTTGCTTTGCCGCGTTGCGAATGAATTGAATCGCGCGTTTGAAGTTTTCTTCCGGCTCCGATCCACATCGCATCTGGATGAGCGCGATCTTTGTTGCTTCGGCCATTGTGCAATTAACCACAGAGCACACAGAGGTCACGGAGGATCAGACAAATTTCCGTCTCAGTGTGCTCCGCGATCTCTGCGGTGAAATCACTGCATCGTGTCCGCCGGCACAATCTTGATGCTTTCGATCACCACGCGTTTGGTCGGCTTGCTGTTTTCGCCCGCGCTGTTTCTCGTGACCGGGGTATCACCGATTTTTTGGAGCACATCATCGCCTTTGATCAATTTGCCGAAAGTAGTGTATTCCCCATCCAATCGCGGAACTGGTCCGAGACAGATGAAAAACTGCGAACCGGCTGAATCCGGGTCGGGCTCCCGCGCCATCGAGATCACACCACGCTGGTGGGAGTGATCATTAAATTCGGCTTTAATTTTGTAGCCGGGGCCACCTTCTCCATACCTGCTTTCTTTGCCCGGATCTTTTGAATTCGGATCGCCGCCCTGAATCATAAATCCCTTCACGATCCGGTGAAAAATGGTCCCGTCGTAAAAACCAGAACGCGCCAGCTTCTTAAAATTTTCAATCGTATTTGGCGCAGCGTCGGTCCAAAACTGCACGACCATTGCGCCCTCGTTGGTTTTTATCACGGCGACTTCATTGGATGCATTCATTGGTCGATTCTCCTCCTTCTTCTCCTCAGCTCCAAAAAGCGCCGAGCTCAACAGCACTGCTAACAGGATCGATAATTTCACTCTGACAGGTGGCATCAACTGCGCTCTCTGTCACATCAGCGTTGTCAAAAATGACAAAACTGCGCCACGCCCTTTTTACCATTCGTCATTCGATCTTCGTCATCTAAATGATCGCTACTCCGCTCGGGGCGGCAAAGCTGGCGTGATATTCCTGCAAACTGCGCACGCGCACTTTGCGTTTTTGCAGGGATCGAATTCCGTTCGCACCCGCCTGCGCGGCGCGCAGCGTGGTCATGATCGGAATCCGTTGCGCGAGGGAGGCGTTGCGAATGAGCACCTCGTCTTCGCGCGGAATTTTCCCGCTGGGCGTATTGATGATGAAATTGATGTCGCCATTTTTGACGCGGTCGAGAACATTCGGGCGGCCCTCGCGCAATTTGAACACCTTTGTCACAGGAATTTGCGCCGCAGCCAGTACCTCGAACGTGCCGGCCGTGGCAATGATTCCGAACCCAAGCTTCACAAATTCACGCACGACCGGCACAACAGCCTGCTTGTCGCTGTCTTTCACGCTGACGAAAACGTTTCCGCCAGTAGGCAACGGCGGCGGCGCAGCCATCTGCGATTTCGCATAAGCCAGGCCAAGATCGACATCTATTCCCATGACTTCGCCGGTCGATTTCATCTCCGGGCCAAGCGAAATATCCACGCCCTCATAGCGCAGAAACGGGAAAACCGCTTCCTTCACCGAGAAATGTTTGGGCACGATTTCCTTGGTGAAGCCAAGCTCACGCAACGATTTTCCGGTCATCACTTTCGCGGCGAGCTTCGCCAGCGGAACGCCGATCGCTTTGCTTACAAACGGGACGGTGCGCGAGGCGCGCGGGTTAACTTCAAGGACATAAACATCGTCGCCTTTTATCGCGAATTGCACGTTCATGAGGCCGCGCACATTCAATTCGCGCGCCATGGCTTTTGTCGCCGCCGAAATTTCACCGAGAACTTTTTTCGGCAACGAGAATGTCGGAATCACACACGCGCTATCACCGCTGTGGATGCCCGCTTCTTCGATGTGTTCCATGATTGCGCCGATCACGGTCGTTTCGCCATCGGAAATGCAATCGACGTCGACCTCGATTGCGTCCTCGAGGAAACGGTCAACGAGCACGGGACGATCGGGCGTCACTTCGATTGCACTTGTCATGTAACGCCGAAGGTCTTCCTCGTTATAGACCAGCTCCATGGCACGTCCGCCAAGGACGAACGAGGGCCGCACCAAAACAGGATAACCAATTTTCTTTGCGATCGCGACCGCTTCGTCGGTGTTTATTGCAGAGCCGCTCGGAGTCTGCCGCAAGCCGAGTTTGTCGAGCATGGCCGCGAATAATTGCCGATCTTCCGCAGTCTCAATGCTTTGGGGTTGTGTCCCCAGAATCGGCACCCCGGCTGCCTTCAATCCATCTGCGAGATTGAGCGGCGTCTGGCCACCGAACTGCACGAAAACCCCTTCCGGTTTTTCCTGATCGTAAATGTTGAGCACGTCCTCAAGCGTGAGCGGCTCGAAATAAAGTTTGTCGCTCGTATCGTAATCGGTCGAAACCGTTTCCGGATTCGAGTTCACCATGATCGTTTCAAATCCGAGCTCACGCAGAGCGAAGGCGGCATGCACACAGCAGTAATCGAACTCAATTCCCTGGCCGATCCGGTTTGGCCCACCGCCCAGGATCATGACCTTGCGCTTGCCGCTCTCACGCCGCTCGTTTTCGTCGCCGTAGGTGGAGTAGTAATAAGGCGTATAAGCTTCGAACTCCGCCGCGCAGGTGTCGACGAGGCGGTAGGTGGGAATCACGCCTGTGGATTTTCGTTGCTCGCGGATTTCGTTTTCAGTTGTTCCCATGGCGAAGGCGAGTTGCCGATCCGAAAAGCCAAGTTTTTTTGCGCGCAGTAACTCAGGCATCCTGCCTGACAAGTCGAGCGGCCTTCCAGGCTGCTCTCCCTGCTCTTCGGGCACTAACGCGTGCATCTGCTCCAGCACAAACTGCCCGTCACTTAATCCAGCCTTCTCAGGGTTTGCTGCGATGTATTGACGCCAAGCCAACAATTCCCGCCAGTCACGCACGACGTGATCGTAACTCTCTGGCATCCACAGTTGCCCATTGCGATCCAGTGCCCGGTTAATCGCACTGGCAGTAAATGATTTCCAGGAGTGAACAATATCTGCGAGAGAGTGTCCGGCAGTTGGCTGCACCAACACGTGCACGTGATTTGGCATTACCACAAACGCGTCGAGCACATAACGCTTAAAATTAAAGTGCCGTAATGCATCGGCGACGATCTGACCGGCGCGCGAATCACGGAGCAAACAACTCCCGTGTCCTCGATCCAGCCAGTCTTCACGGTCCTCAACAAAACGCCGTTTGTGTTCGTGCTCGGTTTTCCAGTTCCATGGCTTGGGATGGTGCTTAAGCCAGTTTTTTTGTTCCTCGCGCCATTGCACAAG
>WNFQ01000563.1_pt1 | contig 24753 bp, 25 predicted proteins | sample 5400171 | NCBI WGS metagenome assembly WNFQ01 (sample SAMN13153356, study PRJNA577476) | soil metagenome | isolation source: 20 cm soil under Madrone tree | place: USA:California | collected 2016-06-14
GTGTCGCTGACAATACGCATGCGCACTACGGCATAGGGGAAGTGCATGGCGGATAGAGTTGGCATTATCGGCACGGGTGTCATGGGCGGCGCAATGGCCAGGCGCCTGCTTGCCTGCGGTTTCGATGTTGCGGTGTTCGACGCCGATTTCCAGGCAATGTCCCCATTGGCTGATCTCGGTGCCGTCTTGGAGTCGGGCCCGCGCGCAATAGCGGACTGCTCGGACATCATCGTCTGTTCGCTGCCCTCGGCGGAAATTAGCATCGGAGTCGCCGAAGCGGTTGCCGGCACGGAACGTCTGAGGGTCTATATGGAGACTTCCACAATCGGCAGAGGAGCGATTACAAGAATATCCGAGCTGTTGGCCCCATCCGGCATCATGACCGTCGATGCGCCTGTCAGCGGCGGTTCGTTTGCGATTGCAGAGGGAAAACTTACCGCATTCGTAGCCGGACCTGCTGCGGCAATTACCCGGACTAAACCACTGATGGACGCACTGTCCTCGACCGTTTTTGAACTCGGCGCCGATGTCGGCCGTGCTCAGCTTTGCAAAGTCATAAACAATGGCGTCGGTATGGCGGGACTAGTCGCCGCTTGCGAAGGCTTGGCGCTCGCGCAAAGGGCTGGCATCGACATGCGGTTGATGCTCGATATTCTAAACGCAGGCAGCGGATCGAATTGGGCGACGCGTCAAATGCTGCCGAATACGCTGGTCGCGGGGCGTCCTTCGGGACCCATCTCCATTACCGTGAAGGACCTGGGATTTTATCTTGCCGAGGCAGAAATGATCGGCGGCGCGGTGCCTGTGTCTCGCGATTTAATGGCGCGGCTGCAAAGTATTGTTGCCCAGGGCGACCCACAACGTGATACCACGGCGTTATTTTCCTATTTCGTGCAGTTGGCCAATTCAACCTCTGCGTAGATATAAAGCCCGACGCTGGAATTTCTGACAGCTGCTTCGCTGCTCCCAACCTTCAGAATGCTCCCGCATGAACACTGAGGATCTGACCCGTCATGCATCGCGCTTCTTCACTGGCAAGGAACAAGGCGGTTGCAGCGATTTCCTTCGGTGCGATAAGCCCCAGAACCTGTGTCGACTCAACCAAGGTTCTGATTTTCGGATCCTCCATCATCTTCTCGATGCGGTTGGATGAGACCGCCGCCGGCGCGATTGCATTCACCCGGATCTTCTTGGCCGCATATTCCCTGGCCAGGGTCCGCGTCAAAGTCACGACGGCTCCCTTAGCCGATGAGTAGGCGTCGCGGCCCGGAGATCCCACGACGCCGGCGTGCGACGCCATGTTGATGATGGCGCCACCACCTGCGGCAATGAGGTGCGGTATGGCGAAGCGGCTGCAAAGAAAGGTCCCGAAAAGGTCCAGCCTTATGACGCGCCAGAACTCTTCGAGCGCGACATCGACGACCGAACCATCCTTGGTCGACGAGCCGCCCGCGTTGCTGAAAAGGACGTCCAAACGGCCGTAGTGCCGCACCGTCCGGTCGATGGCAGAAGCGATGCTTGCCTCCTCGGTCACATCGGTCTGGATGAATATCGCCTCCCACCCAAGCGCCCTAATGCCACTGACGACCTCCTCCCCCTCTACCACCCGCCGGCCAGCCACCACGACCCGAGCCCCTTCCGCAGCGAAGAGTTCCGCGGCGGCGCGTCCGATTCCAGAAGTGGCGCCCGCCAGAAACGCAGTCTTTCCCGCAAGCCTGTTCATATTCTTCACTTCACTCCATTTGCGATCGCGGTATTTGTCATACTGGCGCGCAAGTTGATTCGTGCGCCACGCGAGATACCGGTTTCAGGCCATGCGCAGTATCGGTTTCACTGTGACGCCGGATTCTGAATCGGCGACTGCCTTGTTGATTTCCTCGAAGGGATAAAACCTGACGAGCAGATCGAGCGGAAGCTCGCCTGCCATGAACTTATCCACCAAATACGGGATGAACACGTGCGGATCCGCATCGCCTTCGGTGATTCCCATGATGGTCCGCCCGGAGAAAGCTTGCAGGACATTCACCGTCAAAGTGGCATCCGGCTTCACGACCCCCAATATCCCGCAAATACCGCGTGAGCGGGTTGTCTGTATCGCCTGTGCGATCACCGAGGTGATACCAGCGGCTTCAATGACGTAGTGCATGCCGCCCATGGCGGTGAGCCGCGCTACCGGGTCGTCCTTGGAAGCGTCGATGACGTGCGTCGCCCCCAGCTTCCGTGCCAGTTCGAGACGGGAAGGCACCTTGTCGACCGCAACGATCGGGTCGCAGCCGGCGATCCTCGCGCCCATGAGTGCCGCCAGACCGACGCCGCCGCAGCCGAACAGCGCAAACGAAGAGCCTTTCTCCGGCTTCAATACGTTTAGAACGGCTCCCGCACCGGTCTGAATTCCACAGCCCAAAGGCCCGAGCAGTTCGAGCGGCGCATCCTTACGCACCTTCACCGTGTTGCGCTTGTGCGCCAGCGCGTGAGTTGCGAATGAGGATTGACCGAAGAAACAGCCGCCGACGCGCCCGTTGGCCCCATGAAGCGTGTCCGAACCATCGGGTCGGCAGCCCTTGAGATTACGAGGAAAGAAGTTATCGCAATAAGCTACGTGCCCAGCCTTGCAGTTCGCGCATTCGCCGCAGCTGCTGAACGACAATACGACATGATCGCCCGGTGCCACATGGGTGACATTTGCGCCGACACTGTCGACGATGCCCGCACCTTCGTGACCGAGCACGACCGGCGGCGGAGGCGGGAAGTGAAAATGCATGGCCGTGATGTCGGAATGACACAGCCCGGTGGCGACGATTCTGACCAAGACCTCGTCCGGCTGCGGAGCGGCGAGCGTCAGGTTCTCTCGCAAAAAAGGCCCCCCCGGCTGGCGGACTACGGCTGCTTGAATATCCATGAGTGCTCCTTGGGTTCGCACGATTCAAACCAAAAAATGTTCCGGTGATTGCGCCAGCAGGCCGCCGTCGACGATCAACGCCTGGCCGGTAATTGCGCGGGACTCTTCGCTTGCCAGGAAAAGCGCCGGGCCCGCGCAATCCTCCGCAAGCGTCCATCGTTTCAGGGGAGCGAGATTGGCGAGCTTTCCCCGCAAACTCTCGTCGGCGCTAAGCGCCTCGCGAAGCATATCGGTGTCAACCGGCCCCGGGCAGATGGCGTTGACTCGAATCCCGAACGGTCCCAATTCGCACGCGAAGGATTTCGTGATGCTGACGAGCGCGGCCTTGGATGCCGCGTACGGCGCGCCCCATGGAACCCCGTTCAGCCCGCGGATGCTGGCCACCATGATCACGCTCCCAGAGCGTTTCGCCATGAGATGCGGGGCCAGAGCTTGCAGCATGGTGAGCGGGCCTTCCAGATTTGTCTGCTGAACCGCACGCCATGCTTCCGGGCTCACATCACGCAACGGCTCCAATGGACCGCTCATCCCGGCGTTACTCACAACCACGTCAATCCCGCCAAAACCGGCAAGCGCAGAGTCGACAAGACTCAATACCTGCCGGCGGTTGCCCATATCGGTTGGAATCACCAACGCCTTGCGCCCTAATTTCTCGATCTGGGCCTTGACCTCCTCGAGCTGCGACGCGCTTCGCGCGGCCAGCGCGACATCGGCGCCCGCCTGCGCAAATTTCAGGGCGATCGCGGCGCCGATGCCGCGCCCTGCCCCCGTCACCAATGCATGACGTCCCTCAAGCAATCTCGCCATGGATACTCCTCAATGGACAACGTCTTAGCGCACGATCCCACGTTCTCGCAAGCCTTTGATCTCGCCGGACGAGAATCCCAACTCGGCCAATACTTCGTCCGTGTGTTCACCCAGCAGCGGCGCGTGGCGACGGTGTGCTCTCGCCGCAGCCGCCAGGCGCACGAGCGGACCAAGCTGGCGCACGGCGCCGAACTGGGGGTGTTGGGTGCAGTAAACGGTACCGAGCCGCATCAGGTCGGGATCGCCCAAATTGTCCCGCTCGCCGTTCTCGCGGCAGGCTTCCACCCAGACGTTCGCTGCCTCCAGAGCCGGGACTAGCGCCGCGAGCGGCCGCTTGCGGATCTCGTCAGCGATCCGCCGCTCGACGTCGACATCCCATATATCGCGCGGCGCGGCGATGCGCTGCCCGAGATTCAAAACGTCGAGCAAGCGTCGCGCCATCGCGGCATCGCGTGCGGCCACCGCCAGCCAGCCATCCGCGGCCTCATAGAGCTGCTCGGCCGGGTGGTAGCCCGTCCGCTCATGATTGAGCGACGCCGCACCGACAAATTGGCCATCGCTGCGTTGCACGAGTTCTGACAGCAGAAAGAGACTCGCATTCAAAAGACCAGCACCGACCGCGGCGCCGGCGCCGGCGCGCGCACGCTGATAGAGCCGCTGCAGAACCGCTACTTCACCGATCAATCCGGCAGCGAAATCCACCATCGTGGTGCGATTCCACAACGGTGGATTGCCGACACCGCCCGCCCGCCAATCATGACCGCACCAGGCCTGAAAGCACATGTCGAAGCCCGCGCCTTCAGCCCTGGGACCGGTACTCCCGTAGGCGGCGCTTTCGAGCACGATAAGATCCGGCTTCAGCGCATGCAAGGTCTTCGCGTCGATACCGAGCCGGGCCGAGACCCCGGGACGGAAATTGTTCGTGACCACGTCGGCGCCGACGCACAGTTGTTGGGCGATCTGCAGGCCCTCCGGCAGCTTGAGGTCAATCGAGATCGCGCGCTTGCCGCGATTCACCGAGGTGTGCGAGCGGAAAATGCTGCGATTCGGATCACCGGTCATCGAATCGACCTTGACGACGTCGGCCCCGAGATCGGACAAGAGCGCCGACGAATAAGGCCCTGCGACGTAAGTGCCGAAATCGATGACCTTGACGCTGCTCAACGGCGCCGGTGGGTCGCGCCGGACGTCCCTGCGCGGCGCCGGGGACGCGTCGCCGTAAACAGGGTGACCGATGTGGCGCAATCCATCCGGTTCGCGCACGACGATGCCGTTGTGCTCCACCTGCGGATCATCCCAACACCCGCCCGGCGCGAGCACCGGTTCGGCGGGAAGGCCCGCCGCCCAGATTGCCTCGATCAGTTCCGCGCTCTGAAAATTCGCGATGTGCTTCGCCAATACGTCAATGTCGCCAAAGAAATTCTTGCCGTCGGCAGTCGGCTTCGGCATACCGCTGTCGTTGATATCGACCGTCGGATCATCGACCTTCAGGATCCGATAGAGGCGTCCCTTCGAGCCCGCCGAGCCGAGAACCACCTGAATCCAGACGCCGTCGGCACACTTGAAAATCAATGGCCATGGGTCTTTGGGCATCACGAAATTCGAGGCCGGCGTCGGCTTCTCGGCCTCGCACCAAAGCGACAACGGCCAGCTCAGCGCGCCCTCGAAGAGCGACGTTGCGACGACCTGGCCACGACCGCTCGATTCTCGCTGCAGGAGCGCGGCAAAGAGTCCCGATAAACCGTGCAGCGCCGCGCCGTAGTTCGAGGGCTCGAAACTCATGAGTAGCGGGCGCCGGGAATAATGCTCGAAAGAAAGTCCGGATCGGGCTTGCACTAGCACATCGGTCGCGGGGCGCCCGGAATGGCTCGACCCGGTTGGATACCCCTCGATATCCAGAACGATGAGCCGCGCGTGCCTCGATTGCAACGCCGCGGCGTTCTGGCGCCGCGCTACGCCCGGATAATCTTCGCCTCCGACGAGGCACACATCGGCAGTCGCCAGCAGCGTATCGAGGCTCGGGCCTTCACTCTCCCGAAGGATCGTTGAACCGCGCCTCCAGACTTCGTATGCGGGATAAACCTCGTAGAATGGATCGCCCGCCGGCGGCTCCAGGCGGGTGATGTCGGCGCCGCCCTCGCGCAGGAATTTCGCGACCAGAGCCGGTGCCATGCCGAGGCCGAGATCGATGACCTTGAGCCCGATAAGACCGGTATCCGATTTCGTCAAGTTCGGTCCTCCCCCGGAGCGAGATCGCGCCATTTCAGCAGCCAGCTCTCAGTATGCTAGCTTACCGCTTTCTTTACCGCAAGCAATTGCGAACGATCGCAACCTGGCCATCACAAAGTTTCATGACCAGACGATTGTTAACGATGATTGCCCATGCTACCCGCCAATCTCACATCATCCACTGCCCGCCGTTGACGCTGTAAATCTGGCCGGTGATGCTCCTGGATTCTTCGTAAGTAAGGAATGCGGCGAGCGCCGCGACTTCGTTCATCTCCACGAAACGACCGATGGGTATCTGTGCCATCACCGTGTGAATGTCCACGATTCGATGCTTTTTGTAGACGTCGCTGCTCGGATCCAGCATCTGCCGGATCTCCGGCGTCATTATTCCGCCCGGCGAGACGGAGTTTACGGTGATGTTATATTTCGCAAACTCGAAAGCGAGTCCCGTGGTGAGTCCGTTGACACCACCTTTTGCGGCGTTATATCCGGCATGGGAATAAAGTCCCGTGTGCACCGAGTCGGCGCTGATGTTGACGATACGCCCATATTTGCGCTCGATCATGTGCGGCAGGACGGCCCGCGTACACCAGATCGTGGTCCAGAGATTGCGGTTGATAGTCTCGCGCAACGTCTCCGCCGTGTGCTCGAGGAAAGGCCGTATTATCCCGCCGCCGGCGTTATTCACAAGGACGTCGACCCGGCCCCAGCGGTCGAGCGCCGTCTTGACGGTGGCCGCCGCACCTTCTTCCTGGCTCAAGTCCTGCGCGATCCACGCGACGTCCGGCGCCCCGGCCTCGCGAGCCTTCGCCGCCACTTCCGGTAGAGCATCGCCGTTCACGTCCGCAAGCAGCAGCGCCGCGCCCTCCGACGCGAAGCGCTCGACCAATGCGACACCCAATCCGCGTGCGGTCCCCGTGAGGATAGCAACTTGAGAATCCAGTTTCTTTGACACGCTGCAGCTCCATTGGCGATCGAAACTCACCCTATAGCATCAACCATTATATCAACTAGTGCGCAAGTATACGATCCGTTACCCCCTCTGGTTAAGAGAGCCGCCCCCATTTCCTGCCCCGGTGTCCTGAAGCGGCGGACGTCGACCGATCGCGAATGTTGTCTCAGGGCTGGTTGTCGGCGCTGACGGCGACGAAGACGCAGCAAGCAGCACCCGCTTGAACATGTCCCAATCATAGCGCAGTTTTGCGCCTAGATATATCGCTTGCATATAAGTCTGATACGTACTACTTTACCGTGGGGTGCGAAATTGAGCAGTCGCGGCTCCGTATGAGCGCACAGCAAGCGGCATGAGGCCCAGGGTACAATGACACCCCCAGACACCGTAGTGATCGTCGGTTCCGGACTTGCCGGCGTAACTGCGGCGGGCACGGTGCGCGAGTCGGGCTTCGCTGGACGGATCGTACTGATCGGCGAGGAGCCCGAGCTGCCGTATGACCGCCCTCCGCTGTCGAAAAGCGTACTGGTGCACGATGAGCTCGAACCGCTCGTCGCCGCCCATCTTCCCAGCGACATCGCGCTCCGTTCGCCCGAAGGGATCGCCTTGCGTCCGAGGAACTGGTACTCGGATCACCGGATTGAGCTCATGCTGGGACGGCGGGCCACGCGCCTCCATGTCGCCGCCCACGCGGTCGAACTCGACGGCGGCGAGCGCGTCACCTACGACCGGGTTCTGCTCGCGTTGGGCTCGAGCCCACGTCGTCTGCCGGCCTTGGAGTCGGGACCTGCAAATCACAAGTATTTGCGCACCTTGCAGGATTCACTGGAGATAAGGCATCGGCTCCAGCCAGGCAGCAAAATCGTACTGCTCGGCGGAGGCGTCATCGGAATGGAAGTCGCCGCGAGCGCGGCGCTGCGCGACTGCGACGTGACGGTCGTCGAGCTCGCGCCCCGCATCATGGCGCGCGCCCTCTGCCCCTCGATCGCGGAGCACGTGGCGGCCTATCACCGCGCGAAGGGCGTCAAGCTCGAGCTCAATGCGCATGCCGTCGGACAGGCGTCGAATCCGAATCCAGGCCTCGAATTGAAGGACGGGACCATCATTGCGGCGGACCTCATCGTCATCGGCATTGGCGTGACCCCTAACACGGAACTCGCGCATGGCGCAGGCATCGAGTGTGACGATGGAATCCTCGTGGACGAGTTCGGCTCGACCAGCGCGCCGGACGTGTATGCCTCCGGCGACGCAGTGCGATACCCGGACGAATTCTTCGGCCGTCTAATTCGCAGTGAAAATTGGATGCACGCCCAGAACCAATCGCTGGTCGTGGCGAAGAACCTACTGGGCTCGCGAGAACCCTATCGCCAGGTATCCCACATGTGGTCCGATCAATACGACCTCAAAATTCAGGTAGCCGGCGTGGCTGATACGCCGGACTCCGTGCTGCGAGGCGCTCTCGAGGCCAACAAATTCCTCATGTTTCACCTGGTTGACGGAAAAATCGTCGGAGCGACGAGCATCAACGAGCCGCGAGACATGAAATTCGCGCAGCGACTCATCGAGGCGCGGGTACCGGTCGAGGCCGAAAAGCTCAAGGATCCCACCTTCAACCTGAAGAAGGCGGCGACGCGTTGAACGTCCGCAACCGCCACGCATCCAAACTGTCGCGCGGGATCGAGTCGCACCTGATCGGCGACGCGAGCGACATCGTCACTGAGGACAGCGGTACCATCATGGTAAACATTGCGCAGGCGTACGACCTTGCCCGTGGACTCTGACGTTAGTCGACAACCCAGGTTACGGCCTCGTCCGGGTTCGCTCGACCCGTCCGAAATTGATTGGCCGCATGATTGGCATCTTCGTAACCGAAGGAAATGCCGCACACGATCTTGCGGTCCTCCCCAAGGTTAAAATATTGCCTCACGAAGGGAGAATAATGCGCCAGTGCCGCCTGGGGAATCGAGGCGACGCCCAGACTTTGCGCGAGTAAAACGAAGTTACTGACATAGCCGCCACAATCGATGGCCCCATACACGCCCAAGTCCCGATCCGTGGAAATGATCGCAACATGCGGCGCACCAAAAAGTCGAAAATTCTCCAGCGCTTGACGGGCGGCGCCTACTCGATCCCCACGAGCCACACCCACGCTCTGGTATAGCTGCCATCCAACTTCGCGCCGCCGCTCTTTATAAGCACCGGAATATTGCGGACCCGGGAAATCGAATTGCGCGGGCGCCGAAGCGGGCTGAGCCGTTGCATGATCGAACAATGCCCGGCGAAATCGCTCCGTCCCTGCTCCTTCGGTTATCACAACCTGCCATGGCTGTGAGTTGCACCAAGAGGCGGTGAGCTGAGCTAGCGTCACGATCCGGTGCACGATCGATCGCGCCACGGGATTCGGCTGAAAACCTCTGCAACCGAAGCGCTTGCTCAACAGCTTCGCCATGACGCCGAGGTCCGGCGTGTCCATCGCCCACGGAACGATTGCCTCTTCACGAATCACGTAATTTACCTCTGGCTTTCGCGCAACCGCGCTATGTCAACGAGGCTATGATGACTCACGTCTGGCACCCGGTTCTGCAGAAAGCTTTGTACACTAGCATACGGTATGGCAGTAGGCAATGGGATGGCGCGACTGACCGCCTCCAGCGGGAGCCTCTAACTGGAACGGGCTATGGTGACGCAGACACCGATGAGTGGTACGCTAGCGCAATGTTTCTTTGACGACGGGACACGGCTATGGCATTGCTGCAATCGGTCGAAGGGCTGGGTTACGGGCGAAAGATTTTCTCCGACGGCCATGATGACTTTCGGTCCACGGCGCGCCGCTTCTTCAAGCGGGAAATCGAGCCCTACGTGAAAGAATGGCAACAGGACGTGTTCTTCCCCGCCGACGTGTTCAGAAAAGCCGGTCAGGCGGGTCTTTTATGTGCGGGCATTCCCGAGGCGTATGGCGGCGGCGGAGGCGATTTCCTGCACCATGCCATACTGTACGAAGAGCACGGATTTTCTCCGGCTGGTGCCGCCATGGAGGCCGGCGTCACCACGGACACGGCGGCGTACGCCGTTTATCACGCCGGCACTGAAGCGCAAAAGCATGAATGGCTGCCTCAGTTCGCATCGGGCGAGGTGATTTCGGAAGTCGGCGTCACCGAACCGCATAGCGGCAGCGATCCGCGCAGCATGAAGACCTATGCGAAGCGATCCGGCGGCGACTACATCATCAATGGTCAGAAGATGTGGATGACCAACGGCCCGATCATGACCATGTTGATCGTGGCCGCGCGTACCGGCGAGCGCCCCGACGGCCGCGGTCAAGTTTCGATGTTCATCGTCCCGATCAAGGGCACCAAGGGCGTCACCGTGTCCAAGCCCCTTGAACTCATGCTGAAGAGTGCGGGAGGGGTCTCGCAGGTCTTTTTCGAGGACGTACGCGTGCCCGCGTCAAGCATCCTCGGCGGCGAAGAGGGCCGCGGGATGAGCGCCGCTCTCGACACGATCACCACCGCGCGCCTCGCCATGAGCGCCCGCATCGTCGCGACTTGCGAGCTGGCCTTTCTGATGACTGTCGATTTCGTGAAGAACCGGGACGCGTTCGGCCAGAAGGTGTTCGATTTCCAGAATACGCAATTCAAGCTCGCGTCCGTGAAGACGGAGCTTGCCGTCGCGCGCATTTATCTGGATGAACTTCTCGCGCGCAACGTCGAGGGAAAAGTGGACCCGGTTGAGGCGTCGATGGCCAAGTTGTGGATCTCGGAGATGGAGGGACGCGTCCTGGACGAGCTGCTGCAGCTTCACGGCGGAGCCGGTTTCTCGGACGACTACCCGATTTCGAAGATGTATGCGTTCGCGCGGGTTCACCGGATCTATCTCGGCACCTCCGAGATTCAGCGCCTCACCATTGCGCGGACGATTTGATGCAGGCGCCCTCAATCGGATTGCCCCTGCCTCCGCCGGAGGGTACGACCATGCTGCCGGCGGGCACCTTCGCGGGTAAGGTGGTCGCCGTCACCGGAGGCGGCACGGGTCTCGGCAAGGCGTTCGGCCTCGAGTTCGCGCGCCTGGGCGCCACGGTGGCGATATTGAGCCGCAACGAGGACCATCGGCTAAGAGGAGTGCGCGCGATCGAGTCGGTGGGCGGCAAGGCGATTCAAGCGCCGCTCGAGGTGCGCGATACGGCGGGGGTCCTGCGATTTTTCGAAGCCTCGGCGCCCGGGCGAGTCCGCTCAGGCTTCATCTGCCGTGCCCCTTGGATCCGTTGCAGCGGCCCGGCGTTCCTCAAGAACGCCGCCTTGAGATAAAGTATCGGCTCCCAACCCGGGGGAGGACTCTGACATGCCGACTTCGCGCCCAACGGGCCAGGCGGAGGAAAACCGCCTCGGAGCGCGCGAACGCGCCGGCACGGAACGATATTGAGCGCAGCGGCTGCCTCCCTGCCCTCGCCGGGCTCGGTGCAGGGACTCAAGGTCATCGACTTCGGGCTCGGTCTGACCGCAGCACTGATTGCGAAGCAATTCGCGGAGCTCGGCGCCCAGGTCTCCCGGATCGAGCCCGCAGACGGCGATCCGTTCTACGACGTGTACCCGGCCTACCATCATTGGCGCCGGCGCGAGCTGCGGGAATCGGCGGATCGGGCCGAAACGATTCTCGAGAATGCGGACCTGTGCATCGTCGGAGGCGAGGACTTTCCCGGCCTTACGCACCAACAAACTGCCGAATCGCTTTCCCGCCGGTACCAGCGGCTGATCGTTTTACGGATCGTCAGCTATCCGGACGACGCAGCCCGCCGGCGTCCGGCGGTCGACCTGCTGGTGCAAGCACACACCGGCATGGTGTATGAGCAGTTCTCGGGAAGACCCATCGCGGCATCAATTCCGCTCGCCGGGTACGGCGCGGCCTTGCAGGGATTGATCGGGAGTTGGGTCGCGCTGATCGAGCGGGAGCGCAGCGGGCTCGGCCAGATTGTCACCGTATCGCTCGCTGCGGGCGCGGCGATGTTTTGGGGACCTTTCTGGATGAAGGCCGGGAAGGCCGACGCAGGATTCGCGGGCATCACGCCGCGCGACGTGCGCCACCTCATCTTGCGCTGCGCCGGCGATGAATTCGTGCACTTGACGTTCGGCGTACCGGGCGCTCTCGCCAAGGCTTACAAGGCGCTCGGCATCACCGATCCCATCGATCCCGCCGACCGCGGCATGCCCGACCCCGCGCGCGGAGCCGCGAACTTCTACGGAAATATCGACTTGTTGAATTCCTTCGCTCATCGGCACACCCGCCCCAATTTGATCCGCGCGCTGCGCGAGGCCGGAGTTCCAGCGGAAGCGGTACTCGCGCCGGGCGATTGTTGGAGCGATGAGCAAACCCGCATCAATGGGATCATCGAGCAGGACGAAACCGGCTGGAACGGGGTTGGCAGCCCGCTGCGGTTCGTCAAATCGGCAAAGAACGCCCCGCACCCGCCGAAGGTGAGCGATCCGTCGGCCCCCCCGCTCGCCGGCATCCGCGTGATCGACTTCGGTGTCTTCGTGGCGGGTCCTTATGCGTCGAAGCTGCTTGCCGATTACGGTGCCGACGTCATCCAGGTAGAGCCTCCGACGGGCCGCCCGACGCTGAGCGGCGAACGAACCATCATCAGCGCAATGCACGGCAAGCGCAGTATTCGCATCGACGCCAAATCCGAGGCCGGGCGCGCCCTCGTCGCGGTGCTGTGCAAGGACGCGGACATCGTGTCGCACAACTTCAGGCCCGGCGTAGCCGATCGCTTGGGCCTCGATCGGCGCTCGTTGCGTGCCCTCAATCCTGCGGTGTTGATCTTGGAGACCACCGCATATGGCGCGACCGGCCCCAAATCCCTTGCGCCCGGTTTTGACATGGTCATGCAGGCGCATTGCGGCTTGGAGCATCGCGCGGGTGGAACGGGCAATTCCCCGCTTTGCTGCCGCGCGCCGCTGGTCGACTTCGCAACCGGTGCAATCGGCGCCGTCGGCTTGCTGGTCGGCCTCTGGGAAAGGCTCAAGAGCGGCCGAGCGCTCGCCGTCGAGACCAATCTCCTGAATGTCGGCACCCATATGTTGTCCGAGCTCGTCCGCGCACCCGATGGTACCTTGCATGGGGCACTCTCCCTGGACCGCACGCAAACAGGGTTCAGTCCGGCCGAGAGCTTGTATCAAACAGCGGACGGTTGGATCGCCATTGCGGCAAGATCGGACTCCACCGCCGCCGCGCTCTCGCAGGTGTTGGAGATTCGGTTGCCCGCTCGACGGGCGGCTTGGGACGAGGTCGAGCGGGCGCAAATCGCTTCGCACATCGCTTCGTGGGCGTCGCAACGCCTGCTCGGCAAGCTGGAGGCGGCGGGCATCTGGGCGGAAGCATGCGCCTGCGATGCGTGGGAATCTGGATTGGGAGGCGGCATCGTGCGCACCATGCACGATGAACGGTACGGCGAGGTCGTTCATTGCATCGGACCCCTGGTTCAGTTCTCGCGAAGCAAGACGGTTCGCGCGACCCGGCTTACCTCCGAGCCTGGACAGGACACGGCGGCAATACTTGCGGAGCACGGTGTATCCGCGGCGCGCTAATGGAGCAAACTCATCGCGACGGGCGGTTCATCGCCGGCGGCCGCGTTACCGACGGACCGGGCTATTTTATCCGGCCGTCGATCGTGCGGGACATTTCCGACGGCGCGCGACTCGTTCGGGAGGAACAGTTCGGCCCCGTGGTCCCCGTGCTGCGATATAGAGGTATCGATGAGGCGGTCGCGAGAGCCAACGACACTACCTACGGCCTCGGCGGTACGGTCTGGTCCGCCGATCCGGAGCGCGCGTTGGAGGTCGCCATGAAGGTCGACTCTGGCATCATGTGGGTAAACCAGCATATGAACTTTCACATGGATGTCCCGGCCGGGGGTGCCAAGCAATCCGGTATTGGCGCCGAGCTTGGCCTGGAAGGGCTCGCAGAGTTCAGCCAGAGCCATATCGTTTACGTGGCAAAATAAGACTCGAGCTTCGCGATTTGCCGCTCACGATGCGGGTGGATCCACCGGCCCGGCAATTCGTTGCGCTTGGCGCAAATGTGGAATATCCAGCATCTGCCCGTCCAAGGCCAGCGTGCCGGCGCCTGGATTTGCTTCGAACAGCGCGATGATGCGCCGCGCGTGCGCCACTTCTTCGGCACTCGGCGTGAAGCACTCGTTGATCACGGCGACCTGATCAGGATGGATCGCAACTTTTCCGCTGAAGCCGTCGCGGCGTGCGAGGGCACAGGCGGCCCGCAAGCCCGCCGTGTCGCGAAAGTCCGCGAACAGCGTGTCGATCGCCGGCACGCCGGCCGCATGGGCGCCGAACAGACACAGCGATCGAGCAAGCTGGTACGGGTGCGCCCAGCTGCCGTCGTCCTGTTTGTTCGTCATCGCGCCGACCGCCGTGCTCAGATCCTCGGCGCCCCAAGTAAGTCCCGCAAGCCGGATTCCGCAGCGCGCGAATCCGCCGATGGAGAATATGGCCTGCGGCGTTTCCGTGGCGACCGGCAATATTTTCGTTGCGCCGGGTTCGAGGCGATGTTGCGCCTCGAATGCGTCCAAATAGTGGGATAAACGGATGAGGTCGTCAGGCGAGCGGGTCTTCGGCTGAATGATGCCGTCGGGACGTGCGCTCATCACCGCCGCGAGGTCCGTCATTGCCTCCGGCAAATCCACGGGATTGATGCGCACCCAGAGTTGGGTTGCACCGCGCCCGGTGGCATTCGCCATGTACGCCCTGACCCTCTCGCGCGCGACCTGCTTTTGCGAAGGCGCGACGGAGTCCTCCAAATCGAGAATGAGCACGTCGGCCTTCGCCCCCGCGCTCTTGGCAAGCTTGCGCTCGCTGTCCCCCGGCACGAACAACAGCGAACGCAGTCTCATTGTTTCGGCTTTCTCAGCATCAGTGCGGATCGCCTGCAGCTTGCGACCAGCTCATCGCGCTGATTGTAGGCACGATGCTCGAATATGACGATGCCGTTCTCCGGCCGCGAGCGGCTGTCGCGGGTTTCGCAGACCTCGGACTCCACGTGCACGGTATCGCCGTGAAACAGGGGCTTGGGAAACCTGACCACATCCCAGCCGAGATTGGCCACGGTCGTGCCCAGAGTCGTGTCGCCGACGGAAATTCCGACCATCAAGCCCAGTGTGAACGCGCTGTTGACGATCCGCTGACCGAATTCCGACTGCGTTCTGCAATATTCCTCGTCCAGGTGCAGGGCAGCGGGGTTGTGCGTGAGCGCACTGAAAAACACGTTGTCGGCTTCGGTGACCGTGCGCCGAATGGCGTGCCTGAACAGCGCCCCGACCGAGAAATCTTCAAAATACAACCCCGCCAAGGCGCTCTCCAACTAGTGTGCGAGCAGACCGAGTATCGAAATCGCGGCGACGCCGCTGTACGGCACGCCGCCAAGATTGTGGCTCAAGCCGCACGTCGGGTTCTTTAATTGGCGCCGCTCCGCACGCCCCAGCAGCTGCAAATAGTTCTCATATGCCATCCTGAGGCCGGAGGCGCCTATCGGATGACCGAAGCACTTCAGCCCGCCGTCGATTTGACAAGGGACCCCGCCGTCGGCGTCGAAGAATCCATCCATGACATCCCTCACGGCTCCGCCATCTTCGGAAACTCCAAGATCCTCCATCGTGACGAGTTCGGTGATCGAGAAGCAATCGTGAACTTCCATCATGCTGAGTTCCTTGCGCGGATTTTTAATACCCGCCTCTTCGTACGCTTTCTTGGCGGCGATGCGCGTATTGCGCACGTAGCTGCCGTCCCAGCCCGCGGTGCCGGTATCGCGCCCCGAGCTCAAGGACAGCTGCAGCGCCTTGATGGTCACCAAATCCCTTTTACCGAGACCGCGCGCAATGTCGGGCGTCGTGACAATGGCACAGGCAGACCCATCGCTCACACCGCAGCAATCGAACAAGCCCAGCGGGTCCGCGATCATCGGCGCATTGAGGATGGTGTCAATATCCACTTCTTTCTGGATATGCGCCTTCGGATTTTTCGCTCCGTTCTGGTGGCTCTTCCAGGAAACGCGGCCAATCGCCCGCTTCAGTTCATCTCGCGACACGCCATAGCGTGCACGATAGCCGGCGGCTAATTGTGCAAATCCCGCGGGCGCAGAACTGTAGGGCATGACGAGATCATTCAAAGTACCCTTGGTCTGCACGGGCAGTCCGCCGTAGCCCGTGTCCTTGAGCTTTTCTGCGCCGATCGCCAGCGCAATGTCCACGGCACCCGCGGCGACCGCATATACGGCGCCACGCAGCGCCTCGGTACCGGTCGCGCACATGTTCTCCACCCGGGTCACGGGGATGCCTTCGAGACGCAGCGCCGTCGACAGGGGAATTGCGGAGTTGCCGACATTGGCCTTATCCAAGGCGGACCCAAACCAGGCTGCCTCAATTTGCCGCCGTTCGACGCCGGCGTCCTGCAATGCCTCCTGAAAGGCTTCGGATAACAGATGTTCGGTGCCGCAATCCCAGCGCTCACCGAATTTCGAGCAGCCCATGCCGAGGATTACGACCTTGTCCTTGATTCCGGTTGCCATTGATCTCTCCTCGCCTAGATGGGGGCGGCCTTCCAAAAATACCGATTGAAATGCCGCCTGGCGTCCTTTTCCTTGATCCGAAACACCATGCGCAGCGCAGACCCGACGTCGAGTTTTGCGGGATCGACGTCCACCATCTCCATCAGCACCCGCGCGCCATTGTCGAATTGCACCAGTCCCACATAGAGGGGCGGTGCGGGGTAGAACATGAGCCAGTCGGCCGTGAAGGTGGCCACTTTCGCAAGTTCGTCCGCGAGCGGATATGGCGTCAGCGGTTTGATCGAGCCGCAATTGACGCAGGCCACGAGAGGCGGAAACTGAATCGCCCCGCAATCGCCGCATCGTCCGCCTATGAAACTGATGACCTGATCCTGTGCGCGGTACAATTGGGTCAACGCGGTCTTGGCATCCGTCTCCGACCGCATGCCCCAATCCAGATCAATCTCGCCCGTGAATGACAGCAGCTTCGTATAATTCTTGTCCGTAACGCCTCGCGCCAGCGCCGCACTCACGCTCGAGGCCGGCTTGTAGCCCCGAATCGCTTCGGTCGTCTCGAGCAACAAGGCGTCGCACCCGCCGCCGAATCCGATGACGAGTATTTTTTGCCCCGGCGACGCCTTTTCGAGAGCGACCGCCAGCATCATCAGCCCGTGGGCTGCCCCGGTGTCGCCGCACCTCGATGCCAAATTATCGACGACCGCCTCGGGCTTGATTTTCAGGCGCTTCGCCACGGCCGCGGCCGCGCCGGGAATGGTGGCCGGCATGCATAGGTAGTCGATGGAATCCGCGCTGACGTCATTCTCCGAAAACAGCCGTTCGACCGATTCCGGGATGATCTTCGAATGCCCCTCGTCGCGAACCCAGCGCTCCTCCCAGTAGTAATCGTATTTCTCCCCTTCCGCGCGAAAGTGATCGGCAAACGAACTGGCGCTCGAAGCACTCCCCACGAATCTTGCGATCGTCTCAGCGGTTCCGAGCCGCAACGCCAGCGCTCCGCAGCCATATTGCATCTCCTGCGCACTGCCGGGTTTTGCCCGGCGATCGTCCGCTGCCACGACCACCACGTCGGCGTCCTCCTGCGATCGAAGCGCACGGATCAGCGCGGAGACACCGGCACGCAGCGATCCGCCGGCGTCGAGCGTAGCCGTGCTGGAAGACAGCCCGGACGCATTGACAATGACGCTCGCATTCGGCAGGTCCGCAAACGGCGGCGTGGTCGACGCGAAGATCAGCGATCCGATGCGTTGTTTCGAGCCGGAAGCCAGACAGGCGCGCGTCGCCTCGACGCCCATCGTGATCGAGTCCTCATCCCAGTTGCAGAATGAACGCTCGCCCTTGCCGGCCGCCTTCAACGAGGGCAACGACCAGGCGTGCGCCGCGGCGATCGAGGCGCGGTCCATCCGTAACCGCGGAATGCATGCGCCATAGGACTTGATTCCGATCTCTGGCATTTGTCGAGACTCCGACTACCGTCTGCTATTGATTCGTATAGTATGCTCAATTACGATCTCGATGCAAACCAAAGCTGGCGCGTATGCGTTTTTACAAGGACAATCGTGGGCAGGTGCGCCGGCAGTGCTGTTTGCGCCATTCACATTGAACTCCGGGGACTTAAGATGGGGCCGCTGAAAGGGTTCAAGATCATCGAATTCGCGGGCATCGGACCGGGTCCATTTTGCGCGATGTTGTTCGCCGATATGGGCGCGCAGATCATTCGCATCGACCGGATGGGCGCCGAACCGTCGCCGGATGGCACGGCGAGGCAGGACGTGTCGGCGCGAGGCCGGCGCTCGGTGGCTTTGGATCTCAAGAATCCGCAGGCGACCGGCGTCGTGCTCCGAATGTGCCGTCACGTCGACGGAATAATCGAGGGATTTCGTCCGGGTGTCATGGAGCGCCTCGGCTTGGGGCCAAGCGAGTGTATGCGCGAGAATCCCGGCCTCATCTACGGACGCATGACCGGTTGGGGTCAAACCGGTCCTCTCTCCCAAATTGCCGGTCACGACATCAACTATCTCGCACTTTCGGGCTCGCTCTACTTGTTTGGCCGCGCGGACGAGGCGCCTGCTCCGCCGCTCAATCTGGTCGCGGATATGGGCGGGGGTGGAATGCTCCTGGCCTTTGGGATGTTGTGCGCCTTGCTCGAGCGTCAACGCTCCGGCGAAGGACAGACGGTTGATGCTGCAATGGTCGAGGGGGCAGCCCTTCTCGCCACATCGGTCTATGCACGACGTGCGTCCGGCGCGTGGCGCGACCGGCGGGGGTCGAATCTGCTCGACACGGGCGCGCACTTCTACGAGGTCTACGAGACGAAGGACGGCGGATTCATGGCGGTCGGCGCAATCGAGCCGCAGTTCTATGCTGCCCTGTTGCGGGGGATGGCACTCGATCAGGAGGAGATGCCGGCGCAGATGGACCGTGCGCGCTGGCCCGAAATGAAGCAGCGCTTCGGGGCCGTGTTTAAATCAAAAACGCGCGCGGAATGGACCCGCATCTTTGACGGAACGGACGCGTGCGCCTCACCGGTGCTCTCGCCGGTTGAAGCGGCGGAACATGAACACAACCGGGCGAGAGCATCGTTTCGAGAAACGGGCGGCGTATTGCACCCGGGACCCGCCCCGCGGTTCAGTCGCACGAGCCTGGAGGCGCCTTCCGATCCCCCGTTCAGCGGCGAGCACTCGGACGCGGTGCTCCGCGACTTCGGTTTCGAGTTTGAGGAAATCGCCGCGCTACGCCGGTCGAAAGCGCTGGCTTAACGCGCTTTACCAGCGCGGGATACCCGTCGCCAGCGCGGGATACCCATGGGTCGATCGCGCCTGGAACCTCAGATAGTGCGCGCGATGGTATATTTCATGATCTCGGAAGTTCCTCCGTAGATTCGGTGAATGCGCGCGGCGGTGTACAGCTTGGAGATCGGATACTCATCCATGTAGCCGGCGCCGCCGTGCAGCTGCACGCAACGGTCCATGACCCGGCCCTCGAGCTCGGTGAGCCAGAGCTTCGCCATCGCCGATCGGCTGTTGTCGAGTTCGCCGCGCAGCACCCGGGCGACGCAGTCATCGTAGAAAGCCCGGCCGTAGGCGATCTCCGTATGCATCTCGGCCAGAACGAACTGCGAGTTCTGGAAATCGAAAACCCGCTGACCGAAAGCCTTGCGGTCCTTGACGAAGGCGAGCGTAAGGGAGAACCCGAGCTCCGCAGCGCCCAAAGCGCGCGCGGCGATCGTCAGCCGCTCCTTCGGCAGTTCCTTCATCAGCACCGCGAATCCACCCCCCGGTGCCCCAAGGATGCTCGACGCCGGAACCCTCAGATCCTTGAAGAAAAGCTCGGCCGTGTCGCCCGCCTTCATGCCCATCTTGTGGAGGTTCCGGCCCCGGACGTAGCCGTCCCGCGTGCTCTCGACGAGGAATACGCTGATGCCCTTGGAGCCGGCACTCGGATCCGTCTTGGCCGCGACCAGCGCGAGATCCGCGTTTATGCCCCCGGAAATATAGATCTTGGATCCGTTGATGATGTAGTCATCGCCGTCGCGAACCGCAGTCGTCTTGATCGCCTGCAGGTCGCTTCCGCAGTGCGGCTCCGTCATGGCCACCGTGAGAATGATCTCGCCCGAGCAAATCTTCGGCAGGTAGCGCCGCCGCTGCTCCTCCGTACCGAAATTGAGGATGTGAAACGCCGGAAGGCCCGATTCGAGAGCCACGCCGGCGCTCGCGCCGGCGGCGCAGCGGCCGAGTTCCTCGGAGACGATGAGTTGGTGTACGAAGTCGCCGCCCGGCCCGCCGTATTGCTCCGGCATCCCCGGAGCAATCAGGCCAATTTGCCCGGCCCGGCGCCAGAAGCTGCGCGCAATGATGCCGTCCCGCTCCCAGGCTTCGATGTTCGGCGTGAGCTCGTGCGCTAAGAAACGCCGAAGCGTCTCTCGAAACGCCTCGTGCTCCGGCCGATAGACGGATGAAGTCAGAGGTTCCATATGCGATTCTCCGGTGCGGCGCGCAGGCCGTCGAGGGCCCATCAGTCCTCGCGAACCTCGACAAATACCGCGCCTTCGCGCAACGTGACGGGATAGGTTTTGAGAGGAGCCGGGCACGGGGGTCCAAGCACGGCACCGGTGCGAATGTCGTACTTGCCGTTGTGCCACGTGCATTGGATGACGTGTCCCTCGAGGGAACCCTCTTCGCCGAGTGAGGCATGCATGTGCGTACAGGTATCATCCGTGACGAAGAACTCGCCGTCGACGTGATAGACGGCAAGCGCACCGAGACCTGGGATCCGCACCTGTGTGTGGGACTCGGGCTCCACATCTGAAGTACTGCAAATCCTGACGGCCTTCGTGCTCATTGCCCGCTCCCCGAGGCGCGATACCTCGCATCCGATGCTTAGACTTGCTGCGACGCCCCGCGCGCCTGCCGCTGCTGCGCGAGTTCGAGTCTCGCGATCAGGTCCCGATGCACCTCATCCGCTCCCTCGCCGATCCTCACCGTGCGTTGATAAGCATACATCTCGGCAAGAGGACGCTCATGCGACACCCCGATGCCTCCGAGAAACTGGATCGCCCGGTCGAGCACTGCGAGCGCCATGTTCGGCGCCAGAACCTTGCACTGCGCGACCTCCGAACGAGCGGCCTTCATCCCGTACTTTTGGATGAGCCACGCGGTGCGCATGATGCAGGCGCGGAATTGGTTGATCTCCATTCGCGATCGAGCGACGGCATCCGCGAACACCTGGCGTTCCGCAAGCTTCTGGCCGGAAATCACCCGCTCGTCTCCCCATTTGCACATCTCATAGAGGCCGCGCTCGGCTGCGCCCAGGGATCCCATGCCGAGGGCAACGCGCCCCACGCCGATGCCACTTTGCATCAGCGTGAAGCCCTCGCCTTCACGGCCGAGAAGATTCTCCGCCGGCACCCGAACGTTCTCGAAACGCAGGCGCGCATGGCCGTACGGCGCGTGATCGTAGCCGAAGATCGTGTCGTGCCCTTCGACGGTCAGACCCTTGGCGTGCCGCGGGACGATGATGATCGAGTGCCTGGCGTGCCGCGGCGCCTCCGAATCGGTTCGGGCGAGCACCAGCGTGATCTCGCACTCCTGCTGCATGCTCCCGGTTGCCCAGGACTTGCGCCCGTTCAGTACGAACTCGTCGCCCTCGCGACGCGCCTCAAATTTGAGCTCCGTGGGGTCGGAGCCGGGAACATCCGGCTCGGTGATGCTGATGGCGGCGCGAATGGTGCCATCGAGCAGACGTGGCAAGTACTGCTCGCGCGCCGTCGGGGTGGCGTGCTGATGGATGAGCTGTGCGTACCAAATCGTTCCGGTATAGCAATTGAAAGTCTCGGCCCCGATCGGTGACGTACTCATCGCCTCCGCGAGCGGCGCGTACTCGAGGAGTGAGAGACCGTGGCCGCCGACCTCCTTCGGCAGCGGAAAGATCCACAGTCCTTGCGTCTTCGCCTTGGTCCGAAGCTCGCGCAGCACCGGCTGCCAGGTCCAGCGGTTCGCGGCCGTATGTTCTTGCTCGTAGTACAGCTTCTCGGCTGGATAGACTTCCTGCTGCATGAAGCGGCGGACGCGCTCTGTGAGCGCGTTGACGTGTTCGGATTGCTCAAAGTCCACGCTGGTCTCTCTCAGGTGCGGAAATAATGGCCGCTGTTGGTAGGCGGTGAAATTCGTGCACTAGTATACGATCTCGATGCTCACGATTCAAGGCCGGGAGGCGGATCGGGTCCGACCCCGGAAATGGAGAGTCCTCCCTGATTTCCAGGGTAAACCGAGCCGGCATGTGTCTCGGGGAACGAGCAAAATATGGTCGAATTCTTACTAATCTTCTTAACAGTATGCTACCATTTGTTGTACACGTGGACGACGAGAGGATTGTAGAGTGGCGAAAGAAGATCACCCGCTCAGGCTCGGATTCCTGATTCATGATGTGTCGCGGCTGCGTCGCACCGTCGTGGACAAGGCCCTGCGACCGATGGGCGTAACCCGCTCCCAGTGGTGGGTGCTCGCCAATCTGTCCCGACACAATGGCGATGGGATGATGCAGACCGAACTCGCCAAGGTGATGGACGTCGGCAAGGTCACGCTCGGCGGACTGATCGACCGTCTCGAGGCGACCGGCCTGTTGAAGCGCGTGGCCGATCCTTCAGATCGGCGCGCCAAACGGGTGGTCATGACGCCGCGGGGTACGAAGCTGCTGGCGGACATCCAGGGAATCGGGGGTCAGATAAATGCCCAAATCATGAATGGGATTTCCCGCAGTGACATTGCCCGGACCGAGACGGTGCTTTACAAGATGAAGCAACAACTCATCAGCATGGATGCCGTCCCCGGGGGCACTACCTCCAGTGCCGACGAGGACGAGGACGAGGTCTGATCTCTAGGCACCAGCCCGTTGCGGTGCATCAGAGCAGGAGCGACACCTTGCCCTGAGGGACGAGTCCATCGAGGTCGAGCACGGTACGTTTCAGATCGATGAGAAAGCTGTCCGAGTGCCGTGACAGCAGATAGCGGTGCCAGCCCATGTATGTGGCGGTGATCCCTCGTTTGCTGCGGAACGTCACGAAGTTCGAGTTGACCTCGATCTGAGCCCCCGTGTCACCGAGGATCCGCACATTGCTGTAGATATGGCGGACTCTCGAATGGGGATACTCCGCATGGGCCTGAGGCTTCTGCAGACGAATGACGCGCTGCTCGAGGCGCTCCCGGTCGTCCGCCACGAGGAACAGCGATTCGGCCGACGACAGCGTGCCCGCTTCCGGGTCACCCGTCGGAGCAACCTCATAACGCGCGTTCGGCGAAAACAGGGCGAGCCAATCCTTTAGCTTCCAGTCATCGAGCAGCGCCGCTTCCCGATAGAGAAAATCCTCCACCGTCAACCGCAATAGCAACGCCGCACTCATCCGCGCGACTCCGGTGCACTCATTATCTCATTCCAGCGGAACCAGTACGCGCGCATCTGCAGCTCGTTATCGTAATGCTCGTCGTAGTCGCGCAGCGTGTTCTCCTCGGCCCGGAATCCCTTCGAGATATCGTTCCATTCCACTTCCGCGTTCTCGAAACCTCGCTGGCAAAGCTCCAGCATCTCGACGTCGTCCGGCGTCGCGAAGCCTCCCGGCCCCAGAAATGACAGGGCACCTTCGTTACGGATCCGGCGCAGCACCGGCCCTTCATCCTTCGGGCCGATCGACCAGGCTCGAATGATCATCCGGTTGTGGGCCGTTGGCGTCACGGTGCGCAGCAGCACGGTCTGCTGGTCGTTGATGATGGAGTTCGGGAAGATGACCATATTCCGATTGGTCACCGAGATCCGGTCCGCCTTGACCTTGCCGAGGCGGCTCTCGAGCTCCTTCTTCTTCGCTTCGATCTCGAGACGCGCCTCCTCGCCCCACACCGGCAGCCACTGGGCCACCGGCCGTCCGGTCGGAATCTCGAGCTCGAAGCAGGCGTGGCCATTGCCGAGGCTCTTCGCGACGCCGCGGATATTCATCTCCGAGACCGGAATGCCCCGCACCATCGTGCGCATGTAGTCGACGAAACTCGAATGCGTGATATCGAGGTGATAGCCGTCGTAGCTGTTCTCGCAGATGAGTTTGTAGTTCGCCTTGATTTCATACTCGTGGCAGCCGCGAACGACCTCCATGCCGACACCGGACTGATCCGCGATCGCATCGAGCATCGGACCGGCGTCTTGCAGATAATCATCCAGCGAGATCGCGTTTGGGTCGAAATTGACGAAATAAAAGCCCCCCCGTTTGTCGAGTCGCGCCACGCGCGTCAGATCGTAGAAACCGCCCTCGTTGAACCGCTCTCCGTAGCCGAAGGTCGAGTGCTGGTTGAAAAGCTCGCCTGAACTCTTATAGGCCCAGCCGTGATAGGGGCAGACAAAGCGCGTGCGGTTGCCGCGCGGCTCGCGGCATATCGCCGCTCCGCGGTGCCGGCAGGAATTGAAGAACGCGTTGACCTTGCCGTCGACGTCGCGATTGAAGATCAGTTCCCGGTCCACCACTTGACGGACCACGAAGTCGCCTTTGTTGGGCACCTCGGACTCATGTGCGAGGACGATCCACGACCGGTGCAGGATGCGGCGACGCTCCTCTTCGAAGATCTCCGGGCTCGTGTAGGCAGAGCGGTGCACGAGAAACCGGCCGCGCTCCCGGTCGACCCACAGGTAGCGGGACCGAGATGAAAGTGGAGTCTGGACGATTGCAGCCATGGTGCGCTCCTGATGGACGGCCCTACTGGTATTGTAGTTCGCTAGTGTACGAAAGGATCATCGTAGTAGCAAGATAAACCCGGCG
>WNFQ01001428.1_pt1 | contig 24753 bp, 22 predicted proteins | sample 5400171 | NCBI WGS metagenome assembly WNFQ01 (sample SAMN13153356, study PRJNA577476) | soil metagenome | isolation source: 20 cm soil under Madrone tree | place: USA:California | collected 2016-06-14
GAATGATGGCGTTCGAAACCAGGTAGGAAGTGAGTACCCACGTGCCCTCGTCGCCGCTGGCCCCGAGATCCCCCGCAATGTGCGGCAACGCTACGTTGGCGATGCTGGTGTCCAGCACTTCCATGAACGCAGCCAGCGACACGACCACCGCAATCAGCCAGGGATTCACTTCTGATCGGGAATAGGTGTTGTACTGAGGAGCGGTCTCAGTTGCTTCCATGGAGCACCCGGCTCGCTACTTAAGCCAAGGGGACCGTCGAGTGTAAGGCCAATTCCATCCCGGAACCAACTTGGGCGGGTGGGACAGCCTTTTGAATTGGGTCGAGCACCCTTTGGGGTTTCTTTTTCAAAGGGCGCGGCTCTTGACTTTTTTTTTTACCCTGTTCGTCACGCATCCCAGCGCGCGGCGGAGAGTCTTCTTTGCCGCACCTTCTCCCTGCACAAAGCCCATAAAAAATGCCCTCGCTTTCGCGAGGGCATCTTCTCATTTATTTACCGCCGGGCAGCGGAGTTTCGTACACAGTCGGCGAAGCGGGGCCTTCTTGTCATGAACTGAAACGAAATTTACTGGTCATCTCCCTCCCCTGCGCGCACCGGTCCGCGGATCTCGCCGCCTGGGGAGCGCGTGCTGTGGACATTGACGTAGGCTGCTCCTTCACGCATTGCCTTCACGACTTTTGCAAAGTCCGCGCCCGGCGTAATGCCCTGAATGTTGGGTCCAACTACGTTGGCCACCGTAACCGTGCCGGACACTGTGCCGGAGGTGGTGTCCGGGCATGCCGGCGGGTTTGGAAAGCCGGCAGGAGGACCGCCAGGAGCCCCTGCAGCGGGACCACAGAGAAATACCATAACCCCGCCGACTTCCTTGGTGAAGCCAAAATGGATGTGCGAGAAGAGCACCTGAGCATTCAGATTAGCGTACGTGACTGTGTAGGTGAGCGACGTGCCATCGGGACTGAGCGTGGCACTAAAAGAACCGCTCCCCTGAGTTGCGACCGGAGGAGCTTCGCCCAGGCCCCGAAGAATGGCCTTGAAGGTGTTGGCATCCTCATCGGAGGCAACCGTAGCCACGCTGAAGCAAAGAACGATCAAGACAAGAAATGCAAGTTTTTTCATGTTTGGATTTCTCCTTTTAACAGGAACTTTGCGGGGACTAGCTTCTGAGGGAAACGTCAAAGACCCCTTGGAAAAATTATCGCGGTGAAGCGCCGTGACGGGAGGGAATTCTAATACCAACTCTCTTTAGAATCCAGTGCTTGGCGGGTGGGGCAGGCCCTTGAGGAGCCGTTCTGCTTAAGCGCTCAAGCGAACGCGAGGCGGCCGCGCGGCGCGGGAATGGGACGGCCGAGTTCCTTGGCAGTTTCGATCCATTCCTGAATGATGATCTCGACGTTGGCAAGAGCTTCCTTGTAGGTCTCTCCGTCGGCAGCGCAGCCGGGCAGCTCGGGGACTTCGGCGATAAACGCTTCGTCCGCCTGACCCCAATAGATGATGATCTCGTATCTAGGCATCCGCTTCTCCGGCCAAGCGATGGTTGATTATAACATTCCGAACCTGTTTCACCTGATAGGTTTGCACTTGCCCGAATATGGTTGCAAGTTGAGAATTTCGGCAACGCCATCGCGAACCCCTATGGGAACCGCCCCCAACTCTCCGGTGTCCAACAACTGTCCACAAACCCCGGCCGTAGCTTGTCCACTCGCAGCAAGGAAGGCCTGATGCTCGCAGCCAAGCGACTCTACAAATTCTATGGCTCCGTTCCCGCCGTCCAAAACGTAACCTTCGCCCTCGAGCCCGGCCAGGTTCTCGGCTACCTGGGTCCCAATGGTTCCGGAAAAAGCACCACAGTAAAAATGCTCACCGGCCTGCTTGAGCCCACCGACGGCGAAGTCACTCACAACGGGCAGAACATTCACAAAGATCTCGCCGCCTACCGCAAACGCCTCGGCTACGTCCCCGAAGAAGCCAATCTCTATCCTTATCTCACCGGCCAAGAATATCTCGACATGGTCGGAACGCTGCGCGCCATGCCCGAATCTCGCAAGAACTCCAGAATCAATTCCCTCCTCGAGCTCTTCTCCCTCTGGCCCCATCGCCACGTCTCGCTCGGCTCCTATTCCAAAGGCATGCGCCAGCGCATTCTTCTCATCGCCGCTCTGATGGACAATCCTGATCTACTGATTCTCGACGAGCCTCTCTCCGGTCTCGATGTCACGTCCGCACTCATTATCAAGAATCTCATTCAAGCCTTCAGCGCGCGCGGCAAATCCGTTTTCTACTGCTCGCACATTCTCGAAGTGGTGGAGAAAGTCTGCACCCACCTGATCGTTCTTCGCAAAGGCCAAGTCATCGCCCATGGAGCGACGAGCGAGGTCCGCGAACGCATCGGCACTTCTTCCCTGGAAGGAGTTTTCCTGCATCTAGTCGAAGAAAAAGACGTCACCAAAACCGCGCACGAAATCATCGACGTAGTGGTCTCCGCGTGAAATCTTTGAACGCATTCCTCCAAAATCGCTGGCAGGCCTTCTCCCGAAAGCCCTTCGGCTGCCTTCTCCGTCTCTGCGTCACTCGCATGTTCCACGGCGGCGAGCCCGGCGCTGGCGAACTCGACCTCGGCATCGGCGTGATCGTAATCATGCTCGCCATGCCCGGCATCCTGGTCTCTCTTTTGATGTTTGAAAAATACGGCTCGCTGATTCGCTACTTGCGCGGCAATCCCATCTTCGACCCATACACCGCCACTATGCCCGACGAATATTTCTTCCTCGTGCTCTCGATGACCGTCACCGGAGCCGCCGCTCTCTGGCGTTGGGATGCGCTCTTCCTCGATCGCCGCGACCACGCCAACCTCGTTCCTCTCCCGCTTTCGCTCCGCGCCATTTTCTTTGCCAACTTACTTGCCATCCTCGCTCTCGCCGCCCTCTTCACCGTCGTCGTCAACGCCGCGTCCCTGATCTTATTTCCCATGGCTGTCGTCGGCTCGCAAAATTCCTTTGCCGTGTGGATTCGCTTCACTTTCGGTCACGCCGTCGCCGTCTTCACCGCCAGCGTCTTCAGCTTCTTTGCCGTCTTCGCCATCGCCGGGCTCTTAATGGCCCTTCTCCCTGCCGCCCTCTTCCGCCGAATCTCTCACGCCGCTCGGTTCATCCTCGCTATCGTTCTCTTGGCGCTCCTCGCCAGCAGCTTCACCGTGCCGTACCTGCTCACGCAAGTCTCCGTGCGAACCGCACATAAAATCGCTCTACTACCGCCCGTCTCCTTCTTAGGCCTGGCGCGAACCGTTTGGCTCCAAGGCGCCGACCATTTCGCCGCGAAAGTAAGCAAGGCGGCGCTAACTGCGGTCGGCATCGCGATTCTCATCGCTTTCATCGCCTACGCGCTCAGTTTCCGCAGATTGTTCCTTCGCATTCCAGAAATGGCTGACGCCGGTCCCTTGCCGCGCCTGCGCCATTCCGTCTCGCCGCTAGCTCCCCTTCACGAGGCGATCCTTCGCACCGCGCCGCAACGCGCCTGCTATCACTTTGTGGCCAGAACTCTTCTGCGCAGCGATGGCCACCTCCAAATCCTTTTAGGTTTTGCGGCCTTGGGACTAGTCCTCTCCGCGGAAACCCTCTCCTCCGCGCCCAATCTCCACTCCCTCGTGACCGGACAAGCCCCGCCCGCGGAATTCCTGTCCGTCTTTTTCATCCTGGCCTACTGCATCATTGTCGGAATTCGTTTCGCTTTTGAGACCCCCGCCGACCTCCGCGCCAACTGGATCTTCCGCTACTGGCTCGATCCCGGCCAGCAGGACGCCAGAGCCATCGCGCGGCGCATTCTTCTCCTCTTTTCGCTGCCTTGGCTCGCGCCAGCAGCGCTTCTTTCCGTTTTATTTTTCTGGGGATGGACCGCCGCCCTGCTTCACGTTGCCGTCTTGATCGCTTGCATCGTTCTTGTCGTAGAGGTTGTGCTGATCCGCTTTCGCAAAATTCCCTTCACCTGTTCCTATCCAGCCTTCCAAAGCCATTCCGGCCTGATCTTCGTCGCCTACCTGTTCGGTTTCCTCTTCTTCACCGACTACCTGCCCCAGATGGAACATTGGTCTCTCCTTAACCCCTGGCAAGCCATCTGGTTTGTTCCCCTACTCGCCGCCGCGCTCTTCGGCCTCCGCCAATACCGCAAGCAAATGCTCGACATGGACAAGCACCTAATCTTCGAGGAACCCTCCCCCTCCGCTTTCTAGCCACTAGCCCGCGCAACTACAGCACGGAGACAAACCAGGAAGATCAAAGACAACGATGAGGCCCCGCACGTTCGCGGGCCGGAGCCTCATCGTTGGTTGACTGAGGAAATGATTCTCTAACGCCCAGACATGGAATACGGAATACCTCGCGACTCTCGTTGCGGCGAAGGTTGCATCCGTTGCTGACGGCGCGTCGCTGCGGCAATTGCGCGATCTGCGGGATGATTGGCGACACGCTCGAGTGCGTCTGCAATTCGGGACAACTCGAATGCTACTTGGTCGGTTCCGCTCGATTTCCTCAGCACGACAATACGTTTTCGGCTGAAGTAAAGGGCGGCCCAGATTAACAAACCAATCACCACGGATACACCCGCCATGAAAGCGTCGTGACTCGTGATCGTGATACTTCTGCTCGCGATGGCAATCACATGATCCGAGAACAAAGTTTCCTCCCGGCTGGGGTCAGTTTGGTTTTGAGATGTAGCTAACGCTTGAGCTGGGGAGACGCCTTTTGCAGGGCCGCAATCAAGTCATGTGCCGCGGCTGGGGCAGTGACATCCGATTCGGTGATGATCTTTGCGGCGCCGGTGGAATTGCCGTAGAGTTTGCGATTCGCTTCCTCATCAGGCCGAAGCGTCGAGCCCTCAAGGGAGACACCGGCAAATACACCCCTTGCGCGAGAGTAGCTCAGAATCTCCGCACGCATGTAAGCATCCGTGTCAGCCGAAGCCGAACGTCCCTTCGGTCCGGCAGCCGCCGATATGTCAGCGCCAAGCTTCATCTTGGTATGCAGGAGGCTACCCGCGCCGCGGTCGTTCATGACCAGAAAAACGAAGTCCGTTGCTTCTCCGCCAATCTGCAAACCAAAGCTGCCGCCTTCCAGCGCATACATGGCCGGAGCACCCCAAGGGCCCGTGAAGTCCTTACCGGTGCGGCACACCATCGCGCCGCGGCCGTAGCTGCCCCCAACAACAAACGCCGCTTTCAGCACCGACGGCATGACCACCACGCAACGGGCTTTGTCAATAAGGTCCTGCGGGATGTCATCAGGAACATTGAGGATCTCCTGCATCACTTTTCCCGCATTCTGAAGACGGTCCTGCTCAGTTTTTGCTTCGCCCTGATTTTTTGCAAACACGAGTGGAGCTAAAGCAAGCAGGCCCGCCTCCAATAAAACGATCCAATACTTTGTGTACCTCATTCGACAGCGCCTCCTTGATCGCATTTTGTTTCCTCGGTGCAAACTTCAGTTTCGCGGGCGGGCTGATCCCCTTTGGTTTTTTTGGTTCCACTAATGGAAGGCAACTTTCTCTCCAGACTCGCATTGAATTTGGTAATGGGCTGAAAATTCAATCGTATAGAACGGTTGTGCGGGGCAACAGGCGACGAGACTTGAAATGCGAAGCGTGTAGAAAGTACAAACAGGAAAGGGAAAACAGTCCCTTTCTGCGTACTGGAACCCGTGCGCAGCAAAGCTGCGAATAGTCTCAAAACCCCTAAAACTCGCGACTTACTGTGTTGGCGAACAAAATGCACGACCGTCAGTGGTGAAGGGAGAAGAGAAATGAACAAACAACCCTCGGTCGAGACAGCGGTTTGTACAGAACAGCAAAGGCTATCCGCAGAGTGTCAAAAGGCCTTGGAAATCTGGAAAGAACGCCGCGCCGAGTTTTGTCGGTCTCATTTGAGCGGAAAGGAAGCGGGCGACGAACTGCTGCGATTGCAAGCGAAGTACGCTCGAGCTTACACGGTGTTGCGAAACCACGCACGCAACTGCTCACTTTGTAAGTTGGTGTCAAGAATTGAAGGACGCGATTCTGGGAATAGCTTGCGCGACTTTTCTGCTGCACCGAGTTCTGTGTCGCTTTTTTCCTAGCCGAAATCTCCATAGAGCAATTGACGAGCCCGATCCAGACCTTAGCGCCGGCCCTCTTGATACAGTCCGATCACATTTCCCGCCGGGTCGCGGAACGTCGCGATCCAGCATCCGCCCGGCGAGTCCAGGTGCGGCTCCTCGACAACGCCGCCGCCGTGCGCGGCAGCCTTTGACAGCGTCACATCGATGCTGTCGACCCAGATGTACGGCAGCAGCCCCGGCATGCGCGAGATTTCCCGGCCGATGACCCACGATCCGCTGACGTCTCCCGTGGCATCATCGAAACTCGGATGAGTACTGTCGAGGCGTCGAATGTTCCAACCGAATACCTTCTCGTAGAAGTAGTTCACCGACTGCAGGACATCCATTGCGGGAATCTCCAGGTAGCACAAGCGCGGCCGCGGCAGCATCTCGAACCGGCTCTTCACTTCCGACGCGCGCGCACGCCATTCTTCCGGACTCACGTCCCTGGCGTGCCGCGAAAATAGCCAATGACGTCCATCGAGGTCCTCAACTCCATACTGACGTTCGCCATAGATGGTCTCGTTCAGCTCTTCCACGATCTTCGCGCCCGCCGCTTTCGCTCTTTGGAAATGAGCATCAACATCCTCGACAAACACCGTCAAGCTCTGCGTCCGGAAGCCGAGTTGCGCCGGGCTCCCGCTTCCTGCTCGCGCCCGATTAACCATGATCCACGCGTTGCCCAGATGTAGCTGCGCGCCGCTGACCGGCCCTCTTAGCTCGCCATAGCGGTAGTGCTCCGTGAAGCCAAACGTCTTCGTCAGCCAGGCAATCGCCTCCGCAACATCCCGATAAACCACGTGTGGCAGCACCGTATCCGTCGGCACAGACCGATTCGCGATCATCGCCTTACCTCCCATTCAACAGACCGGAGAACATCTAGATCTCCGCTTATTCAGCGTGCAAAACCTTATAGTAGGCGAGGACACAGCCGCCGTCGATCATCCGGCATTCCGTGAGGGCCAATTTGACGCGATGACCGGGATCGCGAAACGTGGGAATTCCTGAGCCGAGCAAAATCGGGTGAATGTTCAGGCCGATTTGATCCACCAAGTCCGCAGCCAAGAGCGACTGCGCCAGTTCGCCTCCGCCCATCAGGCAGATTCCCTTTCCTGGCCGTCGCTTGAGATCGCGCACGAACTCCACCGCGTCGCCCGCCACCAATTCGACACTCGGATCGTCGATGGCCTGCAGGGTCCGCGAAAAAACGTAGCTGCGCATCGCCACTTTCCCCGCGCGGCCCGTTTTCTTCTTTGCATTCTTGCTGCCCGCACGGCCCTGCGAGGCAGCCACCTGGTAAGTCTTTCGTCCCATCAGGATCGTGTCGACGTTCTTCCAGTAGTCCTTCGTCACCTCCCGCACGTCCTTGCTGAAGTGCAGCCAGTCGATGGCGCCATGCGCGCCGGCCAGAAATCCGTCCAGGCTGACAGCTCCGCCATAAGTCACTGTGCGCATAGTCTCCGTCCTTTCCTCTGCTGTATTCGCAACGCTCAGGTTGCCCTGAGATGGGATACTCTTCGCTGGACGCTCCAACGTGTCGAGGTGACCTATTACATTAGGCTGAGCGGGTCCATGTCCACCAGCACGGCGGTTTGCGGGATTTCTTTCATGTCGCAAAAGGTCATCGCGCCGCTCAATACATTGGCCAGCACCGAACGTCTTGGAGACTTCAACAGGAATTGGAAGCGATGCTCGCGCTTCAATCGCGCCAGGGGTGCGGCGGCGGGGCCGAGGATGCGCAGCCCCTTACCGTCGTGCGGAGAAAAATATTCGGAGAGCTGGCGCGACCAGCGAATCGCTTTTTCCAAATCCGTGTCGCGTACGATCACATTCGCCAGCGACGTAAACGGCGGGTAGGCCATCACGCGCCGGAATTGCGTTTCGCGCTCGTAGAATGCCGGGATCAAAACGCGCCCCGGCAATTCCCCGCGGCCCGCGCGCCCGGCAACTTGCGTGAGCAGTTGGAACGTTCGCTCGGCAGCGCGAAAGTCCGGCAGGCTTAGCGAGGAATCCGCGCTGACTACGCCAACTAGCGTGACGCGCTGGAAATCGTGGCCTTTCGCGAGCATTTGCGTGCCGACCAGAATATCCAGCGCGCCGCTGGCGAATGCCCCGAGTGTTTCCTGATACTGCCGCTTGGTGCGCGCCGTATCGCGGTCCAGCCGCGCGATGCGCGCGCCGGGAAATTCCTTGCGCAATCGTTCTTCCAGGTGCTCGGAGCCTTCGCCGAAAAAATAAACATAGTTGGACTGGCACTTCGGGCACTGTTTCGGAATCGGCTTCAGCGACCCGCAGTAGTGGCATTCCAGGCGGTTGCGCTGTTTGTGATGCGTCATGGAAATGCTGCAGTTTTCGCATTGCACCGACGCGCCGCAGCTCCGGCACAGCACGGACCAGGAATAGCCGCGCCGATTGATCAGCACCAGTGCTTGCGTTTTTTGCGCCAGACACTCCGCAATACCGGCGTGCAGCGCGGCGCTGATCGGGCTGGTCTGGTGCGTCTTCGCGAAGTCCTCGCGCAGATCGACAATTTCCACGCTGGCCATGGCGCGCTGCTCCACGCGCGAAGCCAGGGTCAGCAATTCGTATTTTCCGCTGCGCGCGTGATGGTAGCTCTCGAGCGACGGCGTCGCCGAGCCCAACAACGCCGCCGCGTTTTCCATTTTCGCGCGCACGATGGCGACATCGCGTCCGTGGTAGCGCGGCGTTTCTTCCTGCTTGTAGCTGCTCTCCTGCTCTTCATCGACGATAATGAGACCGAGATTTTCGAGCGGCGCAAAAATCGCGGAGCGCGTACCGACGACCACGCGCGCTTCGCCGTTGCGCACGCGCCACCATTCGCGCGCGCGTTCCACGTCGCTCAGCGCGGAATGCAGCACGGCCACGCCTTCGAATCGCGCGCCGAACCATGCGCGGCATTGGCGGCCGATCCACAGGGTCAGCGCAATTTCCGGGACAAGAATGATCGCCGTTTTGCCGCGCGCCAGCGTCTCCTGCACGGCGCGCATGTACACTTCGGTTTTGCCGCTGCCGGTGACGCCGTGCAGCAAGAGCACACCGAATTCCCCCAGCTCAAAGCGCGCGCGAATTAATTTCATCGCGCTCTCCTGCTCTGCGTTTAATTCGTGAGCTGGCGGCATGTAGCCCGCGTCAAATGGGTCCTCCGCCGGATCAACGCGCTCCTCCCAGCTCTCCAGCAAACCGTCGCGCAACATCCGCTCCACCACACTTCGCGAAACCTGCGCGACACGGAGCAATTGCGCCAGCGGCAATGGCCCGCGCGCCGCCAATGCGGCTTTGACGCGGTCATTCTTCGAATCGGACGCAGGCGGCTGCGCCGTTTGCGCGACACTCGCGACACCTTTCCATGCAATCACGCGTTGCGTCTTGGCGTTGCGCCCGAGCATCGATTCGCGAATTTCGATCAAGCTCGCGCGCCGCAACCGCTGCACCGCGGCATCATCCAAGCCAAGCTTGACTGCCGAAACGAATGGCATCACGCCGCCTTTGTCGCGGAGCTGCAGGATGAAAGCGTACTGTTGCGGATTCAGAGCGCGCGTCGCCGCGGCATCTTTGTCTGCGGCTTCGCGTCCGGAGGCCGTGAGCACGATCTGACGCTCGATACGCAGTTCCGTGACCGGAGGCAGCATCGCGCGAAACGCTTCGCCGATGGGCGCGAGGTAATAGCCTGCGATCCAGTGACCCAGCTCAATCAGTTTCGGAGTAAGCGCCGGAAGAAAATCCAAGATCTTAGTGATTTCTCGGATCTTCGTACTTGGCGGCGGGTGCTGCACGCATTCTACGACCACGCCGACAAGCGACTTGTTGCGAAACGGCACCAGTATACGGCTGCCCGGCTGCACGGAGTCGCGCAGCGCGTCGGGCACGGCATAGGTGAACGTGGTGCGCAGCGGCACCGGCAGCGCCACATTGCAAAACGGAAGACTCATCTCGACGTGTAGTGTATCAGGCGAGGTAAACGGCGCTGAAAACGGAGCAGGGCGATCGAGTACGCTGTTGAGTGGGAGCAAACGTAGAGGCCCTTCAGCGAACCTCATCGGCTCGCTTCAGGATGACACTGTGCTCCCAGTTGCACTCGATGCGAAGGCTTCAGCGGCTCATCAGATAGATGCCCGCGAAAATCGAGGCGATGCCGGCCCACTGCCAGCGCGAAACGTGTTCGCGCAAAACGATCGCGGCAAGAGCGACCGTGACTGCTCCGTAGAGCGAGCCGAGCACGCTGATCACCGCGACTTGCTCGATCTGCATGGCGCGGTTGCTCAGCACGAATGCGCTGGTGTCTCCCGCGCCCATGCCCAGCGAAATCCAGCGGGTGTTGCGCGGAAGTCCAATCGGTTGCCTGGCGAAAAGAATGATAGCGGTAACGATCACCGTGCAGGTCAAGCGAATCATCCAAACGGTTTGCGGAGCGCCCACGCGCGGAATGACGCGAGTGCCGAGCAGCCAGAAAAGGACTCCGAATCCAACCGCCGAACACAGCGCCCAGGCAATTCCCTTGCCGCTGCGACGTACTGCTTCCGCGTCATTCTGGTCCGGCGCTCTCTCCCCGCCGGCGACCAGCAACACACCGACCATGGTGCAAACAATTCCGACCGCGCGCGCGGCGCTGAGGAGTTCGCCCGACAGCAGCGACAGCGAAACACTCAGCACCGGATAGCTCGCGGAAAGCGGCGCGACCACAGCCATCTTGCCGATCTCAAACGAGCGGTAGAGGCTCAGCGTGGAGACGGCGTTGACGCCACCCGCAAGAATGCCCCAAGCCCACGGCTGCCAGCCTGAGCCGTCCGCGAGATGGCCCCAGCCGCCGAGCCACGGCAATGCGATGGTTAGCAAAATGAATCCGAGCAACTGCATGTACAGCATGGCGCGCAGCGTGCCCATGCGATGGGTGGCGAAACGCGCGAGAAAATCCGAGCCGCCCCAAGTCAGCGCGGTCAGAACACCCAGCAAGATTCCCATGACGGATTAGGAGGACTTCCCTGCCTGCGAGCCTTTTTTGCCTTGCAAGCCGAGCACGGCCATAACTTTCTGCAAGTCTTTCCAGACTTCGCCTTTCGCGCTGGGGTTGCGTAGCAAGTACGCGGGGTGATACGTGGCCATCAGTTTTCTTCCGCGAAACTCGAGCCATTCTCCGCGGAAATGAGAGATGCCGCGATTGGTTTCGAGCAGCGTCTGCGCGGCGACGCTGCCGAGACAGACAATCACTTTTGGAGAGATGGCATCGAGCTGGCGCAGCAAGAACGGCGAGCAGGTCTCGACTTCATCTTTTTCCGGCGTGCGATTTTCCGGCGGACGGCATTTCACGACGTTGCAAATGTAGACGTCTTGACGCTGCAGGCCCATAGCTTCGATCATCTGCGTCAATAATTTTCCCGCGCGCCCCACGAAGGGCAATCCTTGCGCGTCTTCATCACGGCCGGGGCCTTCGCCCACGAAAACGAGCTCGGCTTTGGGATTTCCATCGCCGAAGACGAGCTTGGTGCGGCCGCGATGCAGCTTGCAGCGGGTACAATCGCCGAGATCAGTCTGAATCTTCAGCAGCGTGTCGTCCGGGATTCTGTTCATGGCCTCGAATAGCGAAGGGCCTGAAGCAGCGGGAAACACGTCGAGTCTTGGCGGCGCTGGCCGTGTCTCAACGATTGGCTTTACAGGCTGCGGTTTCTGCACAGGTTTCGGCAAAGGGATTTCCTCGGGGAGACTCGCAAGTTGCTGCGGATAGCGGTCGAAATAGAAGAGCTGGATTCCGATGTCTTGATAAAACGTCAATCGCTTGGTGAGTTTCTCTTGAAGAGCTTCAGGGATGCGCTCGGCCATGGGTTCAGACGGCGGAGCGTTGCGCGGTTCGCGAGGTGGAGCGCAGGCGCACAACTTCATCGAGAATGCGCTGCGCGACTTCGCTCTTGCTCATGCGCGGCAGCGCGAGGTCGCGGCCATCGCGCGCGAACAGCGTGACGACGTTGGTATCGTGGTCAAAACCGGAGCCTTCCGCGGTGACATCGTTAGCGACCATCAAGTCGGCATTCTTGGCGGCGAGTTTCTGGCGCGCGTTTTCCGCGACGTGGTCCGTTTCGGCGGCAAAGCCGACGATGAATCGCTTGCCTTTGTTTCGCGCCACCGATGCGAGGATATCGGGAGTGGGCTCAAGCGCGATTGTCGTGGATTCATTGTTGCGCTTGATTTTCTGCCCGCTGGGTTCGGCGGGACGATAGTCCGCAACGGCGGCGGCGAAAATCGCGATGGAGCAGCCCGCAACTTTTTCCAGAACAACGCGATGCATGTCTTGCGCGCTTTGCACGTCAATGCGCTCGACGCCCGAGGGCACATCGAGCGAAGTGGGTCCACTCACCAGAATTACGTGCGCCCCGCGGCGCGCTGCAGCCTCGGCAACGGCGTAGCCCATCTTGCCGGAGGAGCGATTGGTCAGATAGCGCACAGGATCCACGTTTTCCCGGGTCGGACCGGCGGTGACCAGCACCGTTTCTCCGGCCAGGTCGCGCACGGCGTGCAGCGCTTCGTGCACCGCGTCGACGATCGCTGCTTGACCAGCGAGCCGGCCCGCGCCGATCATGCCGCAGGCGAGATAGCCTTCGTCGGGGTCGACAATCTTGACGCCGCGCGCGCGCAGCATTTCGACATTTTCTTGCGTGGCGGCGTGATTCCACATATTTACGTTCATTGCCGGGGCTACAACCACGGGCGCGGTGCTCGCAAGGTACAGCGTCGTCAGAAAATCATCGGCGATGCCGCGCGCGAACTTTGCGAGGATGTCAGCGGTAGCGGGCGCGACCAAGAGCAAGTCGGTGCGCTGCGCGACGGCGATGTGCTCGATGGCGCTTTCGAGGTTGGCTTCGCCGCCGGATTCGGCGAAAAGATCGGTGATGACTTTTTGGCCGGTCAACGCGGCGAAGGTCAGCGGGGTGATAAACTCGCGCGCGCCGCGCGTCATCACCACCTGCACGCTGAAGCCGTCTTGTTGCAGGCGGCGCACGAGTTCCGCGGCCTTGTATGCCGCCACTCCGCCGGTGACGCCGAGGGTGATTCGCATTTGCGTCAGATTCGGGCGCCCCCTGCAACGCCCGTACTGCTAAGAAAAAGATTTAACACAGAGGACACAGAGAGGGCACAGAGGTCGCAGAGAAGAGACGATTTGAGACGCGCGCCCATTGACCCTACTTGCGGCGCTTGTTGCCGTCTTTGTCTTCGTCGATCGATGGCGGTTCGACGAAGTCGTATTCTATCAGGCCGTTCTCGAGTTCTTCACACGCGATGCGCGTGGCTTTCAGCGTTCTGGGATTCTCGAGCAGCGGCGGCGCGCCCGCCATGATCTGGCGCGCGCGGCGCGCCGCAAGCACAACGTAAGCAAACTGGCTCTCCGGAGCTTTCGTCAGCACAGTCATCATCTAGTCTTTCCCTCCAAACGATGCCAGAAGTGTTTCGACTCGCGGGCGCCGCCGGATGCTGGAGCAGCGCAGCGCGATCACAATGGCCTGCGACTCGCGGCCGGCACGTTCGACGTCGTCATTCACCACGCAATAATCGTACTTGACGAATTCCGCAATCTCGTCACGGGCTCTTGCGAGCCGGCGCTTGATTTCCCCGCCCGAATCCTGACCGCGGCTGCGCAGTCGGCGTTCCAATTCCCCGCGCGAAGGCGGCAAAATAAAAATCGCCACGGACTCCGGAAGCTTCTGCTTCACCTGCGCGGCGCCTTGCACGTCGATTTCCAGCACAAGGTCGAGACCTTTTTTTCGCGATTCCTCCAACCACTTTTTCGGAGTGCCGTAGGAATGTTTGCCGAAGACACGCGCATACTCCAGGAACTCACCGCGCTGGACCATAGCCTCGAATTCCGCGTCAGTAACAAAATCATAACACTTCCCACTGGCCTCGGTCGCGCGGCGCGGCCTTGTGGTACACGAAACCGAAGGCATCGTTCCGGGCAGCTCCAAAATTTTCTGCACCAGGGTCGACTTTCCGGAGCCGGAAGGGCCGGACACGATCAGCAGCAGCGGTGCAATCTCGTTCGCCGCAGTCATTCGATGTTCTGCACCTGTTCGCGCAGCTTTTCGATCTCCGCGCGAATTTCCAGGGACAAACCGGTGATGGCCAGCGCTTCGGTCTCGACGCCGGGGGTTTTCGAGAGCATGGTATTGGCTTCGCGGTGCATCTCCTGCAGCAGAAAATCCAGTTTCTTGCCAAGCTCGCCGGCGCCATCGAGAAGTTTCGCGAACTGTTGCAGATGGCTGCGCAGGCGATCGAGTTCTTCGCTGATGTCGCTGCGCTCGGCGAGCAGCGCGGCTTCTTGTGCGAGGCGCGCGGGCTCGATGCCGGTGCCGTTCAGGAGTTCCTTGAGACGCGTTTGCAGGCGGCGCGCAAAAGCGGGTGTCAGTGCCTTGGCGAGATCGCGAACCTGGTCGACTTGTTGGCCGACGCGCGCCACGCGCGTGCGCAATTCTTCCGCGAGGTGGCGGCCTTCGGCATGACGCATGTCATCGAGCTTGAGCAAAGCCTCGCGCAAGCAAGCGTCCAGCGCCTCGCCAAGCTGATCCTGTTCTTCGTCGGTTTCCGGCAGCGGTGGCGCGAGTCCTCCGATTACGCCGGGCAAGCGCAAGAGAGACACTACGTCCAGACCCGCGTCGCTTCCCAACTGGCGGCGGAGCTCTTCGGCGGAGTGCGCGTAGGCTTGCAGCAAGTCGCGGTTGACCTGGACGGGCACGGCCGCTCCGGGCTGCACGTTGACGTTGACGTCGATATGCCCGCGATGAATTCGCTCGCGCACGATCTGGCGCAGGCGCAACTCGTAAACGTCGAAGCCCTCGGGCAAACGGAAGCGCACATCCAGAAAGCGGTGGTTGACGCTTTTCACGCTGACGCGGATGGCCCAGCCGTTTTGCTGGCCGCGCGCTTGCGCGTAGCCGGTCATGGACACGCATTCCGCTTTATTCCCGGCAGTTTGGCTGGCGTGCGCGGAGGCTTTTTGGCTCATAAGGGTTCACTCGCCCGGGAACTATTTTGCTGGATGTTTTGCGCCGGCGCCAACACGTCGTCGTCCGCGAACTGCAGATCGTGCAAGCGGGCGTATGTTCCGCCGCGAGCCATCAATTCGGAGTGCGTCCCGCGCTCGCGGATCTGGCCATCTTCCAGCACAAGAATAATGTCCGCGCGACGAATGGTAGCCAAACGGTGCGCGATGACAAAGGTGGTGCGCCCAACCATCAAATTGCCCAGCGCGCGCTGCACGTTCGTCTCCGACTCGGCATCGAGTTCAGAGGTGGCTTCATCGAGAATGAGGATGGGCGAATTTTTCAGAATGGCGCGGGCGATGGCGATGCGTTGGCGCTGGCCGCCGCTGAGCCGAGTGCCGCGCTCACCGATCACGGTGTGGTAACGCTGCGGCAATTCCATGATGAAATCGTGCGCCAAGGCCGCTTTTGCGGCGCTAATCACGTGCTGCTCGGAAATATCCTTCAAGCCGTAGCTGATGTTGTTCCACACCGTATCGTGGAACAATATATTTTCCTGTGTGACCATGGCAATCTGCTCGCGCAGGGATTTGATAGTGACACCGCTGATGTCCACGCCGTCGATACGAACGGAGCCGGAGGTGGGCTCGTATAAACGCGGCAGCAGATTGACCAAAGTCGTTTTTCCCGCACCGCTCGAACCGACCAAGGCGATCACTTCTCCGCGGCGCGCGCGAATGCGAATGCCCTGCAGGATCACGGCGGCGTCGCGGCCATAGGAAAAGCTCACGTCCTCAAATTCGATTTCGCTCGTGAAGGGCGGCAGCGGCGGCGCGCCGGGCTGTTCGCTCCTTTCCTCCTGTTGATCCAAATAAGAAAAGACTTGAGCGCTAGCGCCCTGCGCATACTGAAACTGCTGATAGACCTGGCCGATGCGTTTCAAAGGCATGTAGGTGTTGAACATGGCGTAGAGAAAGGCCAGAAAAATACCGGGCGTCATCTGGTGGGCTTTGATCCGGTCGCGCGCGTACAAAAGGAGCATGGGAATGACGACGGCGCCGAGCAGATCCATCAGCGGCGCGGTGGCTACCGCGGCGCGCACCCAGCGCATACTCTCACGCAGCAAGCGGCGCGAAGCATCGCGGAATTTACGGATCTCGAAGTCCTCCATGCCAAAGGCTTTCACCACGCGATTGCCGCTCACCGTCTCCTGCAAAATTTGGCTTAGCTCGCCGAGGCGGCTCTGGCTGCTTTCCGCGGAATGGCGGATCTTTCTGCCGAATTTTCCAACGGGAAAAACAACCAGCGGAAGAACGACGCCGACGGCGAGCGTCATCTTCCAATCGATGTAAAACATCACGGCCAGAAAAACGATGAGTGTGAAGCTTTTTTGAAAGAGATCGGAGAGATATTCAGAGAGCGCGATGCGAGTCTTTTCAATGTCGTTGATCACCGCGGACAGCACGCGCCCCGCGGGGTGGTGCTGAAAAAACCCGATGGGCTGGCGAATGATTTTCGCGTAGACCTGGTTGCGCAGGTTGGTGATGGCGGCATGACCGGCGTACTGGATTTCGGTTACGCCAAAATATTCGGCTACGCCCTTGGAAATGAAAAGCACAACGAGGGTGAGACTGAAAATCGTCCAAACGTTGTGAATGCGCGCGGGGAAAAACTGATTTAAGTAGATGGTGCGGCCGCCGGAAATGGTGAAGAGGGGGAGCAGCGAACTGGCCGCGGTGGGGGTTAGCACGTAGTCCCACGCGATGCGCGCCATGAACGCGACGAGGCCTTCGGCGATGGCGACGAAAGCCACAAGCAGGACGCCAATGGCCAAGCGGAACGTGTATGGCCGCACGTAGCTGAAAAGCCTCTTTAATTGTGGTGAGAACAGCGATGCCACGCTTCTGGGTCCCCCGGCTGTGCACTTGGTACGCTATTCGCCGTGCGGCGGTGTGTCAAGTTTTGGAGAGCGCGCATATCACTGCGATGCGGCGCAAGAGCTGATTTATTTGTCGATGTCGCGGTGGACGACTTTGACGGAGTAACCGTGCTTCTCCAGCGATTTCTTTACCGCTTCGCCGAGCATCACCGAACGGTGCTTGCCTCCGGTGCATCCCAACGCGATGGTGAGATAACTTTTTCCTTCCTGGATGTAGTGCGGGATCAAATAAATAAGCAAGCCCTCGATGCGCTTCAAAAACTCACCGGTCTGCGGAAACGAGCGGATGTAGCGGCGGACTTTCGGGTCCTTGCCGGTGAAGCGCCGCAGACGCGGAACGAAATGGGGATTGGGCAAGAAGCGCACATCGAAAACCAAATCGGCATCGCTGGGCACACCGTAGCGATAGCCAAAGCTGACGACGGAAACGAGCATGGGACGCTTGTCGGGATTCTTGAAGCGCTCGGTGACAAAGTGGCGCAGCTCGTGCACGTTGAATTGCGAAGTGTCTATGACCACATCGGCGAGTTTGCGGATAGGCTCCATCATCGAGCGTTCCTGGCGCAGGCTTTCGCGGACGGAAACATCCTTTCCGAGCGGGTGCGGGCGCCGCGTCTCGCTGTAGCGTCGTAAGAGCGAATCTTCGCTGGCATCGATGAACACCAGAGCAACGGGGTGATTCTTGCGCAGGTGCTTAAGGAGCGGCGGCAATTTTTCGAGCTGCGTTCCCTCGCGCGCATCGACCAATAGTGCGGCGCGCGCGAAATCGCCTTCGCCGGCGGAGTGCAGCTCCGCAAAGATGGGAATCAGGTCGACGGGAAGGTTGTCGACACAGTAGAAGCCCATGTCTTCAAAGGCCCTGAGTACGGTGCTTTTTCCGGAGCCGGAGAGTCCGGTGAGAATAACGAGCTGGCGCGCTTCGCGTCTCTCTGGCGGTTTCACAGGGTGCGGCCGCTCAGTTTTTTACCCGGCGCTGGTGGGTGCTGGGGATGCGCATATCTTCGCGATATTTTGCGACGGTGCGGCGCGTGACGTGAATGCCGGTATCGTCGAGCTTTTTGGCAATTTGATCGTCGGTGAGCGGCTTGGTGCCGTCTTCTTCCTCGATCATTTTCTTGACCACGCGCTTGAGCGTGAGCAGCGACATGCCGCTGCCTTCCGGACCGTTCACCGATTCGCTGAAGAAGGAGCGCAATTCGAGCACGCCTTGCGAGGTGTGCGCGTACTTGCTGGCCACCGCGCGGCTCACCGTCGAGGGATGCACGCCGACTTCCTCGGCGACTTCCTTGATCATCATGGGCTTCAGCGCATCGGGACCGTGATCGAGGAATTCGCCTTGCCGTGCGATGATGGACTGGCAGACGCGCAAGATAGTGTGTTTGCGCTGCTCGATGTTTTTCATCAACTGAATCGCGGCGGTGAATCTTTCTTTCACGTAGTTGCGCACGTCGCGATCGGCGGCGTCGCGCACCAGCAAGCGGCGGTAGGTCGGGCTCAAGCGCAATTGCGGCATGTCGTCTTCATTCAGGAAGGCTTGCCACTGATCGTCGACTTTGCGGAAATAGACATCCGGCTCGACGAGGCGAGGCTCGGCTTTGTTGTAGCGGAGTCCCGGCCGCGGATCGAGCTTCTTGATGACATCGAGAGCGCGTTTTACGACCTCCAGCGGGCGATTCAGAGCCCGCGCGATTTCCTTTAGCTGGTTCGACTGCACCTGCTTCAGATGTTCGGAGACGATCTGCTGCGCCAGCGTATTCTGCGGATCGAAGGCTTTCAGTTGCGACAGCAGGCACTCGCGCAAATCCTTGGCGCCCACTCCGATGGGATCAAAATCCTGAACGACGGCGATGGCATCGTCCAAATCATCCTGGGAATATTTTCCGTTTTGCGCCAGCTCTTCCGTTGAGGCGGTCAAGTAACCGTTCTCATCCAGGTTGCCGATGATGCTCTCGGCGAGCTCGCGCACCTTGTCGGAACAAATCGTCACGCTCAATTGCCAGGCGAGATGATCGGTCAGGCCAGTGGCGGAGGAGAGGAACTTTTCGAACGAAGGCCGCTCGGAAACTTCGCGTTCCTGGGCGCGGCCGCCGTCTCCGCCGGAATCCAGATATTGATTGAAGAACGTGCCGACGTCGAATTCGTCAAAGGGATTGGCTTCGGGCTTTTCGGGAACTTTTTCGGTTTCCGCTTTCAAGAAGGTTTCGTCGCTGTAATTGTCGGATTGCGTGGGCTCTTCGCTGAGCTCTTCCAGGACGGGATTGGCGATCATCTCCTGGTTGATCATCTCGCGCAGCTCGAGGCGGTTGAGCGCGAGGACGCTCACCATCTGAACCAGGCCAGGCGTCAGAATCTGCTTCTGCGAGACCCTAAGATTCAGTTTGAGCCCTTGCCACGCCATAATTTCTCTTGCTTGCTCCTAGTTTAGCCGGAAGTGATCGCCAAGATACACGCGCCGTACCTCGGGATCCTCGCTCAACTCCGCGGGACGGCCCTTCCTGAATATTTTCCCATTCCTGAGGATATATGCGCGGTCGGTGACGCTGAGTGTTTCCCGCACGTTATGGTCTGTAATCAGGACGCCGATTCCCGAGCGGCTTAACTCGCGGATAATCTCTTGCAAATCCTTCACGGTGAGAGGGTCGATTCCGGAAAACGGCTCGTCCAGCAAGATGAAGGATGGTTGCAGGGTCAGCGAGCGCGCGATTTCCAGGCGCCGGCGTTCGCCGCCGGAAAGAGTGTAGGCTTTGTTTTGCCGCACGGTTTCCAGTCCCATCTGCACCAGCAATTCCTCCAGCCGGTCGCGCTGTTGTTCCGGCGTCAGGGGCAAAGTCTCCAACACCGCGAGCAGATTTTCTTCGCTAGTCAGTTGACGAAATACCGAGGGTTCCTGCGGAAGATAGCTGATGCCACTACGGGCCCGGAGGTACATGGGTAGGTCCGTGATTTCATCGCCATTGAGAAGAACACGGCCGGAATCGGGGCGGGCAAGACCTACTATGATGTAGAAGGTTGTTGTCTTTCCTGCGCCGTTAGGCCCAAGGAGCCCAACGACTTCACCCTGCCCGATCTCCAGCTCGACGTCGTCTACGACTCTGCGGCCGCGATACGACTTGCTCAACTCGACAGCCTGGAGCTTCAGCATACCTCGTCATTTCTCGACTCGGTGCTTCGTCAAAGTGCGAGAACCATTTTCAGAGTCGACGATGATCGTATCATCCGCTAAATAGAAGGTCAATTGACGCCCCGTGGTGGTGCCCGCGGAACCGTCGTAAAGGGTGGGATTTCCGCCGCTCATCACGAATTTTCCGATGGCCGCGATGTATTCGCCGCGCTCCGCGGTCGCTTTGCGGCTGCCTTCTTCCACGACTACGCCGCCGGTGCCGACCGCGCGGCTGATTTGCTGCGCGCCGGCGGGAGAATTTGCATTGCTTGCGGCCCTCGCTGCAGGCGAACTAGTCCGCGTGAAATAGAGATCGAGGATCGGCGCGCGCATGCGCTGCTCTTCCGATTGCACCACAACGTCTTGTTCCAGGTGCGCGCGACCGTCCTTGTCGCTGTAGCTCAGCGTTCCGGAAGTCGCGTGCCATAAATGCGGCTTCTTTGCGGGGGATTGCCCCACAGTCGCAGAGGCGGGAGTCAAGGAGCTCGCTTTCTCCCGCGCGCGATCGCCGGGACCTTCCGGCGATTGCGCCGTGTTTTGAGGAAACACCGCCCGCACATTGCCGGCGGCGTTTAGCACGCGCGTCTCGCGCAGCAGCTCGATCGATTCTGCCTCGAGCACCGAATCGCCCTGCCACAGGCGCGCGTGACCCGAGTAAAATGCCCGGCCTGTTTTCGAGTTGGCCCGCAGCGTCTCGGCCGTAATATTCGCCGGCACCGGGGCCAACTGCACAGCGCCGGAGCGCGACGCAAAATCCGTTGAGCGCACGCCGCCCTCTGCATGGATGTCTCCGGTCGCTTGCGCAAAGACGATTCTTGCCGCGCGTGTCTCGGTCGACGCGTCGCGGGCCAGGGCGTTGCCGGTCAACGTAGCCGTTTGCGATGCGCGCACAAAAACCGCGTGCGTGGCTTGGCCGCTGCGCTCCCCTTCCTTCAGCCGTACGTCGCCGTCCAAATCCATTTGCGACCACCCGCCGGTTGGCTGCAATTCGGCAATGCCATTGCGGGCAGTTGCGGTTTGCACCGGCCGTCCGCTCACGGCGCGCTCCGTTTGCACGTTACCAATGGCCTGCAGCTGCCGCGCCTTTCCGGACGAAGCGAAATCCAATACCAGCTTGTCCGCTTGCAATTTTGTTTTCGCAACAGCGGCGCCGGGTTGCGCCGGCGCGTCGGTCCATTCCATCGTTCCCGCCGCCAACGTTTCGGCCTTTTGCGCCTTGCCTGTTTGGCCCGATTCGCCTTTTCCGAACTCCAAGCGAAACGCATTGGTGCGCAGCAGGCGCGATTCGCCATTGCCTCCCTGCGCTTCGAGCAGCACATTGCCATTCAGATTCACTTCCTTGGGACGGCCCAGCCAGGGCCACAACTCCAGCGTGGCGTATTCGGCGCTCGCTTCGTCCCGCTCCGCAACGCCGTTGCGCGAGCCGCGCACCGCTCCTGCGGCGTCCACGCGCGTCACCGCGCCTTCCGGCGAAAAATGGGCGGTCAGCGTATCCGCCTCCAGCTTCGCTTGTTCGCGACTCCCCTGCGAGGTCACAACCGGCCGGTTGCCGCTCGCGCCAGAGGCAACCAGCGTTTCCGCGCGAAACTGCTTGTCGAGCGAAAGCTTGATTTCGCCGGCGCTCAGCCGCTCGGTCTTCGTTTCAGCTTGCGCTGGCCCCAACAGGTGCAGCAAGCGCGTGTCACGTCCAAAATCGAGGCTCGAGCCTGTCACCAGCACTTCCTGAGGCTCACCCGCCTGCAAAGCTCCGGCCCTCGGCTTCGCGGCTCTCGCCTTCGTGGCACTCGGCGCGCTCTCTTTCAACGTGAAGCGCACATCGCGCAGCAAATGCACTGTGCCTTCTTCTGACCTGTATTCCAGCCCGACCGCTTCTCCGCTTCCGCTGGGGAACGCAAATATGACGTTCTGGTCCGTTCGCGCCAGGCCGCTAGCGCGGTCGAACTTTACGCCGCGCGTCTCGATATGCGTGGTCACGGCTTTCGCCGCCTCAGGGTGGTCCGCGGTGCGTTGCGCATCCGCCGCGCTCATCAGGTCGATTTGCACCTCACCACTGCACTGGATGTCTCCTTTCTCCTTTCCATATTGGCAGCTCCGCGTGTGAATCACGTCGTGGCGGTCTCCAATCTGGCCGAAAATAGTGATGCGCACGTCCTCCAGCAAGCTGGCATCTTGCCCCTTAAATTCGGTGGACTTCGAGGCGGACACCTCATAAATCGTCCGGGTCTTGTCGCCGTGTTTGAAATTGATTCCCGCGGACTGCCGAGAGACATCGACGGGCGTGGCCGGCGGCGCATTCTTCTTCTCGATATGACGCACCCAGTCCCGCCGCACGTAGGCCAGCAAAGTCACCGCCGCAAGCACCAGCGCGACAATTGCTGACCAGCGCGCATAGCGCGCCGCTTCACTTCGCAACATGCATTCAGTTAAGCAAACTTCTTGCAGCCTGTATAGCGGGAGGAATCGAGGGTGGGTTATCCAGCCGATCCCGCGCTGGCCAGAGTATCCGGGAGGATACCCATGTTCGCCGCAGCTACGCTGTCCCGGCTCGTATTTTTCACCAGGTACATGGCTTCGTCGGCGAGGTGCAGTAATCCTTCTTTGCTCTTCGAATCCACCGGATAGGACGCCACGCCGATGCTCGGCGTGATGCGCACCTTGAGCCCGGCCTGCTCCAGCCAGGGCGCCTCGCGTATCATCTTGTGCAGACGGCGCGCGACATTCAGCGAATTCTCCTTGGACGTCTGCGGCAGCAAAATCACAAATTCATCGCCGCCGTAACGAAACGCAAAATCGATCAAGCGGCAATGCGTCTTCAGAGCGCTGCCGATTTCCGCCAGCAGCTTCGAGCCGATCAGGTGCCCGTGCGTGTCGTTGACTTCCTTAAAGTGGTCGAGATCGATGAACACCAAGGAGAACTCGTAGTTGTAGCGCTGCGAACGGTAAATCTCCGTCTCCAGGATGAAGCCCATATGCCGCGCGTTATAAAGCGTGGTGCAATCGTCTGTGATGGTCAGCTCGTGGATGCGCTTGACGTGCCGCGCGTTTTCCAGGGCAATGGCGGCAAAGTCAGCCAGCGCTTCCAGCAAGTTCAAATCGCGCGCATCGAATCCCTCGGGCCCGAAGCAATTGATGAGCTCGATCACTCCGAGGCAGGTATCGCGAAACATCACCGGGACGGCGACGATGGATTGCGTCTCCATCTTGGTCTTTTCGTCGACCTTGCCGAAAAATCGCGTATCCTTTGAGGTGTCCGGCACAACCACCGCTTCGCCGTGCTGCGCCACCCAGCCGGCAATGCCCTGCCCGATTTTGATACGCACATCTTTCAGCGCTTGCGATGCCTTGCCGACCGCCAGCTCGAAATACAACTCCTGCTTGGCTTCGTCCAGCAACAGCAGCGACCAGTTGTCCGGGTGGAGGAATTCGTCGATCTTCTCCATAATCGTGCGGAGAACCTGATCCAGTTGCAGCGAAGACGTAAGAGCTTTTCCCAGCTCTTGGAAAACCGCGAGTTCGCCCGCTTCACGTTGTTGAGAGGGCAGCGCCGGGTTCCGGCGGCGTTCGACGGCAGGAAATGGCTTGACTTCCTCCACGTTTGGTTAATCCTGACCCTTTGAATTTCGGCTGGCCTGGCAAGCCTCCACCGGCTTGCCGCGTGATGCGACCCGGCCCCGCCCGCGAATCTTCGCAAGTATAGGCTCCCCGCAAAAACCCGCGCAACATACTCGTAGGACAGGCGTTGCCATATTGCCATTACTGTGCCCGCTCCCCCCGCGTGCTAAAGTGGCCGCTTTGACGGGGTAGTATCCTTCGGGAAAAATTCGGCTACACCCCCTAGTTCCAGCGGTCGGCGGCGCAAGGGGCGCGGGGGGCAAAGGGGCGGGGCGCTGCGGGCGAGCGCGTGTAGGCGCTCAATTCCACTTGTCCGGCAAGCTAATGTCGAGATCACCTGGACGAACGGCTTTGTTGGAGCCACGCTGGACCTACAAAGGCGTGGAGATAGGTTACGGGGGTGGGCTCATCCGCACTTCGACTTCACTACCTTCATTCCACATGTAATGCATGTGACGGCGCGACGGATTGCTTGTGGACACAGGAATTTACAATTACCGTCCCGCCCGCTTCACCCGTTCCTGAGCCGAACACCCTGGTGGTGCTTGCTAGCGGCCTCGCAGCCACAGCCTCAAAAAAGCTGATCCGTCGCCGGCGCTGCTGACTGCAGGTTGTACGCGTCCATCGTCGTTCCCGTAATCGTGGCGTTACTCACAAGCACCAAGGGATCTGCAATCCTTTCCTGAAACGGTTCGATCCTTGGAAGGAACCAGTCTGGGCGCCAGAGATTCGATTGCCTATGGAAACGGATGATGCGCGGATTTGATAGCGGCCAACCCGAGGAGTGACCTGCCCGTGATAGGCAGGTGACACGCGCGAACCCTGGGGGTGTAGCCGAATTTTTCCCGAAGGATACTACCCCGCCGATTGTTTGACGGGTATGCGGATACAGACGGAAAAAAGGGACCACCCCCCGGCGCGCTAACTCCGGGAAGAGTT
>WNFQ01003225.1_pt1 | contig 24751 bp, 20 predicted proteins | sample 5400171 | NCBI WGS metagenome assembly WNFQ01 (sample SAMN13153356, study PRJNA577476) | soil metagenome | isolation source: 20 cm soil under Madrone tree | place: USA:California | collected 2016-06-14
TATTTCATTCGATAACACTGGCCATGGGCTGACCGAAGGAACGGTCGAAATTGCCAGGCGGTGGTTGGCGACGGTCGGTCGAGTGACAGAGTTAGAGAGCAGTGAAATTAGGAATCAGCAGGAGGCTTCAGCGCCCTGATGAAGGGTATCCAGCTTGAATACCTGGCCAGCGCTATGTCACTTCTCCCTCTTCCCCAATCTCTAACATCGCAGACGGACAAGCCGCGCCGCAATATCCTGCAAAAAACGGGCTCCTCTCTCAACACCCCGCTTGAACAGATACGGGTGATCATAGCCGACGATCACCCGGTCGTTCGGGAAGGGCTGTCGAGCATTCTGAGCGCGTTAGAGGACGTCCAAGTTGTGGCTGAAGCCGCCAATGGAAAGGAAGCCTGCGAGCTCTATGATCAACATTCTCCCGACGGCAGATTGAGGAAGCGGTTCGCGCGGTCGCTGCCGGACGAACCCTATTTCCGACTGAGATCACCTTGAAGTTGGCGGAATCGGTGGCACACCCGGCACTCACAAAGCGTGAGCTTGAAGTTTTGCAGTATATCGCCAACGGCAGAAGCAATAAAGAGATTGGTGCGATTCTTTATATCAGCGAACCTACGGTAAAGGGTCACGTCAGGTCTATCCTGGCCAAGCTGGAGGCGATTGGGCGTGCCGAAGCTATTGCCATTGCAAGGAAACGCGGATTGATTCACGCGCGCTAGCCTGCATCGCTCTAGTCCGACAGTTCGACAGCTCGGACCCGGCAGAACGGAAACCCGTACGTTTCGAGATCTCGTACTGATCTCCGCTCTGCCCGTGCACTATGCATAAGTGCCTGAGCGGCTGGCACAAACAGTACACGATAAAAGATTGGCATGCAATGTGTTCAATCTGCAGGAACGAACGGAAGCGAGGCCTACATTCCCGTCTTCGGTGACGGTTCGTTAGGCATAGCTAGAAAACCGTCTTTCGAGTTATAGCCAGGGGGAGTTTCAGGATCTAGACTCGGTGACAATCCGCATCAAAACCGCCTGCGCCGACATCGGGGTTACAAGTTCCCGGTCGAGCGGCAGGGACTGTTTAAAAGTAACATGATGAACGCGCCACAAAAGCTCCACGATCTAGGTCAAAGCCTCTGGCTGGACAATATCACGCGAGACCTGTTGAAGAGCGGCACACTCCACCGCTATATCAACGAGTTCTCCGTTACCGGGCTCACCTCCAACCCGACGATCTTCGATCATGCCATCAAGAGTAGCACCGGCTACGACACCGCTATCCGGCAGAAACTCAAGGCGGGCAAATCGGGTGAGGAACTGTTCTTTGAACTGGCCCTCGAGGATCTCACCGAGGCGGCTGACCTGTTCCAGCCGACCTATGACCGGACCTGCGGCGTTGATGGATGGGTTTCGCTGGAAGTCTCCCCTTTGCTGGCTCACGACACCAAAACCACCCTGGCCGAGGCCAAGGATCTGCACGCCCGGGCAGCGCGTCCCAATCTCTTCATCAAGATTCCTGGTACTAAGGAAGGTCTGCCCGCTATTGAAGAGGCTATCTTTGGCGGTGTGTCGGTCAACGTGACGCTATTATTTTCGCGTGAGCATTACGTGGCGGCGGCCGAAGCGTACCTACGCGGTATCGAACGGCGTATCGCTGCAGGGCTCAAACCCGATGTCACCTCGGTCGCATCGCTATTCGTCAGCCGCTGGGACTCAGCTGTCATGGGTAAGACGCCTGACACGCTCAACGACCAACTTGGTATCGCCATTGGAAAGCGCACGTACAAAGCCTACTGCGACTTGATCGCCTCCGCCCGTTGGAAGCGCGTCTTCAACGCCGGCGCCCGCCCGCAACGACTCTTGTTCGCCAGCACGGGAACCAAAGATCCCAAAGCCTCGGACGTCCTCTATATTAAGACATTGGCCGCACCGCTCACGGTTAACACGATGCCGGAGGGCACCTTGAAGGAGTTTGCCGATCACGGCGAGGCCGGCGCAATCGTGCCAGACGATGGTGGTGATTGCGAAGCGGTATTAGGTCAGTTCGCCAAGGCTGGCATCGACATCAACGCACTGGCGGCAAAGCTGCAGGACGAAGGGGCCGACTCGTTCGTCAAATCTTGGAACGAACTTATGGCGGTGATTGTCGCCAAGAGTGCTACCCTTGGGCAGGGCAGTTAGGCACGGCTAAAAAAGAAGGAATAGCGGCCCTTAGAGGCTCGCTCTTCATAAGCTCTCTTGATAGACAAAAAGGAATACGAATATGACCGCAGGTATCCAATCAGTCACCATGCGCCCCGGATGGAAGGCCCTCGAGTCTCACCATCAGAAACTTCGAGAACTGCATCTTCGACAGCTCTTTGCCGATGATCCCAAACGCGGCGAACGCTTGACCACCGAGGCAGTTGGCCTATACCTCGATTATTCGAAGAATCGCATCACCGACGAGACCCTCAAGCTCCTCCTTCAACTAGCGGAAGAATGCGGGTTGCGAGCGCGAATCGATGCCATGTTTCGAGGAGAGAAGATTAATCTCACGGAAAACCGAGCGGTCTTACACATAGCGCTCCGCGCGCCGAGAGGGACATCGATTGTCGTGGACGGCGAGAACGTAGTACCCCAGGTGCACGCTGTGCTCGAAAAAATGGGCGGCTTCGCCAATCGAGTCCGGAGCGGCGCATGGAAGGGCCACACCGGCAAGCGCATTCGCAACGTTATTAACATCGGGATCGGCGGGTCCGATCTGGGGCCCGTGATGGCGTACGAAGCACTCAAGCATTACAGCGATCGCGCTATGACGTTCCGATTTGTGTCCAACGTCGATGGCACTGATTTCGCCGAAGCCGTCCAGGACCTCGATCCATCTGAAACCCTTTTTATCATCTCCTCAAAAACCTTCACGACTCTGGAGACCATGACGAACGCCCATACGGCGCGCGACTGGTCACTTAAGGGCCTCGGTGGCGATGTCAAAGCCGTGGCCAAGCATTTCGTCGCGGTTTCCACCAATGCCGCGAAGGTCTCCGAGTTCGGGATTGACACGGCCAACATGTTTGAGTTCTGGGACTGGGTTGGTGGTCGTTACTCGATGGACTCCGCGATCGGGCTTTCGACGATGCTCGCCATTGGACCGGACAACTTCCGAGCTTTACTCGACGGCTTTCATGAAATGGATGAGCATTTTCGCACCGCGCCCTTCGAGCGCAACCTGCCTGTCCTCCTGGGCCTTCTGGCGGTGTGGTACAACGATTTCTTCGGTGCCGAAACTGTTGCAGTACTGCCATACGAGCAGTACCTCAAGCGGTTCCCGGCCTATCTGCAGCAGTTGACGATGGAGAGCAACGGTAAACACGTTACGCTCGATGGGACAGAGGTAGACTACGCGACTGGGTCAATCTATTGGGGTGAACCAGGTACGAACGGTCAGCACTCGTTCTACCAGTTGATTCACCAGGGAACGCGACTGATCCCGTGTGACTTTATCGCGTTCGTCGAGACACTCAATCCTTTGGGTCGGCACCACGATATGCTGCTCGCGAACGTTTTTGCCCAGACTGAAGCACTCGCTTTCGGCAAAACGCCCGAGCAGGTGAAGGCCGAGGGCACGCCGGACTGGCTCGTACCCCACCGGGTCTTCGAGGGCAATCGTCCTTCGAACACGATCCTTGCCGAGAAACTTACGCCGCAGACGCTCGGCAAGCTCGTTGCACTCTACGAGCACAGTGTCTTTACCCAGGGCACGATCTGGAACATCGACTCATTCGACCAGTGGGGCGTAGAATTGGGCAAGGTACTGGCCCAACGTATTATACCTGAACTCGAATCCAAAACCGAACCCGAACTCGGACATGACAGCTCCACCAACTGTCTGATCCGCCGTTACCGCCAACTCAAGGACAAAACGTTATGAATATTGGATATGATAAGCCATTATACATCCAGCCATTCGATCACCGTGGATCCTTCCAGACAAAGATGTTCGGCTGGAAGGGGACACTGACTGAGGAGCAAATCGCGCAGATTGCTGCCGCCAAACAAGTAATCTATGACGGCTTCAAGGCCGCCCTCGCCGCTGGCGTACCCAAAGAGAAGGCTGGCATTTTGGTAGACGAGCAGTTTGGCGCCGCCATTCTTCGCGATGCGGCAGCGAAGGGCTACACGACCGCGTGTCCGGCCGAAAAGAGCGGGCAAGACGAGTTTGATTTCGAGTACGGCGAGGACTTCGGGAAACATATCGAAGCCTTCAACCCGACCTTCTGTAAAGTGTTGGTACGATATAATCCTGAAGGTGACGAGGCCCTCAACCGGAAGCAGTCTGCCCGTCTCAAACGCCTATCCGATTACCTGCATTCGGAAAGTCATCGTCTGTTCATGTTCGAGCTACTCGTACCAGCGGAGAAAGCACAACTCGAGCGAGTCAACGGCGACAAGAAGGCCTACGACCTGGAGATCCGACCCGGGCTGATGGCGCAGACGATCGAGCAACTCCAAGATGCAGGCGTTGAGGCGGACGTATGGAAGATCGAGGGCCTCGACCGCCGCGAGGACTGCGAAAAGATCGTGAAGGTTGCACATCGGAAGGGGCGCGACAAAGTCGGCTGCATTATCCTCGGCCGAGGCGAGGACGACCAAAAGGTATACGAATGGCTAACGACGGCGGCCAAAGTTCCTGGCTTCATCGGTTTCGCGGTGGGCCGAACCGTATTCTGGGAGCCGCTCGTTGAATGGCGGGATAAGAAAATCACGCGAGAGGCGGCGGTCACCGAGATTGCCCGCCGCTACCGAGGGTTCGTAGATGTTTTCGAGAAGGCCCGTGCTTCGTAAGGAAAAGGACCAGAGCAAAGACAAAAAAGGCGCAGGCAACTGGCCCGGTCGTGCAGGGGCCGCTAACAAGCAAGCAGTGAAATTTCAACTCAAAGAGCAATCACCTCACAAGAAAGGAACCTTGTAATGCAACTCGGAATGATCGGACTTGGAAGAATGGGCGCCAATATGGTGCGACGCCTTATAAAGGCGGGGCACGACGGTGTAGTCTTCGACGTATCGCCGAAGGCGGTACAGGAGTTGGTCCAGGAGAAAGCGGTTGGCACCTCCTCGCTGGCCGATCTCGTTAAGAAACTTGCGAAGCCGCGGGCGCTCTGGTTGATGGTGCCGGCGGCGATCGTCGATAAAACCATCGCTGACCTGGTGCAGTTGCTCGAGCCAGGGGATATTCTCATTGATGGTGGCAACTCGTATTACGTCGACGACATCCGGCGAGCTAAAGAACTCGCGACGAAAAACATCCATTATGTGGATGTCGGAACCAGCGGCGGTGTCTGGGGCCTAGAGCGCGGCTATTGCATGATGATTGGCGGCGAGACCGCCGTAGTGAAACATCTCGATCCGATCTTCGCCACGCTGGCACCCGGCATCGGTGACATTTCGCGTACGCCGGGACGCGACAAACTCGGTACCACATCGGAGTTGGGTTATCTGCACTGCGGTTCTAACGGTGCCGGCCACTTCGTCAAAATGGTCCACAACGGCATCGAATATGGAATCATGGCCGCTTACGCCGAGGGGCTAGGTGTTTTGCGCGATGCCAACGTAGGGAAACAGCAGCACGCAATTGACGCCGAAACGACGCCATTGCGCGATCCCGAGCACTACCAATATGACCTCGATCTTGGCAGTATCGCAGAGGTGTGGCGGCGTGGAAGTGTTATCGCCTCATGGTTGCTCGACCTAACGGCGATCGCGCTGGTCAAGGATCCCGCGCTCTCCGGTTTCTCCGGTCGGGTTTCGGACTCAGGCGAGGGACGATGGACCATCAAGGCCGCCATCGACGAGGGCGTTCCGGTGCCGGTACTCACCACGGCCCTGTACGAACGATTCAGTTCGCGCGGTGACGCGGATTTCCAGGATAAACTCCTTTCCGCTCTGCGGTTCGAGTTCGGTGGACACTTGGAAAAGCCAGCGAAATAAGGAGGACACTATGACTCCCGTCCACTCGGATGCTCTGGTATTTTTCGGCGCTACCGGAGATCTCGCTTACAAAAAAATTTTCCCGGCGCTGCAGGCAATGGTCAAACGTGGACACCTGAACGTGCCGGTCGTCGGCGTGGCTAAAGCCGGTTGGAACCTCGACCAACTCAAAGCGAGAGCCCGCGACAGCGTTGAGAAACACGGAGGACTCGATGCTGCGGCCTTCGAAAAATTGTCCAGTCTGCTGCGCTACGTCGATGGAGACTACAAAGATTCAGCAACGTTTCAGTCTATCCGGCGAGAGCTTGGCTCAGTCCAGCGACCAGCGCATTACCTCGCTATACCGCCAGTTTTATTCGGGCTAGTCGTCGAACAATTGGCAAAGTCGGGCTGCGCTCACGCCGCTCGGGTGATTATCGAAAAGCCCTTCGGTCGGGACCTCGCTTCGGCGCAAGATCTTAACCGGATTCTGCTCAGCACGTTTGATGAGACTAGAATCTTCCGCATCGACCATTACCTGGGGAAGCGGCCGGTGCACGACATGCTTTTCCTCCGTTTTGCCAACGCGTTCTTGGAGCCGTTTTGGAATCGCAACCACATCGAAAGCGTGCAGATCACAATGGCTGAGAACTTTGGAATCCAGGGTCGAGGCGCCTTCTACGATGAAACCGGCGCGATCCGCGACGTGATTCAGAATCATCTATTTCAGATTTTAGCTAACTTGGCCATGGAGCCTCCTCCCAGAACCGACAGCGAATCGATTCGAGACGAAAAGGTCAAAGTCCTCAAAGCGATTCCCGCTCTAGAGAGTAAGAACGTTATTCGCGGACAGTTCCGCGGCTACCGCAACGAGAAGGGCGTCGCGAGCGACTCGCAGGTGGAAACCTTTGCGGCATTGCAGCTGGAGATTGATTCCTGGCGATGGAAAGGCGTTCCCTTCTACATCCGGGCGGGAAAATGTCTCCCCGTGACGTGCGCGGAAGTCGTGGTCCGGCTTCGTCAGCCCCCGACGATGTATGAGCAATTCAACCTGACTCCGAACTATTTCCGGTTTCGGATCAGCCCCGAGGTTACGCTGGCCTTCGGCATGAACGTTATTGCCCCCGGGGAGGATACGGTCAATCAGTCGGTCGAAATGATAGTGAGCCGACAGCCTCGCGCGGACGAAATGGATGCTTACGAGCGGGTCCTGGGAGACGCTATGGCGGGAGACCCGACGCTGTTTGCGCGAGAGGACTACGTCGAAGAGGCATGGCGAATTGTCGACCCGGTACTGAAAGCGAATACGCCGGTGATTGAATACGAGCCGAACAGCTGGGGACCGGGCGAAGTCGATTCCAAAGTCTCCCCCGTCGGAGGCTGGCAGAACCCGATCGTGAATGGTTAGTCCAGACGGGGACGTTTTCATGAAGATTGAAATATTTGCAGATGCTGATTCCGTCGCCCAAGAGGCCGCCAAGTTTATCGCCGCAGAGGCTCGAGCGGCAATTGCTGAGCGCGGGCGCTTCATCATGGCGGTCAGTGGTGGCCACACCCCGTGGGTCATGCTCCGTGCCCTGGCTAGAGAGGAGATCCCTTGGGACAGCGTGCATTTGGCACAGGTCGACGAACGGGTGGCGCCCAGGGGACACCCCGACCGCAACCTCACTCACTTGCACGAAAGCCTGCTTGAGCACGCCACGTTGCCTCCAGAGCAAATCTACGCCATGCCGGTGGAATCGACCGACCTGGAAGCGGCGGCAAAGCAATACGCGGCAACGCTCGCGAAGATCGCCGGCTCACCACCGGTGCTCGATCTCGTTCACCTGGGTCTAGGGCCGGATGGACACACTGCATCGTTGGTGCCCGGTGACGCGGTTCTCGGTGTTAACGATGCAGACGTTGCTGTGACCGGGATCTATCAGGGGAGGCGCCGGATGACCCTGACGTACCCGATTCTTAATCGTGCTCGGCGTGTGCTTTGGTTAGTTACCGGAAGTGAGAAGACGGCAATGCTTGTCCGCCTCCGGGAAGGTGACCCCTCAATTCCAGCCGGACGGGTAAATCAGGAAAGAGCCTTGGTGCTCGCCGACCGCGCCGCGGCAGGAAAGATTAATTGAGATCCGGAGAAAGAGACATGCGAGTCGGAATCGCTACCGATCATGGTGGATTCAGTTTGAAGGAAGAAATGGTCACTCAACTTCGAGCGGCGGGCCATGAGGTGGTCGATTTTGGCGCTCAAAGCCTGAGCCCAGACGACGACTATCCGGATGTCGTCGTTCCGCTCGCCCAGGCCGTGGCCGAGGGCAAGGTGGATCGCGGTGTAGCGATCTGCGGCAGCGGCGTTGGCGCGTCGGTCTGTGCCAATAAGGTTCCAGGCATTCGCGCCGCCCTAATCCACGACCACTTCTCGGCTCGGCAGGGGGTCGAGGACGATCACATGAACATCCTTTGCATGGGTGGCCGAACCGTGGGGCCCGCCGTGGCCTGGGATCTCGTCCAGACTTTCTTGGCCGCTGAGTTCAGCCAAGCCGAGCGTCATCTGCGCCGCCTGAAAAAAGTGGCTCTCATAGAAAAATAATGCCGTGGCCAACGAGAATTCTTCGCTCATCCCAACCGAAACCTATTCTTTTCCAGTCGTCATTCTGGGTGGTGGATTCGCGGGTACTTACTGTGCGCGAGCGTTGACCGCAGGCCTGGGTGACGCCGCTGCTGAAAGCGTGGCGCTTTTGGCAGATCAAAACGCAATGCTGTTCCACCCGATGCTGGCTGAAGTAAGTGGATCGTCGATTTCGCCGCTCCACGTCGTCAATCCACTCCGCCAATTCTGCCGAGGCAGTTCCATTTTTATGGGATCCGTGGAAGAAGTTGACCTTAACGAGCAGACCGTTCGTTTTTCTCCGGGGCCCTTTGTTCACGGGGCGACCCTGAAGTTCGAAAATCTCGTATTGGCCGTTGGAAGCGTGGTGGACGTAAGCCGCGTTCCGGGAATGCCGGAGCATGGCTATCTGATGAAAACTGTCGGTGACGCAATCCGGCTACGTGCAAACGTACTCAAGCGGCTGGAGGAAGCGAGCGTGACTCGGATCGAGGCGGTGCGCCGAAGACTTCTCACCTTCGTTGTCGTCGGCGGCGGATATTCTGGGGTGGAGACCGCTGGTCAGATTTACGACCTGCTGCGCGATGTGCGCAAGTTCTATCCAAGGCTCGATCGCACAGATTTTCGCTTAGTTTTGGTTCACAGTGGTCCCTATCTATTGCCGCAAATCGGTGAGGAACTGGGGCGTTATTGTGGTGAGCACCTGGAAAAACGTGGAATTGAGGTGCGGCTAGACACTCGGGTAGACGCAATCACTGCTGAGCGAGCGATTCTGAACACCGGCGATGTGATCGAGACAAACACGGTGGTGACAACGGTCGGTAATGCGACTCACCCGGTGATCAAGAAACTGATCGATCGGTATCAGTTAGCCAACTCGAAGGGGCGACTAGTCACCGAACCGACAATGCAGGTAAAAGGGCACCAAAACCTCTGGGCGGCCGGAGATTGCGCGGCGGTGCCGCTGACCGATGGAACTATCTCAGCTGCGACTGCGCAATTCGCGATTCGCCAGGGCACGGTCCTGGGGAAGAACATTATCGCTCAGCAAAGCGAGCGCCCTCTGCAGCCTTTCGGTTTCAAAGCACTCGGAGAAATGGCTTCTCTAGGGCACTTGAACGCCGTGGGCAAGGTTTTCGGGTTCAAAGTTTCCGGGTTGCTAGGTTGGCTGATGTGGCGAGCCGTTTACCTCTCCAAGCTTCCAGGTTTGGAGCGGAAACTGAAAGTGTTCATCGAGTGGACCCTGGAGCTGTTGTTCCCTCGCGACATCAGTCTTCTGGATATCAAAATGACCGAGGTGGTCGGCCGCGTCCATTTAGAGAAGGGCGACCCCGTCTATCATATCGGCGACCCAGCTTTCTCTTTCTATGTCATCGAAAAAGGAAAGTTGGAACTTTCCGATGAGCATGGGCCGGTTCTCGTACTTACGCAGGGTCATCATTTCGGTGAAAGGGAACTTCTGCAAGACACAAAACGACAGTTTAATGCGACAGCTCTCGAGCCTACGACGTTGCTCGCCCTGGACAAAGCTACCTTTGACGCTTTAGCGCAAAACAGCCTGGCGGTGGGTTACCTCTTGAGCCGAACTTCAGTCAAATACCTGACGCTGGACGAACGCAAGGCAATCGTTGATCACGCCTCTCCGGAAATTCGCCAGAAAAAGGTGGCGGATTTTATGCGGCCGGATCCGACTGTAATTCACGAGAATGATTCTGTGAGATCAGCGCTGAAAACTTTCAAGCAGGCTGCAGCATCGATGCTGCCGGTCGTGAATGAAGAGCAACGGTGCAAAGGATGGTTGCGCCTCGATTTCGTTTTCGACTTGTTGCACCAGGGCAAGGTTCGCAGCGAATCGACTGCACACGATTTGTTGATATTACCTTTTATTGCCGTCAAACCGGATGAGCTGGTGGACCAAGTCCTGCTCCGGTTTGCGCAAACTGCCGATCGCGAATTCGCCGTCGAAAACAGTGGCGGTCAACTGATTGGAACCCTTGCGCTATTAGACTTGGTTCTCGCGGATGGAGCGGTAGCTGATTCTTCCGTTCGGGAGTTGGCTGCTCGATAATACTCTAGCAACACAGAAGTGGGCGGTCGCCCGGGAAATTAAATCCTATGACCAACGAAGAATTAGATCAATTGTCGATCAATACAATCCGCACCCTGTCGATCGACGCGGTGCAACAGGCCAAGTCCGGGCATCCCGGCACTCCGATGGCGCTCGCGCCGTTGGTCTATACAATCTGGAACCGCGTCATGCGGTTCGACCCGGAGGACCCGATTTGGCCCAACCGGGATCGATTCGTGCTCTCGAACGGTCACGCCTCGATGCTGCTCTGGTCTGTGCTTCATCTGACCGGGACCAAAGCGGTGAATGCGGATTACGAGAGACTGGGCCAGCCCTCGGTTTCGCTCGACGACATCCGCCGTTTCCGGCAGCTCGACAGCAAGGCGCCGGGGCATCCGGAGTATCACTGGGTCTCTGGCGTCGAGGCCACCAGCGGTCCACTCGGGCAGGGCGTTGCCACCAGCGTAGGTATGGCAATCGGCCAGAAGTGGCTCGCCAGCCGCTATAACCGGCCTGGCTTTGATATTTTCGACTATCACATCTATGCCGTCTGCGGGGACGGTTGCATGATGGAGGGCGTTGCTTCGGAAGCGGCGTCACTGGCCGGTCACCTTCGCTTGGAGAATCTCTGCTGGGTCTACGACAACAACCACATTACGATCGAAGGGAATACGCGAATCGCTTTCACCGAGGACATCGCTGCCCGGTTCCTGGGTTACGGTTGGAACGTTCTCCGGGTCGGCGACGCTAACGACATCGAACGGATCGAGCATGCCCTGCACGTGTTTCACGAGACAAAGGGCCGTCCCACCTTCCTCATCCTGGACAGCCACATCGGCTACGGCTCCCCACATAAGCAAGATACCGCCGCAGCCCATGGAGAGCCGCTCGGCGACGACGAGGTGCGCCTCTGCAAGCGCGCCTATGGTTGGCCCGAGGACGCGAAGTTTCTGGTCCCCGGTGGCGTCCGGGAGCACTTTGCTGCCGGAGTGGGTGTGCGCGGCGCGGAAGCCAGACACCAATGGACGGATCTCTTCGCCGCCTACGCAGTCAAGCACCCTGAGCTCGCTAACGAGATTGACCTGATGCAGCGACGGGAGCTCCCGATCGCTTGGGACCGCGATTTACCAGTTTTTCCAAGTGATCAGAAGGGCATAGCTGGGCGGGATGCCTCGGCCAAGGTACTTAACACGCTCGCACAGAATATTCCGTGGTTATTCGGGGGCTCGGCGGATCTGGGACCTTCGAATAAAACCACCCTTACCTACGAGGGCGCGGGAGATTTCCAAGCTGACACGCCGGGTGGGAAGAATCTGCATTTCGGCATTCGGGAACACGCGATGGCGGCAACTGTGAACGGGCTTTCGCTCTCGAAGATTCGAGCTTTCGGTGCGACTTTTTTTATCTTCAGTGATTATGCGCGGCCGGCCATCCGACTATCCGCCTTGATGGAGCTACCGTCCATCTTTGTCTTCACGCACGATGTCGTTGCGTGCCATTCCCGGGCTGGTCACGTTGCGGCCTGGGGATGCCAACGAGGTCGTCGAGGCCTACCGCTACATCATGCAGTTACGGCACCAACCTGCCGTGCTGGCGCTATCGCGCCAACCCTTGCCAACCTTGGATCGGAACAGATATGCTCCGGCATCCGGCGTTGCGCGCGGAGCCTATATACTCGCTGATGCTCCAGGCGGAAATCCGGAAGTAATCCTGATCGGATCGGGCAGCGAGGTCAGTCTAGCCGTGCAGGCTCACGACCAGTTGCTGGCGGAAGGCATCCGTGCTCGCGTGGTCTCGATGCCGTCCTGGGATATCTTCGAACACCAGACGCAGCAGTATCGTGACAGTGTGCTGCCACCAAACGTCAAAGCTCGTGTCGCGATCGAGCAAGGGTCCACCTTAGGGTGGGAGCGCTACGTCGGTCAGGAGGGCTGTATCATCGGGATGCACACCTTTGGCGCCTCAGCGCCGCTCAAAGAGCTCCAGAAGAAGTTCGGCTTCGAGCCGGGCCGAGTAGTAGGGGCAGTGAGGGATCTGTTGGCGAAGGAAGGAATTCATTCATCATGAAACCATATAAAAACGTAGACCCCATCCGGCTGGTCCTAGCCGACGTGGACGGAACCCTCGTAACCCAGGAAAAGGTGCTTACGGCGAAAGCACGGCAAGCGGTAGCTAAATTAGGCGAAGCGGGAATCGCATTTGCTATTACGAGCGGGCGCCCCCCGCGCGGCATGCAAACATTGATCAAGGATCTCAACATCTCAACGGTGGTGGCTGGATTCAACGGAGGAGTTTTCATCACTCCCAGACTGGATCCAATCGTGATGCGTGATTTGCCAAAGGACGCTACCGCCCGCGCCATAGAATTAATCAGGGAGTACGGCCTGGTCGCCTGGCTTTACACTGATACTACTTGGTATGTTCAGGATCCAAAAGGGCGCCACGTCGATCGAGAGAGTAAGACCGTCGGGTTTGGGCCGGAGGTAACTTCGGATTATTCGCAATATGTCGCGCAAGCGGCCAAGATCGTCGGCGTGGGCGATGATCTCGAAGCGGTAGCCGAGTGCGAAAAAAAGGTGCGGGAAGAGCTGGGTGACCATGTTTCGGCGGCGCGATCGCAGCCGTATTATCTGGATGTTACCCATCCGGCGGCGAACAAGGGAAGCGTGGTCGATTTCCTGGCCTGCGTTTACCTTATACCGAAAAGCAGTATCGCCACCCTTGGCGACATGCCCAATGATGTGTTGATGTTCAAGAAAAGTGGGATGAGCATCGCGATGGGCAATGCAAGTAAGGAGGTTCAAGCCGAGGCTAACTTTGTTACTGATTCAAATGAAGAGGAAGGATTCGCCCACGCGCTTGAACGTTTCATTTTGAGCGGCGGCGCACCTTCAGCGCGATGACAAATTACAAATAGCAGATAGCAAATGGCCCGCCAGACTTGGAACAGGCGGGTTCAGTTCTGTTGTTTCGACCCAATCGATCATCCGTCGTAGCGGAAGTTTTCCGATCGATCCAGCATTAGCCGGGGGTCTAGCAACTCTCGCCGTCCGCGCCCTGTTCGAAGAAGCCGAACTCACGCCGAAGCCAGCGCTGCATCGGCGCGGTCTGGGCGTCCATTCCGATCTTTCCCTGCGGCTGTCCATTCGTGATTGCTCAATTTGCGGAGTATGGTCTGACGGCTTCGGGACGAGGAAGACGACTAGCACGCGGAGGACTAAGACCAACCCAATGAGCATTGCTTTCCTTTATCCCGGACAGGGAGCACAATTTGCAGGCATGCTTCACCAGCTGCCGGAGCGGGCCGAAGTTAAGGAGACATTGCGGGAGGCAAGTCAGGTTCTTGGTCACGACGTTCTAGCGCTGGATACGGAAAAGGCATTTTCGTCGACGGTGCCGGTTCAACTTGCCATTTTTGTTTCCGGGGTGGCCATGACGCGGGTTCTACAGGCCGAAGGAGTAAAGCCTGAGGTTGTCGCCGGTCTCTCGGTTGGAGCTTTTGCCGCTGCCGTTGCCGCGGAGGCACTTGCCTTCAAGGACGGTTTGCGCGTAGTGAAGTTGCGCGCCGAATTGATGGAAAAAGCATATCCCAACGGTTTCGGATTATCGGCCGTTGTCGGACTAAACGAGCAGCTGCTTTCTCAAATCGTCAGCGAAATCAATAAACCCGAATCCCCGGTTTTCTTGGCCAACCTGAATGCACCGACTCAGATCGTGATTGCGGGATCCGATTCCGGGATGGAAGCGGTGCTTAATCGCGCCAAAACCGAAGGGGCACGCACGACCAAACGTTTGCAGGTCAGTGTCCCTTCGCACTGCATCTTACTAAAAGGCGTGGCGGATGAGCTAACCCGCCGCATGACCAACATCGAGATCAAAACACCCGAGCTGATTTACATAAGCAATCGTCGCGCTCGGGCATTGCGCGATCCCGACAGAATTCGGGAAGACTTAGCCGTCAATATCACGCACGCTGTCCGTTGGCACGATGCAACGACCGTCGCTTATGAGCGGGGCGTCCGTTTGTTCATCGAATTACCCCCGGGGCATACATTGACCGACCTGGCCTCAACGGCCTTTCCAGATGCTCGATCGATCGCGCTTGGTCAAATGCAGATCAACGCCGCCGTGAAGCTGATTAAGCGATACGCGGAAAGAATGAGTTGACGGCGTTCTCCGTTTGGCGTTTGGCGCTTGGCGTTGTCAACGTTCCCGGCGATGTCGGCGCTATCCGACTTCGCCCGTCGTTCGAAACTCGGAAAGCTTCCGCCTTCGCTAAGGCTATGGCGGAAGCGTCGTCGGGCAAGCCAGCAATGTCGGTGTTATCGCGGTTGCAGCTCTCCACTGGATGATTAATAAGAAAAACAATGAAATACAGATCATTGGGAAAATCTGGTATTGAGGCTTCGGTCGTCGGTTTTGGAGCTTGGGCGATTGGAGGATGGATGTGGGGTGGCACTAAGAGGAACGATCCGCAAGGCGCGATTCGAGCGGCGGTTGATCACGGAATCAACCTGATTGATACCGTCCCAATGTACGGCGCCCGCGATATTGATCAGGCTATTGCCAACTAAAGCGGGCGAGGTTGCGTTGACCGAGGAAGAAATTTGGACCATTCGCAAGGCCGTTGATCAGACGAAACTTTGAAAAGATCTTCTTGATAACCAAAAGGGGCTAGATAGAAATGGCCCGAGCGGGGACTTTAATTGGAATAAGTTATCGATTAGCCGTTTATCAGCAGACGGAAGCGGATCCGCTACCACTCTTCGGAAACAATCGGTTATTGAGCAACAAAAGGCTCGAGTCCAGGTTGTTTCGAAGAATTGATCAGAGCCGCAGTACCAATTCCAGGTCCTGGTTTCAAAAGCTGGAGAAAATACGATCCACTCTCACGCGTGGAATCGAAATATTAACTAAAGGAAGGGCAGACATAAAAATCGTGAACGAGCAGCTGACACTTTGGGGGGTTTATTTGACGGCATATTTCGTTGCTCTGACTCCCTCGGTTCCGCCGCTATGCGGTCTAGTAATTACAGCCTTAGTGATAGTTAACGCGGCCTTTCTCCTCTTGCCGGAAAGGTAGGAACACCGTTGCCTCGTGAGCGGGCATCTGCTCTTACCCGCGGTCAGTCGGGCGCTTATCGTTCCGAGTTGCGAGTTGCGGGGTCCAAGCGGCCTCGCTCCGGAACCAGGAACTCGCAACCCGGAACCCGGAACTCGGAACCCAGAATCGATGGATGCTTACCCCCGCACTGGAATGACGGGATGCATTATTCCGTCCGGTGTCGGTTCGCTCCGTTCAACGCGACGATGATCTTACCGATGTGGGCATTTGTCCCCAGGTAGTCATGCGCCGCCGCGTATTCCTCGAGGCCGACAAAGACACGATCGATCTTCGGCTGGAAGAGCTTCGATGCCAATCCATCAAAAACAAACTTCTTTGCTCGCGCGATTGCTTCCCGATTCGGTGGAATGCCTAGCCGGGAGTGCCCAGTAAAATCGAAAATCCTAAAACTGGTGTGCAAGTTCAGGCCCCGTAAGAAACACGCACCGAGAGGCAATGGCGTTGTGTTCTCCATTGCTCCGAGATAGCCGTAAACGATGACGTGACCAAATCTTTTCGTTGCCCACACCAGTTCCTCGAGGCCGGGGCCACCGACACCGTCGTAGACTACATCTACACCATCCCCTCCAGTTATTTCGAGAACCGCCTCCTGCACATCATCAATGCCGGCAAAGACAACGTGATCCGCCCCCACAGTGGTCAGATGTTGTCCTTTTTCCTCGGATCGAGTGACCGCAACAATCTTGGCACCCAATGCTTTGGCCAGCTGAATCGCAGCGATTCCCATCGAAGAACTGGCCGCTGTGATTACCACATACTGGTTAGGCTGCAGGCCGGCCAGTTCAATGAGAGCGAAGTAGGCCGCAAATAATCCGCTGGTTACGGAAGCAGCCTCCCTACTGTTCAGGTTCCGCGGATAGACTAATAAAGCGTTCTCTGGATAGATTGCGGCCTCACCGTGGGCCGTGTAGTTCAACAGCGAGACTGCAGGAAAAGTGGAAACCTGATCGCCTACTTTTAGAATTTTGACTTCGGGTCCGACCGACTCAATCACTCCCGCGGCATCGTAGCCAATCCTCGCCGGCAGCACTGGTTCTTCAAAATAAGCACCTTCGCGCCAGAGGATGTCGGTTCGGCTCAATGCGATAGCATTCACCCTCATTGAGATTTCGTTGCCTTTCGGTTCCGGTAGAATGAGTTCCTCCACCTTTAGGACCTCCGGTCCGCCGGTTTTGTGAAAACGGATTACTCTCGTGGTCCTATCCATAAAAGGAGGATGCTTCCTGGAAACTCTGACGAACTCGCATTGTATACATTCATTATAGGCGCACCCGGTTCTTGCGCCTACCCTCAGAACGGATCGTTTGTATTAACTCGAAAGGACGATGGCGCATAGCTGCAGATAGCCGATAGCCGATCGGCGACAGGTGGTTGGTGAAACTCGGCCAAGATTGGTGCGGCGAGAAGGGCTTTGCGATGTCGGGAACCGTCTGTGATCGGCCAATCTATTGTCTAGCCCAGTCCGCTCTCCAGGAACAACGCCCCCACTATTTCTGTCACTGATCACCAATCACTGATCGGCTATCGGCTATTGGCTATTGTCGACTCCCTCCTTCGGGTAATCGGCTGATAGCTACCTTGAGCTAACGAGAACCGTCCGTTTTGGCGATGGAGAGGAAATTCAGCAACCTGCTACATTAACGGCTGGAACGCCGATAAATGATCGAACCGCAACTGCCAGAAAACGCTGCGATTGCGTCCTGCTCCGCCGCGGCGGGCACAGGGACGGACTAAGCCGTCGGCTAATTAGACGCTCAAAGTCCGACCCGATCCGACCGCATCTCCGTTCGCTTACCGATCAAATCATGACCTCTTCTGTTACTGATCCGAAAATCCGAGTCCTAATTGCGGATGATCATCCGATTTTTCGCGAAGGCCTAACGACAATTCTTTCGCTGCAAAAGGATATGACCGTGATAGGTGAAGCCAGCGATGGCGAGGAAGCTTGTCGGCTCTATGACCAACTTTCGCCCGACATCCTGATTCTGGACCTCCGGATGCCAAAAAAAAATGGCCTTGAGGTTGTGACCGAACTCATGTCAAGAGCGCCTCGACCCCGGGTCGTTGTGCTGACCTCTTCTGAGAAAACGGAGGATCTTCGGCGCTCACTGACAGCAGGAGTTAAAGGCTACATCTTGAAGGGAACGGAGCCACGGCAAATTTGGAATACCATTCGCGAGGTTTTCGCCGGGAAATCTTCGCTTCCCGACGAAGTTGCCGCAAAACTGGCAGACTCTCTGACTCACCTCGAACTATCCGAGCGTGAGCTTCAAGTCCTCGACCAGATGGCGCTCGGTAAAAGCAACAAAGAGATTGGACAACAACTCTACATCAGCGAATACACGGTAAAGAACCACGTAAAATCTGTTTTGAAAAAGCTGAACGCTTTCGGTCGAACGGAGGCAATTGCGATCGCTCATGAACGCGGACTGATCAAAACGCCTTAGTCGGTTTGGCTGCCGATATCGCTCGAGGTCGAAGCGACGGCGAGCTGCCGGGCGGGGCGCCAGTATCATCGTTCACTTGCCGAAAAGCTCGTGATATCGAACCGTTCCCAATGAAGCATAGCCAGATCAATGCATTTTGGCGCTCGGCGGCGCTCTGGTTCCTAAGCACCGCTGTTCTGGCCTTAGTGACCGCGGTTTGCTGGCGATTCCATGCTCTTCCCTCGGTGGCGGCCCTTCTCTATATGGTCGTCATCGTCCTGGTATCCCTCCAGGGCCGCTTCATTCCGGCAATTCTTGCGTCGATCGTTGCCATTTTATGTTTGGACTACTTCTTTGTTAAACCGATATTGCGAATAACGTTGGCCGAGAGTCTGGACGTGGCAGCACTGGTTGCCTATTTAACCACGGCGTTAGTCGTCACTGGCCTGCTATCCCGGGTACGCAAGTCGTTTCGGGATTTGCGTCACAGCGAGGCTCGCTTGGCGGAAGGAGAAAGATTGAGCCGTACCGGCAGCTGGACGTGGAGCGTTTCGAACCATGATAACGCCTATTGGTCGGCAGGACATTTTCGTATCTACGGCTTCGATCCGCGGGACCGGCCGGTTTCCTACCAAGTGTCTCGACAACGAATCCATCCCGAGGACCTCGATTCCTTCGAAAAGAGCTTTGACCAAGCCGTTCGCGAAAGAAAAGTTTGGGAGTTCGATCATCGGATCGCTCTGCCCGACGCATCAATAAAGTACGTCCACACGATTGGTCGTCCCGTTGTGAACGAGTCCGGCGATCTCGTCGAATACGTTGGCACCGTCATGGACGTGACCGAACAACACCGGTCAACGGCCGCTCTGGAACGGGCTTTAGCAGAGGTCAAAAGTCTCAATGTCGAGTTAAGTCGGACTAACGAAGAATTGCGGATCCAGATCAGTGAGCGAAAGCAGGCACAGGAGGCGCTGCGAGTAAGCGAACAGCGACGGATAGCCCAGTTAGCCAAAGCAAACGAAGCACTTCGCGGATGTCTGGATACGCTCGCGCAGGTCCCTGAACTGGATGACTTTCTGGGGCAGGTAATGGCCGCCGTCACGCGGCAATTGGGTGCCGTCTTCTCCACTTTGCGAATGCTTAATGTGGAGCAAAACACACTGACGGTGGAACTCGTTTTTCAAGAAGATCGCGTGCTGTCGCCGATCGAGGCAGGATTTCCGGAAAGGTGGCGGTCCATGTCACTCGACGAACAACATCTCGCTACTTACCGGGCTCAGCCAACAACGGTCACCCGTCTGCTCGATCCGCACTCCCCGACACCGGAGGGCCTGCGCGATTATCTGCTTGGACTTGAGATAAGGACGGGACTAATTATTCCGCTGATCTCGGGCAGCCAGATGCACGGTTTGTTAGCGTTCTATTTTCTCCAGGAACGTGATTTTACCTCGGAGGAGCTCGAAATCGCGCGAGCGTTAGCCACTCAAGCCAGCCTAGCTATTCACCTTACCCGATTAGCTAAAACTGCTCGACAATCTGCCGTCTTAGAGGAACGCAATCGATTGGCCGGAGAGATTCACGATTCACTCGCGCAGAGTTTTGCCGGGATCTCCATGCAGTTGTTCGCCGCCCAGGAGGTCATCCAAACGAGGGCCATGGACGACAGTAGCCTTGGCTATATCGAACGAGCAAACGATCTGGCGCGCTTCGGCTTAGCCGAGGCGCGGCGTTCCGCGCTCAGCCTGCGATCGGATGTCATAGAAGAGTCAGGATTAATCGAAGCCCTGCAAATGTTGGTCGAACGTTCGAATATCCCGGGCCGGTTACGCTGTAATTTTCGATCAAACGGCATACGCAAGGAAAGCTTGCCGCATCACGTCCAACACGATTTTCTCCGCATTGCTCAAGAAGCGATTAGTAACGCGCTTCGCCACGCTAAGCCGACTGTCATCAGTGTTAATCTCCGATTGGATTCCCAGAATCTTGTCCTCGAAATTAGAGACAATGGTTCCGGGATCGACAACACTCGCATGGAAAACGGAGAAGGATTAGGACTTGGCAACATGCGAAACCGGGTCAAAAGTCTTGGCGCCGAACTAGACATTCGAACGGCAGCCGGTCGTGGCACCAGCATCATCGTTCGGTTACCAATCAGTTCGTAACCTCGAGGTCATTATGCCACAAACCACGCATTTCGGAGTAGAAAACGGGTCTAGAGCGAAAGGTGATTGACCGGTTATAGGCGAAAAACGCACCGAAACGATCATGCCAAGATCAGTCGAGGCGTCGCCTTAGCAATTTTGGGTGCGTTTTCGCCTCTTACCAACCGTCTCTTACCTCTCGTTGAGTGCCGCACACTGCTTAATACTTAGCGCTTACCCTGGATCGATCTCCTCTCCGAGACCTCTGTACTACACCGGTTCCGATTCTTGTTTTTTTGCGAGGATTCTCCTCTGTCGGACAAGTCGGCGTACGTGAGTCACCTCTCTTTCGCCCTGGTGCTTTGTCCTTCGAGCAGTGAAGGCATGACCCATTCGGGTAGCGATAAAGCACTCCTTCTGTCAATAGCGATGCGGGTCAACTAATACTAAACTCATCGCCAGAGTCAGAAAGTGGGATGGATGTTCCGATTCCTGTGCCGAGACAGGGAATACAATTTGGGAGGAGCCGGGGGCGAAAAATCCGAGTGTTACAAGAGAGCAGCGACATTTATTCTTCGATCTCGAACCCTACTAACATCGTGATGCAGAGGTCCTTGGCAAGCTTTTGGAGAAACAGAGTGATTCCGCAACAACCGGTTTATCTGCCGATTCAGACAGAGAAGCCATAAACATGACCGTAGGCAACTTAGACGTAAGGGAAACTGAGGAACGCATATCTACTCCGAAGAAAAGCAGGAAGAGAGGCATCATATTTTTCTTTGGTGCTGGAGCCATTGCGTGTATTGCAATTGCCCTTCTTTCCCGTCAGCTGGGCCCTCCCCACGCCCAAGTCCTTCGGCCGACTTCGCCGGCTCGAACAGAGATGACAGTGAGTGTCGTCCATCCGCAGAAGGTATCCTCGACCGTCATCCTGGATTTGCCCGGGCAGCTGCAAGCCTATACCGACGCACCAATTTTCGCCCAGACGAGCGGGTATCTGAAAGCGTGGCATTTTGATATTGGGGCTAAGGTAAAGGCCAATGATATACTGGCTGAGATTGACACACCAGAGGTTGATCAAGAGCTGGCCCAGGCCAAGGCCCAACTCCAGGTCGCCCAGTCAGCGCTCCAGCTGTCTCAAGTCACCTATCAACGTAATCAGGACCTTTTTAATCAGAGGGTTATTGCTCCACAGGATCTTGATACGGCGGCTGATACCTATTACGAAAACCAGGCAACGGTAGCGGCGGACGAGGCTAATCTTGACCGGCTCAATGCCCTCGAAGCGTTTAAGCTCGTGCGCGCACCATTCGATGGCATCGTCACAGCGAGAGATATCGATATCGGGGCATTCGTTGCCGCGGGTTCCGGCACTCAGCTCTTTCGCGTAGCGCGGACTTCGCCATTGCGCATTTATGTTAACGTGCCGCAAGAGTCAGCGCAGCTAGTAAAAATCGGAGTCGAGGGAGATCTCACCGTGCCTGAATTCCCTGGCCGAACATTCCCGGCCCACGTCACCAATGCGGCCGGTGCAGTCGATCCAATCGCCCGTTCTTTGCAAACCGAACTACAAATTCCCAACGAAACCGGTGAACTGCTTCCGGGCGCCTATGCCGAAGTGAGCTTGAGACTCAACGGTGACAGAGGCTTGGTCACGATCCCATCCAATGCGTGGCTCTTCCAAAGGGAAGGGGCAACCGTCGGGGTAGTTCACCCCGACGGAAAGGTAGAGATCCGGAAGGTCACAATCTATCTTAATCTGGGTGACAAAGTAGAAATTTCCCAGGGGTTGTCTGATTCGGACCAGGTAATAGTGAACCCTTCAGATGGGTTAGCCAATGGCATGAAAGTCAGTGTGATCGAACCAAATCAGCCGCCACGTACGGCACATTCCCTAACCACTCCGGCGCCACATGGCCAGTACTGACCCGCCACCCGGTAAACCGTTGCTCACTTATATCAGAATTAGCGAGGAATACAGGGTAGCTCATTCGGGTGGGATAAAGCGCAAAAGATGTTAGTAAATCGGACGACCGCAAGATGGGTCGGCGACCGAGCGGCGGTTCGGAAAGGATCTGAACTGGCTGTAAAGTGGAGATTAACTTAGATGGTAGAATCGGTAAGTCAGAACACTTCGAAAGCGACTGAAGCTTCGTCTCGCCCCTCGCTCAAGCCTAAAGAAAAGAACCGGCGAAAACTCCGGTTCTTCTTTCTCGCCGCAGGAGCGCTATTTATCGGCGTCGCCACGCTCGGCGTTTACACGCGCAACACCTGGACAACGCAGCTTCAGCACCGCACGAACCAAGCTGCGCAGATGGTTGTGCAGGTCACCCATCCAGAGATGGCCGTCGGGATGATACACCTTGAGTTACCCGGCCAGGCGATGCCTTATACCGACGCGCCGATCTTTGCTCAGACCAGCGGCTACCTGAAAAAGTGGTATTTTGACATTGGCGCTAAGGTCAAGGCCGGTGCTGTTCTGGCCGAGATCGATACGCCCGAGGTGGATCAACAACTGGCGCAAGCCCAAGCTCAGCTCAAAGTAGCACAGGCCGCTCGTAATCTAGCAGAAGTAACCTACCAGCGGGACCAAACTCTCTTTAAAACCAATGTTATTGCTGCACAGGACTTCGATACCGCGGCCGACAACTATGCGGGAAGTCAGTCCACGGTAATTGTCGACCAAGCCATAGTTGACCGTTTGGAAGCTTTGGAAGCATTTAAAATCGTTCGGGCTCCATTCGACGGCATTGTCACGGCGCGGAATACCGATATTGGAGCATTCGTGCCGTCGGGCTCAGGAACTCAACTTTTCCGGATGGCACGAAATTCACCTCTGCGAGTTTACGTGGTCGTACCACAGGCCTTCTCATCGTTGGTGAAAGTTGGCGAGGAAGCAGAGCTTGCGGTCAACGAATACCCAGGGCGAACGTTTCCGGGGCATGTAGTGGGCACGGCCGGGGCCATCAATTCGAGCACCAAAAGACTTTTGACGGAATTAGACGTACCCAATCCAACGGGGGAGCTTCTCCCGGGCTCATATGCTCAGGTGACATTGCAGCTCCAAACTGACAACGGCGGCGTTATGATCCCACCGCGAACGTTGCTTTTCCAATCCGGAGCGCCCGCGGTCGGCGTGGTTCATCCGGATGGGAAAGTCGAAATTCGGAAAGTTAGTATCAATCGAGACCTTGGAGACAGGCTAGAGATTTCCAAAGGCTTATCAGAATCGGACCAGATCATCGTCAATCCTTCGTCTGGGCTGGTAACCGGGACGGTCGTCACGATAGCGAACCCAACGTCAGAATCGATGTAGCTAGCACTGACCCCAACATCATGATCACGTTATTTTCGGCGGGAAGCTGCGATGCGCGGCCAGCCCAAGTTTAAAGGAGCAACCATCGCATGTGGATCGTAAACCTGGCATTAAGACGCCCTTACACCTTCATCGTTCTATCAATTTTCATTTTGATCGCCGGTGTTCTTTCCATCTTGAGCACCCCGAAGGACATTTTCCCATCAATCAATATCCCGGTTATTTCGGTAATCTGGACCTTTACCGGTATGGCGCCCGAAGAGGTCGAGCAGCATATCACTTCGCCTTACGAACGCGTTCTTACGACGACCGTCGACAACATTGAACATATCGAGTCGCAATCGTTGAACGGCATCGCGGTAGTCAAAATCTTCCTGCAACCAAACGCCAGCGTACCGGCGGGAATAGCACAGGTCACCTCAGTTTCTCAGGCGGTTCTCAAACAGCTTCCGAATGGCATTACCCCGCCGCTGGTTCTTAGCTACAGCGCCACGAACGTGCCAGTGATCAACGTGGGACTGAGCAGTAAAACTTTATCCGAGCAACAGCTCAACGACTACGGGCTGAACTTTGTTCGGACCCAGCTCATCACAGTTCCCGGCGCGGCCATTCCTTACCCATACGGAGGAAAGCAAAGGTACGTGGAAGTGGACCTCGACTACAAGGCTTTACAAGGCTACGGCCTGACGCCTGCCGACGTCGTAAACACGATCAATGCGCAGAACCTGATCTTGCCCTCCGGCACTCAGAAAATCGGTCGCTTCGAATACCAAATCGGCGTAAACGCAAGCCCGCCCACATTTGAGCAGTTAAACGCTATTCCGATTAAAACTCTGGCGAACGGCACCACAATTTACATGCGAGATGTGGCGCGCATTCTCAACGGGAACATTCCACAAACCAACATCGTCCGTTTCAACGGAACGCGATCCACCATGCTGGTGGTACAAAAAACCGGCAGCGCGTCGACCTTGGATATTGTGCAGGGAATCAAGGATAAAATCCCGCGACTGAAACAGACCTTACCGCCCGCGCTGGATATTTCAACGCTATCGGATCAATCGATTTTTGTTACCGGTGCGATTGACGGTGTGGTGCGAGAAACAGTGATCGCGGCGTGTCTCACCGCAATCATGA
>WNFQ01001463.1_pt1 | contig 24729 bp, 23 predicted proteins | sample 5400171 | NCBI WGS metagenome assembly WNFQ01 (sample SAMN13153356, study PRJNA577476) | soil metagenome | isolation source: 20 cm soil under Madrone tree | place: USA:California | collected 2016-06-14
CACCCGTCGAAGGTTTTGACGTACGTTTGATTGGCACCAACAGCTATGAAGAGACGGCGAACTCTGATGTGGTGATCATCACCGCCGGACTGGCGCGCAAGCCCGGCATGAGTCGCGACGATCTGCTGCGCACCAACGGGGACATCGTGGGAAAAGTGGTCGACGAGATCGTCAAGCGCTCGCCTGAATGCATCCTGATCATTGTTTCGAACCCGCTGGATGCGATGTGCCAGGTGGCTTTGCGCCGTTCCGGTTTTCCCAAGCATCGGGTCATTGGCATGGCCGGCGTGCTCGACTCGGCGCGCATGCGTTGTTTTCTGGCGGAAGCGCTGGATGTTTCGGTTGAGAATGTAACTGCGTTCGTGCTCGGCGGTCATGGCGATACGATGGTGCCGTTGCCGCGCTACTCGACCTGCGCCGGGATTCCCATTACCGAATTGTTATCCAAAGAGCAAATCGACGCGATCGTGAAGCGCACGGCCGGCGGCGGCGCCGAGATCGTCAATCTCTTGAAGACCGGGTCGGCTTATTACGCTCCGTCTGCCGCGGCGGTCGAGATGACTGAATCGATCTTGAAAGACAAGAAGAAAATCCTCCCATGCGCCGCTTATCTCGAAGGCGAGTACGGGGTGAACGGACTCTATGTCGGCGTGCCCTGCAAACTCGGCGCTCGAGGCTTGGAACAGGTGATCGAGATTACCTTGACTGCCGAAGAACGCATAGCTTTGCAGAAGAGCGCGGCGTCGGTGCAGGAATTGATTGACGTTTTGGGGATCTAACATACCGATGAAATTCAAATACAAATGCGGTTGTGGTTCTACGATAACGGATCCAAAGTCGCATAAGTGTTGGTTCAAGATAAATCATGAGAATGATCCGGTTAGACCGGAGATCGTTCATCGTACGTCAAGAAGAAAGCGCGGCGATATTTGCGGTTGCGGGGGAAATCAAGACTGCAAATACTGTGGGGGTTCTGGTCGAATCCCATAGATCCGTAACTCTTATCCTCGCTCATACAGAAGGGCAGCAGATCTGTTTAGATCCGCCGCCCTTTTTGTTTCCAAACCGAATAGACTATCAGCGAGTTTCCAATGTCAATGCCTTCCTATAGTCCGCCAACGGAAAACTTATCTTCGTCCGAATGCTCTTCCGCATCGCCGCGATTTTTTCAAGACGCTTGTAGACGGCCGCGGGGAAGTAGAGCTCGCCACATTTTTTGCAAACTCTAACCGGGACATTATCGACGTAAATGATTTCCCTTCGATAATGGAAAGGAACGCGTGTGACAGTCTCTTCCACAAAGCCGTCACAGAATTCACAAGGATCTTTTTTCATGGCTCGTTAATATCAAGCGCGAACACCGTTACTATTGTAAGCCAGTCAGCGGTAACAATCCTACAAAATAACTGCCATTGTCCGACGGTCAGACGCTTCACCTGTCACTTCGTATCGCGTTCCTCGTGGGTCTTTGGTGAACCTTTTTGTAATCGATCCGGTAAGGATAGCGTTCTCAACATCGATTGCTTCCAAGAGGTCGTTCGCCATCTCTTCATTTGCATGAACCGAGATCTGATATTTCTCTTCTCGAACGAGATCTCTCAGCTTGTCTATTGGCCGTTTCACACAGAATCACTTCTTCAGCCACCCGAGCAACCCATAAAGCACCGTCTCGCGATTCTCTTCATAGATCGCTTTGGTGAGCGGAATACCCATCGGACAGACCTTGACGCAGTTCTGCGCGTTGCCGCAGTTGGTAATCCCGTCTTCGCCCATGATTCCTTCCAGGCGTTCATCGCGATTCATAGTTCCGGTCGGATGCATGTTGAAGAGACGCACCTGTGCGATTGCCTGCGGGCCGATGTAATGATCTTCGTCGTACTGCGGACACGCCTCCAGACAACAACCGCATGTCATGCAGCGTGAGTAGGCGTAGCGCTCCTGCACGTCTTCCTGATCCATGCGCGGTCCGGGTCCGAGATCGTGAGTCCCATCAAGTTCGATCCAGGCATGCACCCGCTTCAGATGGTCGAACATCTGCGAGCGATCCACCATCAGGTCGCGGACGTTGGGAAACTTGGACATCGGCTCGAGCTTGATCGGTTGATCAAGATTATCGACCAGCGCCGAGCACGATTGCCGCACCCGTCCGTTGATTACCATCGTGCAAATACCGCACACCTGCTCGAGACAATTCATGTCCCATGACGGCGGCGTGGTTTGCTTGCCGGATTTGGTGACCGGGTTCTTGCGAATCTCCATCAGGCAGGAGATCACGTTGAGGTTCGGACGATAAGGAATTTCGAACTCTTCCCAGTATTGCGGAGAGTCAGTGCCGGCCCGCCGCTTGATATGAATCTCGACTGTGTTGCTCATTAGCAGAAGCTCCGAAGGAGCGAAATGAAATAGCCCCGGGCGTGAGCCCGGGGGAAGGCGGTCATTGAACAAATCCTAGAGCCCCGCAAGGGGCGAAAGAAAATGTAACTGCTGCCCAACGAAGGGTCCTCATTTGTGTCGCCCGCTTCGCGGGCTCGTAGTTATTGGGAACTCTGGATTCCCCGGGCTTACGCCGGGGCTATTACCTGTCGCGCCTTCGGCGCTCACGTCTAAGCTTTCGCCGTCTCTTTCTTCTCGTGCGAATAGTCGCGTTTGCGCGGAGTGATCAGAGAAACGTCGACCGGCTCATACGAGAACACCGGTCCTTCGCCTGAGTACTCGGCGAGGGTTGTCTTCAGCCAGTTGGGGTCGTCGCGATCGGGAAAGTCAGGCTTATAGTGAGCGCCGCGCGACTCGTTACGATTGAGTGCTCCGAGCGTAATCACTCGCGCCAGATCCAACATGTTCTTCAAGTGACGAGCATGCGGCAACGCCATCGTCGCCCATAAATTCGAGTCGTTGATTGAGATGCGGTGGTAACGATCCTGTAGCTGGCGCAGGGTATCGTCGGTTTGCTTCAGACGATCGTTGTAGCGCACCACAGTAACGTTGTCGGTCATGATCCGGCCCATCTCTTCGTGCAGCTTGTACTGGTTTTCGTGGCCGCTTTGGGCAATCAGTTTGTCGTTTATTTCCTGCTGGCGTTTCGTTTCCTGTTCGTACAAGTGCGAGCCATTTTGGCCGTTGCGCTCGACACCCTGGGCCCAACCGATCGCCGCAGGCGCCGCGATAAATCCGCCGTAGACACAGCTGACCAATGAATTAGCTCCCAGGCGATTAGCTCCATGGATGGAATAATCACATTCGCCGGCCGCGAGCAATCCCGAGATGTTTGTGCGCTGCTGGTAATCAACCCAGAGGCCGCCCATTGAATAATGCACGCCGGGGAAGATACGCATGGGCACGTGGCGCGGATCGTCGCCCACGAACATTTCGTAGATTTCCAGAATCGCGCCGAGCTTCTTGTCCAGAGTCTCCGGCGGAATATGCGTCAGATCGAGATAGACCTGGTTCTCGCCGTTGACGCCCATCCCGGACAAACACACCTGAAAGATTTCGCGGGTAGCGATGTCGCGCGGCACAAGGTTGCCGTACGCGGGGTACTTCTCTTCCAGAAAATACCAACGCTCCTTTTCCGGAATCGATGAGGCGGATCGCTTGTCGCCCTTGGCGCGCGGGACCCACACGCGGCCGCCTTCGCCGCGGGCCGACTCACTCATCAAACGCAGCTTGTCTTCTCCCGGAATTGAAGTCGGATGCACCTGAATAAATTCACCGTTGGCATATTTCGCGCCCTGCTGGTAACAAGCCGAAACGGCGCTGCCGGTGCAAACCATCGAGTTGGTAGACTTGCCATAAATCAATCCCGGACCGCCGGTTGCGACGATCACGGCATCGGCAGGAAAAGCTTTCAACTCGAGCGAGCGCAGGTTCATCGCGACGACGCCCCGACAAACCTGATGGTCGTCGAGAATCAGAGACATCATTTCCCAACCTTCGTATTTCTTAACCTGGCCCCCAACTTCATAACGCCGCACTTGTTCGTCCAGCGCATACAAAAGCTGTTGGCCGGTCGAAGCTCCGGCAAAGGCAGTGCGATGATGTTTGGTGCCGCCGAAGCGTCGAAAGTCGAGCAGGCCTTCCTGCGTACGTGAAAACGGCACACCCATGCGATCGAATAGATAGATGATGGCCGGCGCCATTTCGCACATCGCTTTCGCCGGGGGCTGGTGCGCCAGAAAGTCTCCGCCGTAAACCGTGTCGTCGAAATGTTCCCAGGTTGAATCGCCTTCGCCCTTGGTATTGACCGCGCCATTGATGCCGCCTTGCGCGCAGACAGAGTGCGAACGTTTCACCGGCACTACGGAAAGCAGATCGACTTCGTGACCGGCTTCGGCGATCTTCATCGCCGCTGCCAGTCCGGCAAGGCCGCCACCAACCACAACTATCTTGATTCCACTTCCCATAGTTTTTTCAGCTTGTGGAACAGACTTCAGTCTGTGAATCGTCACGCCAAGTCACAGACTAAAGTCTGTGCCACTTAAAATCCATCTACAGAATTCCCGCCAGCAAGCCGCCGGGCCGGATGAACGCCACCGCGGCGTTGATGCCCACGGCCAGCAAGAAAATGCCGAGACCCAAACAAGCATAACCGGTAATCTTCTGCGCCCGCTCGCCGATGGTAATGCCCCAATCGACCAGAAACAGCCAGACGCCATTTGCCAAATGCCACACCGTCGCGGTAATGCCGACCACGTACACGACGAAGATGGGAATTCTCCTGAACTCTCCCGCTACTATAGCGAAGGACTGCTCCGGGTGATGCGCGACTGAGACTGTATTAAGGCCCGGAATCAAGCCAAAACGAAAATTCAGGACATGAAAAGTGATGAAGAAAAACAGGATGACGCCCGTCAGACGCTGAATGGTGTAGAACCAATTGCGGGCGTACGGATAGTGCAGATTATTCGGCCGCGCTTCGACCGTGATCACCATGCCATAGACAGCGTGGTAGATTAAGGGAATGAAGATCCCGCCGATCTCGACGAATAGAATATAAGGAATCGACTGTAGATCCTTGACGGCGCCGTTAAAGTCGGCCGCCCCGGTCAATGCTTTGGAATTGGTGTAAAAATGTTCGAGTAGGAAAAAGCCCAGGGGCATGATGCCCGTTAATTGGTGGAGCTTGCGCAGAACAAAAGTTCTGCTCAGACTAATCGCCACGAGGGCTCCTCTCTGCGGTTGGTGCTCAGCAAGGCTTCTGGTCTCAGCGAGAACAAATTAATTAGATAATTTAGGAACACCTAAAATTATAGGGCGAAGCATCAGAAATGCAAAACGACGACGACGATCTCGATCCATTTCCGGAACCGGTTGAGATTGAAATCACCGACATCTTTGACCTGCACACCATTCCTCCGCGCGAAGTGAAGCCGGTAGTGGAAGAATATCTGCGCGAAGCGCATCGCAAAGGTTTCCGCGTGGTTCGGATCATTCACGGCAAGGGCATTGGGGTGCAACGCGAGATGGTCAGATCAATTCTGGCGCGGACGACTTTCGTCGCAGACTGGACCGACGCGCCGCCTGATGCGGGTGGGCTGGGGGCGACAATTGTAAGGCTTTCGGCGCCGTGAAAAATGCCAATTCACAGGAGATCAACTTGGGAGTAAACTCTGTGACATGGAACGAAACCTTAAAGAAGTCTTTCACGAGGCGGCGCAACTGCTCGAGCGCGATCGAGCTACCTTAGCTGGTTTACTGATTGAGACGCTCGATCCGGTTTCCGAGCCAGACGTCGAAGCAGCCTGGTCCGAAGAGATCAAGCGGCGCGTGGCTGAGATTGATGCCGGACTGTCGAACTGATCCCATGGGAAGAAGTACGCGCGGAGTTGTTCGCCCAGCCGAGTGAACATTACGTTGCCAATCGGTACAGAACCGGGAGCGATAGCGACCGGGTCAAACACTCACTCTGCGGATGAGCAGTTCTAAAACGTTCAAAGCGCGGAGACAATCAAAGCTCTGTTTTGCTGACCCACTTGGTTGGATGCCTTGACCCCGTCGCTACCGCTCCGGGTTCTGTACCGAGGTGGTTTGACCCAACAACCGAGCGGCCGTTTTGTCGCAAGCAAGCAGAGTAGAAATGGTGCCCCCGGCGCGATTCCAACGCGCGACCTCTCGCTTAGGAGGCGAGCGCTCTATGCAACTGAGCTACGGGAGCACACGAGAGAGATAGTAAATGGAGAGTCAGGATTAGTACAGCGTGACAAGTGGAACGCGTCCGCGCGAATCACTGAGAGCACCGGGGCGCGGCGTTATCATCCTTCGCGCTTCGCGCTCAGTGCGGACAAGGATGTCCGCGCTCCCAGCTACGATTGATACTTAATCAGCGACCGCACGTCGTAGCCTTCCAGTTTCTTTCTTCCCGGAAGAAATTCCAGTTCAACTACGAAGACTAATCCTTCGATTTTGCCGCCGAGACCTTCGACCAGATCACAAACCGCTCGGGCAGTTCCGCCCGTGGCCAGTAAATCATCGGCGATTATGACTCGCTGCCCAGGGCTGACGGCGTCGCTGTGAATCTCGAGCGTGTCCTGTCCGTATTCGAGGTCGTACGAGATCGAAGTTCGAGCAGCCGGCAACTTCTTTGGCTTGCGCACGGGCACAAAACCGGCCCCCAGGTGATACGCCAGGGCGGGCGCGAAAATGAAGCCGCGAGCCTCGACACCAATGACGGCGTCGATCTTCATCCCTTCAAATTCCGCGGCCAGAGCGTCCACGGTCTGACGCAGGCCCACCGGATGTTTCAATAAAGTCGTGATGTCGTAAAAGTTGATTCCGGGTTTAGGAAAGTCCGGCACTTCGCGAATTAGTTTTTTCAGGTCGTCCATGATCTCGTCAAACAGCCTCAGCATTTGATCGGGCGAATTAGAAATCGAGTCGTCCCGTTTCCGGGTGCGGCATGATATCATCTCTGCCGATCTTCCCAGACACCTCAGAACTTCATTCGGGAGTTTTCAGAGTGCGAGCTTGCCTTCCGCTTTTGCGCTTTCTGTTTTTTTCAGCCGCATGTTGGGCGTGCGCAGGGCCGGCGTTTGCGCAGGAGCAGGAACCTTCCCGGCAGAGTCCTGACGTAATCCGGGTTAACACTGCGCTGGTGCAGACTGACGTAATGGTCTTCGACAAGCAGGGCGGTTTCGTCGACGGTTTGAGACGCGACCAGTTTGTTTTGAAGATTGACGGCAAGCCTCGGGACATTTCTTTTTTCGAACGTGTTGTCGCTGGGAGCCGAAACGAAGAGGCCCAGATTGCGGCGGCGCGCGGGACTTCCGGCGCGAGTGTCCGTCAGGGAGATCGTGGACCGCTGCCTTTGGACCGGGGGCGGACAGTGTTTTTCTTTATCGATGATCTGCACCTCTCTCCGGCAAGTAACAGGCACGCGCGGGTGATGCTCCAACGTTTTGTCGATCGTGAGATGGGCCAAAACGACGAAGCAGCCATCACCTCAGCCAGCGGTCAGATTGGGTTCCTGCAACAACTGACCAACGACAAAAGAGTGCTAAATACCGCGACCGAACGACTGATGGCAAAGTCCTATTCGACCCAGGACTCCGACCGGCCTGCAATGACTGAATACCAGGCCCAACAAATCGAAGCACGGAATGACGAGGTGCTCGGGTTTTTCGTCACTCAAGTGATGCGATTGAATCCGGGTCTTCCTCGCGAGGCAGCCGAGGCCCAGGTCAATACGCGCGCCTCCCAGATGCTTCAGCAGGCTGCGTTCTTGACCAACGCCACGCTTGCGTCGCTCAGGAGTCTGGTCAAGAGTTCGGCGGGATTGCCGGGGCGCAAACTTATTGTTTTGGTCTCAGATGGTTTTCTTCTCGACCACCGGAACTCAGACTCATACCAGCGCGTGCATCAAATCACCTCCGCGGCCGCGGCTGCGGGCGTAGTTATTTACTCGATTGACGCCAGAGGCCTGACCACGGGAATGCCTGACGCAAGTATGGAGACACCCTTTGACCCTTCAGGCAGACTGATGCGCGGATCCATGGGCGAGAACACCGCCTCTCAGGACGGTCTCAACGCTCTGGCGGCAGACACGGGAGGCCGCGCCTTTTTTAACAACAACGATCTGTCAGCCGGCGTTACCCGGGCTTTGAAAGAGACTGCGGCTTACTATCTTCTCGCCTGGCGGCCTGAACCAGGAGAACAAACTGCAAAGTCCCGGCGCGTCGAAGTGAGCGTCACAGGACGTCCTGATCTGGTAGTCCGTTTTCATCGTGGCTTTGGTAACAGCCCGCCGACGGAAACGGTTTCGCAGAAAAAGCCTGATGGTAACGTCGGCCCTAAACCGGCCGCTGAATTAATGGTTGAGGCGATGCATGCCGTCTATCCGAAGACCGAGTTGCCCATCGCAATTTCGCTAAGCTTCCTGGATCTGGCCCAGGCTGGTCCGACCTTGACGACTTCGATCAAGATCTCCACTAACTCTTTAGTGCTTGAAGCCCGGGAAGGCCAACAACTGGCGGCCATCGACATCGCCGGCGTCGTCTACGATGATCACGGTAAATCCGTCAGCGGCTTCAACAAGCATCTGACGATTAAGGCGAAGTCAACCGACCCGAATACCGGACCGCCGGACAACGTCTTCTATAACCACTTCTGCGCGATCAAGCCCGGGCTTTATCAGGTTCGGGTGGCGACAGTTGACGCGAAACGCGGCCATGCCGGCAGCGCCGTGAGTTGGATCGAAATTCCTGATCTCAGCTCGAAAACTCTGACACTTAGCAGTCTGATTGTCGGAGAGAGAGAGCCTGGACCGGAGGTCGATCCCTCGGCTGCGACTTCTGCTGAGCCTGCCAAGACACCGGGGCCTCTGGGTCAGATCGATTTGAACGTTGACCACCACTTCGCCAACTCTTCGCTGCTGCGCTTTCTAACGTTTGTCTATAATGCGAGTGGTAGTGCAGCAGCGGCCGCCCCGACTTCGACATCTCAGGGTGCCTCCGAACCCGCTAACAACCTGCCGGCGAATTCTTTCAGCGCCCCTGCCAATGGTCCCGACCTGGCCGTTCAAGTCCAACTGTTTCGCGACGACGAACCAGTCGTTACCACGCCTTTGCACAGGATTCAGCTTGATAGCCTCTCAGACACGCGGCGCGTTCCTTATGCAGCCGAGATAAGTCTGGCAGGCCTGCGTTCGGGCCGATATCTGCTGTTGGTCACGGTGATTGACCGATCGGCAAAAGCCAGCGCTTCCCAAAGATTTGGTTTTCAGATTGACTGACACTGGCTCGCTCGTGTAAACACGGCCTGCAAAATCCGAAAAAGCGAGGTCCATCAAATGATGAAACGACGTGATTTCATGATCGGAACGGGCGCGGCCGGCGTGGTCCTGGCGTCAAAGTCGCGGACCAAAGCAGTCTTGCCGACCATGCTGGTCCCCAGCACGGTTAAGCCTCTGGTCATTTCATCCGCTAACGGAAATCATTTCAAGAACGGCGGCGGCGTGACCTGCGTGCAGAAGGCCTTCACGATGATCACCCAGGGTGAAGACGTGCTCGACTCAGTGATCGCGGGCGTGAACATAGTCGAACTAGATCCGCTGGATGACAGTGTCGGGTATGGAGGCCTGCCAAACGCCGAAGGGATCGTGCAGCTTGATTCTTCGTGCATGCACGGACCAAAGAAACAAGCCGGCGCCGTGGCTTCGATCGAAGGCGTGCGCACGCCTTCGCTGGTGGCGAAAGCCGTTTCGGAACAGACGGATCATCATCTGATTGTCGGTAAGGGTGCACAGGATTTTGCGCGCAGCCTGGGATTCAAGGTCGAAGACGATCTGAATACGCCGCATTCCCGCGAGCTATGGCTGAAGTGGAAGCGCCAGATCGATCCGTCACACTATCTTGATCCGAAAAAGAGGGCTGAAGCCGGACGCCGCGCGGCCCTGGACATGCTGGCGAAAGGAGAGCTCAGAGAAGAAAATTTCCATGGCACTATCAATTGCGACGGAATCAACAGCAAGGGTGAAATCTGTGGGGTCACCACCACCAGCGGTTTGGCCTGGAAGATACCCGGGCGGGTGGGTGATTCGCCGATTCTGGGCGCCGGTCTGTATGTCGACGGCAACGTGGGAGCGGCCGGGTCCACCGGTCGCGGCGAAGCAAATCTCTATGGTCTCTGCTCGTTCCTGATCATTGAGGAGATGCGCCGCGGCGCCCATCCGAAGGACGCCGGAATGGAAGCGCTGAAGCGCATCAAAGCCAACACCGTGGAGAAGCGCTTGCTCAACAGCAGGGGAACTCCCAACTTTTACGTGAACTTTTATATTTTAAACTCTCGTGGCGAGTACGCGGGTGTGACCATGTATCAGGGATCGAACGCCAAGTTCGCTATCTGCAATGAAAGCGGGCCACAGACTCTCTCGTGCGAAGGGTTGCTGCCAGGCAAGCCGGCGGATTGATTTCGCCGGCAAATCCAAGATCTCGAATTTGAAATTTCAAATTCATGATTCGAGATCCGAACCTCGCCGTGACTCCCGGCCGATGTAAGAACAAATGAAGCAACCTCCTACTCGACTGGCTCGAGGATCACCTGTTTCTTTTCATGTTTCCTGACCAGAGAGAGCACGTGTTTCTTCTGGCGGTTGAATTCAAAGCCCATATTCCACGCGCCGCGTCGCAAGACTCGCCCGTCGATCGATTCAATAACGTCGCCTTCCCTCAAGCCGCTGCGCGCCGCGATGCTTTCCGGCTCCACGGCAACTATCAGCACCCCGCTGTCAGCGCCCAGTTGCGCCAGATTTCTTGGAGACAGGGCCATCGTTTCAACTCCCAGCCATGCCAAACCGCTTAGGTCTGCAGCCATCTCCGGAAATTCAAAATGGTATTCAAACGCCGGATCAAACGAGCCTCCCAGTTTCACGTCTATCGGAAAAGGGACCGGTGAGCTGGGCCGCCGCACCAGAAACTGAACTTCCCGGCCGCTGCCTGCCTCTCCCAGTACTCTAGAGAACTCCTCGCTGCTTTGAATGTCTTCCTGGTTGACACGAACAATAACATCGCCCGGATGCAGCTTAGCCAGCGCAGCAGGCGTGCCTGGCTTTACTGAGGTCAGCAGAATGCCCAGTTGCTTCTGGAGCAACTCAGTCAATTGCTTCTCCTCCCATCCGTGCGCGAGAAATGAAGCGCGCGCGGCGAATTTTACCGGCTCACCAACTACCCCGAGCAGAGGCCTGGGAACGCTTGACTGTCGCTCCAACACGCGGCGGGTAGCCGCGCGAACCTTATCTGAGGGTAAGATGCGCGCGTCGTCACCATCGATGGATTCAACAATCCCCAGCGTCTTTCCCGCTTCATCACACGCCACTCCGCCAATCACCAAAGGCGAGAGCCCGGCGCCGCGCACCGTTAGTCGCTCCTGTTTCCCCGGACTGTTCGGCAGCGCGACGATCTTTGTATCAACCTCACCTACCTTCACATAAATGTTTCGCGATTGTGCCTCACCTTCGGGCGTGGTGCGCTCGGGAGCGAAAATCTGTACTGCCTGGCCTGGGGTCAACTCCTTCGCGGCTTCTTCGGGCGTCAGTGGTAACACAACCGTGTTCACCTGCAACACCGACAGTCCGGTTTGTGCGTCCAGTCCAATATAACGAGCTCTCAGCTTTCGCCCGTCGCGAGTAATGACCGTCAAGTCAGGGTCAGCGCCCGGCGGTATGAATGTGCGCATGGTTATCGGTCCTGATACCGCCGCTTTCAGTTCGGCCGGTAGCGTTAGCGCCCGCGCAAATTCAAGTTCAGCTCCGGCCTGCGGCAGCCGCACGGCGATCGTCTTACCATCTTCAAGCGCCCATCCGGCGATAATGCTCGCGTGCGCATCGGTTGAGATTGACTCAGTATCGATTGTATAGACCGCTCCGGGTTCGCCTGCCTGGCGCTGCAGGAGCCGCAGCATCTTGACCCCACTCAAACGATGAACGATGGTCACAACTTGTGGCGCAACCTTTGTTTGGTCGGCAACGACTGTGACCGTGGCCGGCGGAGTCGATGGCCGCCTCGGGAGCCGCCGGAGTTGTGTCTTTTCGGGCGTCGATGGCTGCGCCGCAGCCGGTGTCTGAACCACAGTTGATGCTGCCGGCGCGTTTGTCTGCCCCGTGCCCACGATGGCCAGACACATTACGGTCGTGGCGGTGATTGCCGGCGTCGACAAGCGATGTACAAACGTATTCATGGGTATTACTGGAAAACTCAATTACCAGCTCCGGCTGTTGGAATTGAAACTCACCGGAACCCGGTTATCGACCATTCGTTGAGCGCCGAAGCTAACCGGTGGCAAAGAAATCTTATGCTTCGCGCCGCGGTCATCCTCCATCGACACGACCATCGGTTTGAGCGGCGCACTCAGAGAAACCTCACCGGCTTTTTGTTCTATCTGCCTAATCGATTCCGCCGGTGAAGCCCCATAATCTCTGGCATTGATGCCAGCCGAGTCGGACTTACGATTAATTTCTCTATCGCTGTTTCCTTCGCTGTTCCGGCGACCAGTTGGTTTCAAATCGCTACTGAGTTGAGGTGGCGCTTCTCTTGATTCCACCGGAGCGAGAGGTGAGTACGACAGATTCGCTTGTTTGGGAACAGCGGGCTCTTGCCGAGAAGCGCTCGCGGCAATCGCCGGCGCCTGATTTCTATTTCGCTGTGCCAGCCAAACCAGGGCCACGGCCAGCATTACTACCAGCGCGGTGGCGGTGATTGCGGGAGTGCCTATTGCCAGCCGGAAGATAAACGGGCGAAGAGAGCGATTTTGTCGTTCGCTCGCTAGACGCGCTCGCAGTCGCAAGTCAAAATCTCCCGGCGCTGCGACCGGCTCGAGGCTTCCCACTAACTCACGCAGACTGGTTCGTTCCGCGCGAAACTCGCGGCACGACGCGCATCCGGCAACGTGCGCGTGCGCTTGCCGGCTCAACGGACGGTTCAGTTCTGCTTCGTCAATTTCTCGCCGCGTCGCGCGGCATTCTTTCCCATTCATCATGGCACCACCTGGATGTAATTCCGCATCTTGTCGCGCAGGAAATTCCGGGCCCGGTTAATGCGCGATTTCACCGTTCCCTCACTCGTGCATAAGATCGCCGCGATCTCGTCATAACTCTTGCCTTCAACGTCGCGCAGAACCAGAGGCGCGCGATACTTGTCGGGCAGAGTACTGATGGCCCGTTTCACCACCGCACGTTTTTCCGAATCGACCAGACTGATATCCTGCAAAGGCTTGTCGTCCGGCGCATCAAAATCCCTCGCCTCCTGGCCGTCTTCGGAAGAGAGCAAGCCCGTCAGCGATACCAGTCGCCGGCGCTTGCGTTTGCGCAACTCACTAATCGCCAGGTTCGTAGCGATCCGGTAGATGTAAGTTGAAAACGCATGGGTCGTCTGATACCGGCCGGCTGCGCGATACACCCGCAAGAACGTCTCCTGGGCCAAATCCACTGCTCCGTCGTAATCGTTCGTCATGCGGTAAATGTAACTCGTAATTTGGTTGCGATAACGTCGCACCAATTCCGCAAACGCGTCTTCGTCGCCCGCCAGGGTCGCTTCCAGCAGAATGTGATCCGACGTCTTCTTAACGACGACAGTCGGCATCGCGGCGGCGAAGTCCAACTCCTCAATCGAAGTTAGCGTTCTCATCGGGCAGGCAGGCTCTCAGTCAGCGTTGACGCAATTTCCTTTTGCGCTAGGGTTATCGCGAGCAAAATTATACACCGGCCCGCGACCGCCTCGGCAGTAAACACGCGCGCTAAAGTCTTTGGTTCCGAAAAAAGGTAGGTTTTCTGGCCGCGTACCCAAGATCAAGAAAGTAAATGTTGGCGAGACTCTTTGCCTGTCCAGTTGAAAGCCCGCAGGGAAGTTAAGGCTTTTCGGACGAACTTGCCGCCTCGGGATTTTGGAAGAGTGAATCTTCCATCTTCACGCCGTAGGTGATCGTGAGAATGCGGGTTTCGAGTGTCTGCTTGCCGTCTTCGAGCAGCACCGTGCGATAAGGCACCAGGGTGCTCTGGGCTATTCGATAGTCATAGAAATGTCTGCTGTACTTTACCGGAGTCGTTGACCCGGGTGGAGTTTCCTCATAGTCGAGCCAGAGCACCCGAAAAGTTTTGGCGCTGATAAAGTAACGCGTGCGGCGATTTGCTTTGTCCGTGAGATCGAGGACGTAGACATCAACGCCCAGATGTTTGTCCTTGCCGGCTGAAGTAAGCTTGGATTCGTTTTCTTTGTAACGAAGCAGCGCGTCGATGCTATGTGCCTGTTGGGCGATGAAGTCCGCCGTGGCGTCCGCGCGAGGCGTAAAGATCGACCCATTGATTATCCCGAAGATGCGGCCGTCGCCATAAACCAGGGAATATTCAGACTGCGGCGTCTTGCTATCAAACCGAACTTTATCTTTCTCCGATTTGTCGCCGCGCACAAAACGCAGTTCGTATCGCGTTTCCTCCGGGCGGCCGTCACCAGCCGTGCGAGTCAATCGCCCGCGCTCAACACCATTGCGCCGAATCTGCGTCAGCACCGCGCGGCCAAAGCCGGCCCCCGCAAACGCGATTACCGTTTCTGCGATCTGCTCGGCCGTCGGCGTCTTGGGATCGTCAGCCCGGGTAGGGCTAAAGCTCGAGAGGATTAGAACCGACGATAGCGCTAACGCCAGTGCGATTAAGTTTCGGAAGCGCCAGGGGGCTTTCAGTTTCATGGCTCACAACACCTGAATCAAAAACTCTGCAATTTGCCGGGATTGTAACACAAGCCAATCTGGAAATGGGCCTGCCTTCCTCACAGATGCCCGGGTCCGGTAGTAGGATGTCTCTGCGAATCCGCGAGTTTGACAACCCGCTCAGCACCGCGTTAAGTAAGAGAGCAAACACTAACAGGCCTTTGCGGGATCAATGGTCGCTGCCCGGCCAGCCCGAACCTGACCAGAGTGTCGGCTGAAAGGATATTTGGCTAATGAAAAAAGTTGGTATTTTGGTTGGCCGGGAAAAGACTTTTCCCGAGGCTCTGATTAGAAACATCAATGAACGTGGAAATGGATCGGTGGTCGCCGAACTTATCACCCTGGGAGGCATCCGTCACGACGCCCCGCCAGCTTACGATCTCGTAATCGATCGCATCTCGCACGAAGTGCCTTTCTATCGGGCCACGCTTAAACGTATGGCGCTCGAAGGGGCCATTATCATGAACAACCCATTCTGGTGGTCGGCTGATGATAAATTCTTCAATTACTCGCTGGCGCGGAAACTTGGCGTGGCGGTGCCAAAGACTGTGCTCCTGCCGCAGAAGGACTATATGGCCGGAATCACCAGTGAAAGTCTGCGCAATCTCGAATTCCCCCTTAATTGGCAGGCGATCATTGACTACGTCGGGCTCCCGGCGTTCTTGAAGCCGTTTGACGGTGGCGGCTGGAAGAATGTTTCGAAGATTAACTCGCCCGAGGAGCTGATCGCAGAATACGATCAAACCGGCACGTTGTGCATGACTTTGCAGGAGGCCGTCGACTTCGATCAGTTCGTCCGCTGTTATTGTATCGGTCAGCAGGAAGTTATGATCATGCCTTACGATCCGCGCAAGGCTTACCTCTCTGGAGAGCAATATATCAATGACCCGAATTACCTTGCGCCGGAGTTGTCAAGCCGGGTGGTAAATGACGTGCGCACACTTTGCTCGGCCCTGGGTTACGACATCAACACCGTCGAGTTCGCGATCAAGGACGGCGTGCCCTACGCCATCGATTTCATGAACCCCGCACCGGATGCTGAGTTGCAGTCAGTCGGCGCTTTCTATCATGAATGGGTCACCGAAGCCGTAACGAACCTCGTCTTCAAACGGCTGAGCGAAACGGTTGAACGTTCTCGCTATCGATGGGATGCCTTTTTGAATCCGGCGCCGGTTAGAGTTGAGGCGGAAGCATCCGCGTCTGAGCAAGCAGGGCGAACTGTTAAGCCCAAAACGTCCACCAGGAAGAAGGGAGCTACCAGGGCGAAGTCTTCGGCAAGTAAGGACCAGGCTAAGGAAGCGTCAGGCTGAAGCGGCAGTTTAGAGTTCAAGTTTTAGCTTGCAATAGCGGACAACAACCTAAAGGGTGAACTCTGAACGTAAGGCGTCAAGCGTCGATGGTTTGCGGACGGCCTCTGGTGGCCAGAAGTTTTCTGGTGATCAGCGAACCGGACCAGGCAATCAACGACGAAGAAGCCAGCGCCCAGCCCAGGCCAGAGACCATTTGATCAATTGAGGATCCGGCTAAAGCTATCAGCATAGCAGCGAAGCTGACGCGTCCTGCCAAATGCTGGACGCGGTTTGCTCCTTCCAGCCAGTTCATCCGGCGCAGCTCTGCGGCCAGGTAATCTTCATCATTATTCAGACGCGAGTAGTAATCAGCCTCGCGCCGCGCCAGGGCGGCAGTGGCTTTGTCGGGCGCCACTCGCACCGCGTCATTGTAGTGATGAATCACATGCGCGAGTTTGCCATCCGTCAAGCCTACTTCAGCCAGTCCGAGCTGCGCGCGATAAGCATTTTCGTCGATATCCAGTGCGCGGCGAAATAATTTTGCGGCCCGCTGTGGATCACCGTACTCGAGAAAGGATTCAGCCACCCGCGCCAGCAAACTCGCATCAGTCGGGCCGCGCATCGAGGCAAGTCTGAGGGCTGCGCAGGCGCGTCCCAGCAGGCGCGCATCACTGAACGCACTGGCCTGCGACTTCAGTAAGCGAGCGTATTCGTAAATCAACCAGGGACTCCGAGGTGAAATCAACAACGCCCGCGTCTCGGGATTTACAATCGGGGTCAGGCGATGATTGCTGCGCAGAGATTGCCGCGCGATATTTGTCGACTCTCTTGGCGTCAGTAGTTTCTTCCAGCACCGACGTCGGAGCGATTCCCAGCTTCGCGGCCTCACTGCGCACAGTCCTTACCTCGGCCAGGTGATCCCGAAGCTCGCCCGCCCGCGCATCGAGCTTATACTCGCCGATCCGAGGCAACAGTACGCGCACCATCCGGCGAAATTCCCTGCCTCCGGACGCCAGCACAAAAGCCGAACCTTTCCCCGCGATTTCCACTCGATAGCGATAACGCACCTTGCCGCCCCGGCGGAGCGTGCGCAGAGTCGCAACTTCAACGCGCTCGACATCGTCAACGGCAATGGTTTGGTTTCGCCGGCGCACCAGTCTGATCAACCAGGCAACCAGGCCAGTTCGTGAGATTGTATGTCCATCAAAACTGAGTCGATTGGTGAGTACTAACAATGGAACGATGGTCCACGTACCAATCATCAGGACCAGTGCGGTGAGATCGCGATGAGTCCGCAAGCACAGGAGCGCAGCAAAGGTCAAAAGGGCGGCCACAGCGAAATACCCACTGGGTGAAATGCGAATGCCTGCCAGCTTCTTTCGCTTCGCCGGAGCGACATATCCGCGCGCAGTTTCCGCCAGCACTTCACGCAGTTGGTTTTGTGATGAATCGCTCAAAACTTTTTCCCCGGATGCGAACCGCAAGACAACTAAGGCGCGGGACAGTTGACAGGAACAGTTAAAGAGAAATTTCCGCGCGATACGCCGGGTTCAGTGTAACGCAAATCAGCAAATTGGACGAGCGCCTGGCCACTGCAGTGATCCGCTTCGACGCGGGCGATGGGAAATCTGGCAAAGCCCAGCAGAATCTCTGCCCGGGGATCAAGCGCGGCCGCCGATACCAGTTGTTCGGCTTTGCCAGTGGGCTTCTCGTAACGTTCGATCTCAGGCGATGGACCGGCGCGACTTCCAGCAACGGCTGATGGAGGATCACCGACACCAACGAAGAATCGGTACATCGCATGATCAGTTTCGGCTACGCATAACCATTGAAGCGGATTAGCTGCCGTCGGCATCGCGGCCACGCGAATAAAACGCTCGCTTCGCTGCGAGGCAATTGCATTGGCCTCAACTTCCGCGTTGTTGTATGCCGCGTGATGCGCCCACGCCAGAGCGCCCCAGTAAACTAAAACGAACGCCAGCGCGGCCAGTGCCAATGGCTTTCCCACGCGCTTCTGGAGGCCCACCAAACGCGCCAGCCCCAACGACGTCACACCCGAGATCCAAATAATTCGTGGGACAGTTAGACCGCCGATGCCCGCGGTTCTTTGCGCAGGCACCCGCACCAGAATGATTGTGAAAACCAGGGCGATGATCGACCAAATAACAGTTTTCCAACGACGGTTACTGGTTAGCAGGAAAGCAGCTCCGCCCAGGACCAGAATCAGATAAGGATCAATGATGAAGACCAGGTCGCCATAGAACCACCGGCCATCCCAGGGCAGCAGCGGCCGCAACCCATAGTTATTGGTCCAATCCATTAATGGGTGTGTGGCCGCGGCGATCAACGACGCCGCCAACAGCCCGCGATATCGAATCGTCGGCGACCGTTGACGCCAGTTGGCAATCGCTCGCTCGATTCCAAATAAAATTGACGGAATTAACACGCCGAGGACGAGCGCGCCCACGATGGAATGGGTTATCCCTCGATGATATTTGAGCAGAACCCAACGGCCGCCAAAAAAGCCTGAAACGACATCGATGTCAGGAGCGTTAGCCGAGAGAATACAGACGGCGGCAGTGTAAGGAGAGAGGCGTTCCAGTCCCGCTTTGGCTGAGGTCAGGCCAACCAGCGAGTGTGTTAGACCGTCCATTCTTTGAGGTGCAAATTTGAGACTTCAGATCTCAGATTTCTTAAAAGGGCATACCGGCCGGCGTCGGCGGGGGCGTTAATTGCGCGTGACGCGACGGATCGATCTTCAACAGTTTCTGGGCAGCCTCGCGTGACGCTGAGGATTCAGGAAGCGCCTTTCCATCCTTGTCTTTCGTCTTGCGGGCCGTCTCTACTATATTGAAAAGGAGATCCGCCGCTTCTTTCTTCTTTCCCTGTTTGTCGTATACGGCCGCCAGCCGCAGGTTGGCTGTTTCTGGTGTGACCACCGCCGAACCCTGTTTGGCAATCTCACTGTATAACCTGGCGGCCTCATCGAGATTGCCATCGGCTTCCTTTGCCTGGGCTAAAGCGAACTTCGCCAGGGTGGCTACTTCTCTGCTGCCCTGGCTCAAAGCCAGCAAATCAGTCTCGCCCCTGGCGCGATCCGTGACGAGTTCGTTGGTGGCGATGAAATAACGAGCTTCCGATTTATACGGCTCACCGTATTTAGCGGCAATCTTCTCGAATTCCGCGATGGCCCGCTCGGACCGTTCCGGTTGAGTGCTGAAGACCGGTTCGCGTGATCCTGCCGGCGGGGCGGGTAAGATTTCCGCCCCATTGATGGCAATAGCACGGCCCATAGCCGCTTCAGCTTCAGCAGCATGCTTTGCACGCCAGCGCATCACGCCATAGGCCGCCGCGGCCAGAACTACCAAGGCCAACAGGCCGTAGAGAATCTGTTGCCGGCGCCCGGCGACCCGATCGGCGAGCTTATCGGCGAGGAGCATCGTCGTATCACGAAACCGGTCGTGCTTCAGTTCACGAGCTCGCTTCTTCTTATATTTTGCCAACTGTTTTCCTCTTGCAAGAACGCACGGTCACATGCGTTCATTTTGGTGTATGATCGCAGAAACAGCGAATTTAACGAGCGCCCGGAACGTTGTCAAGGAGAGTGCCTGCAATCACAACCGTAACCTCCGTAATCGTCATCGAATAAAGGGTGCAGGTGGAATGAAAGCCGAGATGGACAGACGGGAACCAAAGAAAGTCAGCCGGTGTCTAACTCCGCGTCTGTCCGGAGAGCAGCAGCCGAAGACGGTCTTGAAGGTTACCGCATATGGGGGTCCCAGGTGAGCTACGGAGAGCAAATCGCACTCCGCGGGCATGCGGACTTGGAAGAAGTTGCTTCGGCGACCGGGGTCGAGGTCCGATTTACGGCCGAAGATCAGTTCCTTGAAAGACTAAGGCGGGGCGAGGTTGCCGCATTTGAGCAGCTCGTCGCAGAGCATACCAACGATGTATACGCACTGCTGTATCGATTGACGTCCGACCCCGAAGAAGCTCGAGACTTGGCGCAGGAAACGTTTCTCCGAGCTTTTCAAAGCATCAGTCGCTTTCGCGGCGATGCGAATTTGAAGACTTGGATATATCGGATCGCGGTCAATCAGGCACGTAATCGCTGGCGTTGGTGGCGCCGCCGCAAACGCGACCTCACGGTTTCGCTGGACGCAACCGACGATCGTCACAGTCAGCCGTTGGGTGCGACTTTGCGAAACGATGACGCAGTCGATCCCGAGCAAGAGACGCTGGCGAAGGAGCGAGAAGGCCAACTGCGCGAGGCTCTACTCAGTCTGCGGCGATCCTATCGAGAAGCCGTCATCCTGCGCGACGTGGAGGGTTTTAGCTATGAAGAGGTGGCGGCCGCGCTGCAAATCGGTATTGGAACCGTGAAGTCACGAATTTCGCGGGGCAGAATGGAGATGCGCCGCAAGCTCGAAGGATCTGTGTAATGAGGAATGGTTGGCCCGCCCCGGCTTCACAAACTCGGTGCCAATTGGGTCGAAGTGACGGTTTGGGAACGGATGAAACGGCGATTCAACCAGAGGCGGAATGATTTGAAAACGGCCAGCAACAATCCGTCGATTTCATTCCGGCTTGGCATGATGAGCAAGCCAGAGTTTCCAGGTCGGCCTTGCTTTCCCGGATTTGGGGGGAGCAGCCGGGGCCGGCCAGCCATTCGGAGAGATTTTCGATTTCCAATTGCCGATTGCCAATTGATCAGGTCTTGTTCAATTGACAATCAGACGGCATGAATTGGAAATCGGCAATCGGAAATTGGCAATGCGCTATGTCGTGTGACGAAATCCAACAATCGCTATCGCTTTACGTCGATGACGGCTTAAAGCCGGATGAGCGCGCTCTGTGCTACCGTCACCTGGAAGTCTGTCCGGTATGCCGGGCGCGTCTGGCCGAGATGCGGTCGATCCGCAGCGGGCTGGAAATGCTCTCTCGACCTGCACCTCCCGTCGACTTGGCGCCCTCGATCAAGAAGGCTTTGATTATCCAGGCAGCGGCGCGAAGATCCCTTCACCAGACTACGTTCGGCGACGTCGTCTCCGGCTGGCTGCAACCGGTGACGATGCGTTACGTCTTCAGCTCGCTGGCCTCAGTGATCATTTTTGGCTGTGTGTTCGCGGCCATGCGCCCGCAGATGGTTGCGCTACACGAAGCAGTAGTAGTGTTGGATCAGGTGCCGATTTCAATTGAACCCGCCGGTGTTTTTCGCCCCGGGTACGACATTAACAAACCGATTTCATCCGAGAGTTATGCGGCCCTGCGAGCTCCGTTCAATACCGAGTCGCCGAGCCTGAACCCGGGCGGCGCGCTCGCGACGCTGACCTCAGAACCAACCCGTGCGCGCGCCGCAGGCCGCGGTGGTGATGACAACATGATGGTGGTGGCCGATGTCTTCACCAACGGCTCGGCCTCGCTGGCCGATGTAATGCACGCGCCGCGAGATCGCCGGATGCTGAAGGATTTTGAGAAGGCCCTGCGGGAAAATGCTGCGTTTGTACCGGCCGCCCTCGATCGCCGGCCTGAGACGATGCGGGTGGTGTTCTCGATCCAGAGAGTTGACGTCTTCGATCGTAACTACTGAAACGTCGGATACGCAACCACTTGCGGTAGCAGGCGGGTTAAGATTCTTTATCACGTCTCCTCAGAACAAATCAGGACAATTTGAAAAGTTTTGCGCGAGAGTAGCTGCACCCATCAGTGTACCCGCTTGCTACCGCAAGCGGTTCTGTACCGAACGGCGCGCGCGGTCACGTACTGAGCGCGCGAACCGCGCCTCGATAACTCCGCCTCGTTTTTGGCCCAGAGCGGCGGTGAGTGCTGGATAGGTTTCCATCACCGCGGGCATAGCTTCCGCTTCCAAAAGCTTCTCAACCCGCACAATTTCCTTCGCGGATCCTTCAATCTCCATGAACAATCCGAAGGGGAGCTCGTCCAGCGCAATCTCAGCCTTACCGATGTGCCAACGTACGCGCCGCTTTTCATAGACCAACGCCGGCCGAAACTCGAGTGACTTCAGAATTGCGGCCATGGCGTTGCCGTCCGCGACTTCTGTCTCTTCTTCTCGCTGATATTTGATCGGAGATTTTCCTGGAAAGCGTTGTTTGAGAGTCAACAGCGCGCGTCCGTTAACGCGACGCAGCCGCAGTGAACGGCCGCCGAGTTCGAGCCGTCCGCCGCGGTAAAGAGTGTTCTCTTCGAATTCGACCTCACCCGGCGTCGCTCCGAGTTTTTGCAAACGCCTCACCATCGCCTCGCGCTGCTTCTTCGTTAGCCGGTATTTCTTCTCAATCTCAACGGGCATTAGTGGATTTGCGATTTTAGATTTTAGACTGCGATTTCAAGATCAGAGAGACATCTGCGAAGGATTTCAAATCAAAAAATCAGCAATCAAAAATCGAAAATGTTCAGGATTGTCTCACCCAGCGCCAAACCTCGGGAATAGTCGCCTTCTTGCCATACATCAACATACCCACCCGATAGATGCGCGACGCCAGCCAGACCAATCCAACTATGGTGACGAATCCAATCGCCAGCGACAACAGAATCTGCCAAAGCGGAGGCGTTTCAGTGACAATACGCACCAGCATCGTAATCGGGGCAAAGAATGGAAACATTGAAGCCCAGAAGGCCAGTGGTGAACTTGGGCTGCGAATAATATTAAAGGAAAGATAGAGTCCCGAGACCAGCATTAACACCACGGGCAACGCGAGCTGCCCGCCTTCCTGCGTCGTTGTCACCATCGAACCTACCACAGCATAGACAGTCGCGTAAATAAAAAAGCCCATTAGAAAGAACACGGCGAAATATACGAACATCATGAGCGGGATGCGTGGCAGCTTGATCGATGATCCGCCGGCCGCCCAAGCTGAAAATATCAGAAACGCCATCGCCCAGATTCCCAGTTGTGTCAGCGCGACGAGGGAAACGCCGACGAGTTTGCCCATCATTAACGGGAATGACCGGATTGATGAAAACAGAATCTCGGCGATGCGCGTTTCCTTTTCCTCAATCACAGCTCCCAGAACAAACTGGCCGTACAGCAGCACCGTCATATAGATTAGAAAGCCCACACCAAAGACCAGATAGAAGCTGGCCGCGCCCTTGCTTTCTCTGCCCTCGGCTCCGGTAGTCTTGAGTTGCACGCGCACAGATGCCGCGTCGACAGAGTTCTCATCTATCTTTTCTTCTGCCAACCGCTGTCCGCGAACCGCGCTGCTAATCGCGCCTGCGACGTAGTTATTTGTGAAGACGTCGGCGGAGTTACGGGCGCGAAATTCTGCTTGCCCTTCCTTAAGCAGGTTGGGGGGCAGCACGACATAGCCATCAAGTTCACGGTTCTCGATTCTGGTTTCCAGATCTTTTCTGACGTCGTCGATCGCACGCCCTTTGAGCGGGACATCTTCAACCAGGTAACTGCCCCGAAACAACTTGCCTGACTGTTCGACGCGTTGCTTCGGATTGTTATTTCCGACGGGTGGCTGATTCGGCGTCTGTTCATCCTCGTCGTCAGACGTTTTCTTGCCGCTCATCAGCTCCTTGGCTACGCGTTCGTACATTTTGCCGGTTTGGTCCACGATCGCCAGGCGGGTCGGCCCTCCGGACTTCATGCCCAACATCATGGCCGGCACTACGGTAAATCCGGCCATTATCAGCGGACCCAACACAGTCGCCACCACGAAAAACTTGGTCCGGACTCGCTGAACATATTCACGCTTAACGACCGCGAGAAATTTTCTCATGCGACTTCTCTGACTTTCTCGATGAAGATATCGTGCAGGCTCGGCTCGACCAATTCAAATTTTGTAACCGCGACGTGCGCATCCACCAGGCGTCTGAGCAGTTCCTGCGGACTGGCGCCGGGGACCAGCAGCACTTCTGTGTCGTCGCCGTGCTGACGAATGTTGGCGACCAGCGCCGGATCGTTCAGCAAGCCATCGCCGCCCTGGAATTGCAGCGCCACAGCGTTGCGCGAAAAGCTCCGCCTGATCTCGCGCAGCTTGCCGTCGAGGACTTTGCGCGATCTGTTAATCATGCAAACATCGTCACAAAGTTTTTCGGCGATCTCCATCTGGTGAGTCGACAGAATAATCGTCTTGCCTGCCGCCTTCTGTTCCAGGATCGTGTCTCTCATCAGTTCGACGTTGACCGGATCGAGACCGGAAAATGGTTCGTCCAGAATCACCAGATCGGGATCGTGAATCACTGCGGTGATGAATTGAACTTTCTGCTGCATACCCTTCGACAGTTCCTTGGTGCGCTTCTCTTTCCAACTGGAAAGATCCAACTTCTTAAGCCACAAATCAATTCGCTTCTCGGCTTCGGCGCCCCGCAGGCTCTTTAACTCGGCAAAGAAGCGAAGCTGTTCTCCTATTTTCATTCGCTTGTAAAGACCGCGCTCTTCGGGCAAGTAACCGATGCGGTCCTGCAAGGCGGTGCTCATGGTCTGTCCGAAGAGTTCGACTCGTCCCGAATCAGGCGCAGTGATGTTAACGATCATGCGAATCGTCGTGGTCTTGCCGGCGCCGTTCGGGCCGATCAGGCCAAAGACGCGGCCGGGCCGAACCTGCAGGCTGAGGTCGCTGACCGCAGTAAAATCGCCGAAGCTTTTTGAGACCTGGTCCAGAATGAGGGTGGGCTTGAGCTCTTCCATATTGGTGTTGTTACGCGATGGAACACCTCACAGTTTCAGTCGTGGCGGACAGCTTACCGCTTGATCGGACGTGGCCGAAGCATGAGGTCAGTACCG
>WNFQ01002131.1_pt2 | contig 24725 bp, 22 predicted proteins | sample 5400171 | NCBI WGS metagenome assembly WNFQ01 (sample SAMN13153356, study PRJNA577476) | soil metagenome | isolation source: 20 cm soil under Madrone tree | place: USA:California | collected 2016-06-14
AGGCCACGAGACTGATTTCACGATAGCCGATTTTGTCGCCGACCTGCGCGCGCCGACACCTTCGGCGGCAGCCGAGATTGTGGCCGCACACGAGGCTCAGTTATGCTCGCTGCTCGCGACGTTGACAACCAACCTGGCGCGCTCGATGCAATTCAGAATCGCCGGCTCGCGCACGCAAGTGCAGGAGCTGGCCCTGTCGCCGGCCTTCGATGCCGTCGCCGCGCGTTTACGCGTAGCCATGACAGCTACAGGCGATGCCGAGCATCGTTTGCAAACGGCGATCACCACTTTGGTTCAGCGGGCCCAGCGCCGCTTAGGTGCAGCGGCGCACAGTCTGTCGCCGGCCCAGCTTCGTTCCGCTGTGCTGACTGCCCGGACTCGTTTTGAGTCGCTTAATAAGACACGCGACGCTGCGGTTGCGACCCGGCTCGAAACGGCGAAACAGCAACTCGCCATGGCCGCCGCCGCGCTGGATGCGATGTCGCGAAGCGAGCGCGACGGCAGTGGGCGACGCTTTGCACCTGCAGCTCTGGAAGGGCGCCGTTAGTTGTCGAGTTGAAGAAACTGAGAACGAGCAAAAATGAAACGCAACAGGATCGTCATTAATCTTGATGAATCGCAAACGCCCGGCGGCCGGCGTAAACGAAGAACGCGCCGAGGCGTCGGACGACTCTTATTAGTCATCGCGGTAGTACTGTTGCTTTTGGGTAGCGGCGTGGTGGGGGGCGGCTATTTGTGGTGGCGGCATTACCAGAACAGCCCGGCTTATACCCTGGCGATTCTGGCGGATGCAGTACAACGAAATGACACCGCGACTATCGACGGGATTCTCGATACCGACAAAGTCTGCGACGATTTCATCACACAGGTTCGACAACACGCGGGCGGCCCTGTCGCTTCCGCGATCAGCTCGGTTTGGCCGACGCAGCCCAGTTCTGCTTTGCTGAGATTGTCTCCAAGGCTGAAGCAGACCGTGCACGATGAGATGGTGAAAGAACTGCAACGCCTGACTGAGCCCGCAAAAGGGAAACCATTCGTCCTTCTGGCGTTGGTCATGACCCGCTTTGCGGACATCAAAGAGGAGAACAAAGTCGCGCAAGTAAAGATGGATATTAAAGATGAGCATCTGCAGCTTACAATGCTGCCGGCGACGCAGCCGGACGGCGCGCGCTGGCGCATCACGGCAGTGCAGGATGATAAGCTGGCGAAACAGATCGCCGACGACATGACCCAAAATTTGCCGGCCGCGGCCGGCACTCAGATACAGGATGAGTTTCACAAGCAAATGGATAGAATAAAGAAGCCGGCGCGATAGCGGCACTCGTCAGTCTTGTTAGGAAGCGTGCGGCTTTGTTCCCTCGCTATGAGAGGGGTTAGGGGAGGGTGCGAAGCGTGACGCCGACAAGCCCTCTCGCCAACCCTCTCCGAGGGGAGAGGGTGAAAAGAAAAAAGTATTTGTTACCAATGAGCAACACCAAACCAAAGAATTTCGAAACGTCGCTCGAAGAGCTCGAGCGCATCGTGCGCGAGTTAGAGCAGGGCGAGCTCACGCTCGAAAAGAGTCTCGAGTTGTTTGAGCAGGGCGTGAAACTTTCACGTGAGTGCCAGGAACGTCTGACTCAGGCCGAACGCCGGATCGAGATCCTGATGCGCGACAATCAGGGACGCGCTACGGTAAGGCCATTCGATCCGGAGAGTGAATTGAGTGCTGATAGTGATGACGATTAAGCGAGAAACCCGCATTGGGCTCCGTAGGAGCCAAATATTTATAGTTTCGACGATCTTAACCCGAACTCGCTCAGTAGGAGCGAGATGTCAGCCGGCGCGCATCAGCAAAGTTCCGCTCCTACGGAGCTTGGTTCCATTCCCGCCACCGGTACTATAAATATTTCGTCCCTAAGGGACTCCGCTATAGTTAGTCTCAAGATGAAGACTGTGTCTACTGAAGGTTACCAAACAGGTTGTATTATTGACGCCCGCGCATTCTTTGCTTCGTGTCGTGCCCTGATCGATTCCCAACTCGACCGGCTAATCCCGAAAGAATCCGAAGAACCCATTCGCGTCCACTCGGCGATTCGCTGGAGCCTGTTCGCCGGCGGCAAAAGATTTCGACCGGCGCTTTTGCTCGCCACCGGCCAGACGTTTGGAGCGAACGCTGATCGACTCCTGCGAACGGCATGTGCGCTCGAGATGATTCACACCTACTCGCTGATTCATGATGATTTGCCTTCGATGGATAACGATGACCTGCGCCGCGGCCGGCCTACATGTCACGTCAAGTTTGACGAAGCGACAGCGATTCTTGCCGGAGATGCTTTACAAACACTCGCGTTTCAAACGATAGCTGAAGACGAAGACCTGGCGCCCACTCTGCGCGTGCAATTGATTGCTGAAATTGCGCGCGCCGCGGGAACGCCCGAGGGGATGGTCGCGGGACAGGCGCACGATCTTGCGGCGGAATCCCGAGACGTGGCCGCCGCGGAACTGGAACTCATCCATCATCGAAAAACCGGCGCGCTGATTCGCGCGGCGGCGCGTTGCGGCGCCCTCATCGCCGGAGCGAAAGAAAAAGAACTCGATGCGATTACGGAATACGCCACAAACCTCGGCCTGCTGTTTCAGATCACCGACGATCTTCTGGACGTGACTGCCACTGCAGAAGATTTAGGGAAGACTCCGGGGAAAGATGCGCGCGCGCGCAAAGCAACCTATCCGGCTTTTTATGGCGTTGAGGCGACGCGTGCGCACCTTGCGGTCGTGCATCGCGCCTGTCACGATGAGCTTGAAAAAATCGAACAACGCACGCAACTACTGCGCTCGATCGCAGATTTCATTATCGAGCGCCAGGCTTAGACTTGGATCCTGGCGCTGCTTCTCTCACTAGACAGAGCGCTAACAAAAAACTACAAGAAGCAGAACCCGTGGTCCCTTTCAGGCTGCGATGGCTCCCCAGGCAAGAACTCGCGCGGTGGGGATAAAAACGTCGCGCTCACTGCGGTTGGCCTACTTGCGCCCGAAGACGTGCAATGTTTGATCGAAGAAGTGACAACCGTGTTCTTAGCTCCGGGATTGATTGATACAGGGGGATTGATTGATATAGTTGGAGCGCCCTTGTGTAACTAGCTAACGCCCGCGCGTAATCCCTTTTGGCCGAATAAAGATAGCCAATCGCGTAGTATCCATCGGCGAGATTGTTCTTGTCGCCGGAAGCCTCGATCCTCGGAAGAGACTGCGTGAGCAGAGCCAGCGCCCGGTCCGTCGACTCCGGTACCTGGGCCCTCGTGGCGGAATTCAGCCGGTATACTGAGGTGAGGTGGTAGAGCGCGATTCCCTGGCCGAACGAATCATTCACCTCGGCGTAGATGGATCGTGAGCGCTCAAAGGTGGAAATGGCGAGCGCAAATTTCCTCAAAGACTGGTATGCCGAGCCAATGTCTATGTAAGCGGAAGCGGCGACCTTTTTGTCGCTTTGCCGCTCTGCCAATGCGACAGCCTGCTGGAGATACTTTTCGGACACCGCGGTCTTTGCCTCGTTAGTCGGCGGACGGGCAATCGACCTTGAAATTCGGATAAGCGTAGAGACTTGTTTAGGCACGTCGTTCGCGTACACGGCCACGGCCTTATCGTAGTATGCAGCGGCCTGCCGTTGCGCCTCCTCACCCTCAATTTCCTGCCAGAGCCCTGCGGCGGCCAAGAAGGCATTGACCTCTCCGGGTTTGTTTTGTGCCTGCGCAGAGATGGATCGGGAGTGCTCAAAGTTGGAAATGGCGAGTGGAATCTTCTTCAATGACCCGTATGCCGAGCCGATACCCAGGTAGGCGGAAGCGGCGATCTCCTTGTCGCTTTGCCGCTCTGCCAAAGTGATGGCCTTCTGGAGATACCTTTCGGCCACCGCGGCCCGCGCCTCACTAGCCGGACGGGCAAGCGACCTGGCGATGCCGGTAAGTGTAGAGACTTGTTTAGGCACGTCGTTCTCGTAAACCGCTACGGCCTTGTCGTAGTATGCCGCGGTCTGCGCCTCTTCACCCTCAATTTCTTGCCAGAGCCCCGCGGCGGCCAGAAGCGCACCGACCTCTCCGGATTTGTCTTGTGTCTCCGCATAAATGTCTGCGGCGCGCTGGTACTGCCCTGCGCCCTTTCGCTTCTGTCCGGGGTCGTCGGACAATCCATAAGACCGGCCGATTGAGCCCAGTGCCTGGGCTTCTTCCTTCTTGAGCCCGGCATCGCGGTAGATGCTTATCGCCTGCTCGTAATACTTATCGGCCCTCGGCCACAGCCCCTTGTCTTCGGAAGCGAGAAAGACCTGCCCAGCCAAGCTAAGGGCCGAGCTCTGTTTCGCTCTGTCGTTCACCTTCTTGTACCTCTGAGAAGCGTCAGTGTAAGTCTCCGCAGCCTCGTTCTTCAGAGCGAGACGGTTCGACCCGCTGAGTACTCTACCAGCTCTCAGCAACATTTCGGCGGCCTTGTCGGGGAGGCCAAGTTTGTCGTTTTCATCAGCGGCCCCTCTGAAGTAATCGGCTGCGCTCCTTCTCAATCGGTCTTCATGCTCCTTCCGATTCAGTGTCTGGCGGCGCTCCTCAGGGTTCTGCTGTTCTTCAGAGGCCAGCTCGGTTGTGGGCTTACTCTCTTCAGTCTCTTGGTCCAGAATGTTTTCATAGACCTCCCCGATTTTCAGATTGGTTTCCGCAACATTGCTGCTATCTCCAGCTTGGGTGTAGACGTTAATGGCATTCGCGTAACCCTGCTTAGCCAGTTGGATGCTCGTTTCATCGTCCCACGGGCTGAACACCCTGCCAATGTCAATGAATCGAGCCGCCTCGTCGTTCTTTAGTCCGAGTTTGTGGTAAACGGCGCCGGCCTGTTGGTAAAAAGCTGCTGCCTGCTGCCTCTCCTCGGACTTCTTGGACTCGTCCCAAATGCGGGCAGCTTTTTCGAGAGTCGAGATGAGAAGTCTATCGTCGCCAATCCCTTCCCTGATAAGCGCAATTGCCATGTTGTAGTTTTCCACGGCGTTTGAACCTCCAGTGGAAAGCTCCGGATCGTCCGAAGTCAGGCCCGCTCGGTACGCCTCCCCGTACACGTCGCCGATGTTGACGCGCGTGGAAAGAATGTTTGGCTTGTCGCGCTTGTCCGTGAAGTATGTCAGCGCATTCTGGAGGCTCGCGACGGCGTCTTCGTGGTTACCTGCGGCGAGCTCGTCAAGAGCGGTCTTAAAATAGCCGTAGGTGGTGGCCTGTTCCTGTTTGTCCTTGCGCTCGCCCTCCGCATTCTTCCTTTCTCTTTCCGCCTTCTTCGCGCTATCTTGCGCGAGCAGGGTTTGCGCTTCTGCAAGCTTGCTCTGCGTCTCGGCTCTATCCTTCTCTTTGACCGCCTTGGAATCCTCTTCGGCTGCCTTCTGGCTGGCGGCGTCAGCCTTCTCTCGTTCTCCTTTAGCCACAATCTCGGCCGCTACCGCTTTGTCTTTCTCTTTGACCGCATTCTTGGTGGCAGCGTCGGCTTTCTTGTACGCGCTGAAAGCAAACACCGTAGATGCAAGAGCCAGCAACGCCACAACGGCGAAAGCCGCCAGCAAGCGACGCATCCGGGAGGTAGCCCTCGCTTGTTGTTCCAAGCGTTGCCGCTGTTCCTCAGCTTTCTGGCGCTCGGCTTCGGCGCGCTGTTGCTGAGCTTCAACCAAAGCCTGGGCCTGCTGTAGTTCGCGTCGAGCGCGTTCGACCTCCGCGTTTTGTTGGTGCTGACGCTCGGCCTCGTCATCGGCGCGTTTCTTTTCGCTGGCTTGCAAAAAGGCGATTGCCTTCTCAAAGCCTGGATCATAACGCCGTGCCCAATCCTTGTTGGGTTGGTTCTTTTGCTGCCAGTCTAGCGCAACTTGCAGATCAGGATCATTCCACAGCCCAGCTTTGCGTTCGCCATGCAGTACCGCAGTCTCCGCCAGGCGGCTGTAAATGTGAGCTGACTGCGCCTCCTCATCCGCCCAGATCTTCAACCGCTCCCACACCCGCATCAAGCTTTCGTGCGAGATGTCGATGACCGTCTCCGCCTCGAGGGTGTCCCCGGCCGGGGGCATTAAGAACGAGCGACTCGGCTGACGGAATACATCGATCACTTGCGTGACTTCGGCCGGCGTCGCATCGGCCAGGGCGCACAATGTGCCTAGCCTGGTCGGGCGTCGTACGCCGCGCGGGTCTGTCGCTTTGTCGGTCAGCGCCTTAAACAGCTTCTCGCAGATCTGCCGCTGTCGCGCGGTCGTTAGTTCGGCATACGCCCTCTCCGCGTGCTGATCCAGCGCATGGGCCATCGTGCCGATGGCTTCGTAGTCAGACAGATCCAGCGGCCCGTTGTCACCCGAACGTTGCCATTGGTTCCAGGTGCGATTTAATGCGTGTTGCAGGATCGAGAGTTGGTCCGGGTTATCGCCGACGTCGTTGACCAGCCGCGTAAGTAACACCGGAAAGATCTCTGACCCGCCCACACCGACAGGCCCGCTGATCGCTGCGCGGCGTTCATCTCGAGTCATCCGCGGCACCAGATATTGTCCCGCGTTGATGACCTCGGCCAACCCGGGGAACTGGGTGCAGTCGCCGAGAAAGTCCGAACGCATGGTCAGGACGACGTAGATCGGATATCTCGTCTGCTCCTTTACTGCCAGCAGCAAATTCACAAAAGCGGCGGCTTCTTCACTGACGGCAGTGACGCTTTGGGGTTGGCCGGCGCCAAATTGACGGTAGCGAAACATCTCTTCAAACTGGTCCACCACTATCAGCAAATTGACATCCTCGCCCAACTGAGCTTGCTCGTAGATATCGATCAGCCCCAGCTTGCTCATCCGCAAAGTGGTGTCGACGATCTCGGCCAGCGTTAAGCCTCCGGCCTGATAGTCGCTGAACAGGATCCCGTCCTCGGCCAGCGCCCGGGCCATCGCCCGCATTGGATTGCTGCCGGGCCGAAACTGGGCCATCCGCCAGGCCGTGCCGGCGCGGGCCATCAAGCCGCCGTGCAAGGCCGGACGCAACCCGCAATTGACCAAAGAAGACTTGCCACTGCCCGACGTGCCGACCACCGCCAAAAAGCGAGTGGCCGCCAGTTTATCGACCATGGCATCGACCTGATTTTCCCGGCCAAAGAACAAGTACTCCTCATCTTCCCGGAACGGTCTCAGCCCCGGAAACGGATTCTTGTGGTTTTCGGCACTTGCTGTGTTCATCTTGTCGCTCCCCTCTGGTTCATGGCCTGCACAAAACCTGTCATAATCGTATCCGAAAAATCTCCCAAGCCATTTATCAAGTTAGGCTCTTCCATATCGATCAGGTCTTCTTTATCCGTCGTCTTCGGATCGGCCAGGAAGGTATAAGAAGCCAACAAGGGCTTTCCGCTCCGGTAGCCCGCCATCTTTTTCAGTTCATTGTCTACGGTGCGCTTCCATGCCTCGTCGCCAGCCCCGTAAAAGAGAATGACTGCGTCAGCATTGGTCATAAGCTGTTGATGGGCCTCGCGCACGACGGTGGCATCACCCTCAAAGGCCGGAATCGCGACTTCGAGGCCCAGTCCGCGACAAAACTTGCGGACAGGAACCGTCGCTTTGCGATCCTTCTCATTACAGATCAGGTAAATCAGCTTGGCCTGGTTCGCGGCCGCGGCCTGCTCCGCAGGCAACTGAGGCTCCGGCCTTTCCAGTTTCGTTAAGATGGCGTGGATCGAGGTTTTCAAACCCTCGAGATCCGCGGTGATCAGATCGGCCCCGATTTGGGCCTCGGCACTCTGGTGCAGTGCGTCGATAAATGCCTGCTGCTGGGCTTGCTCAGAATGTGTTCCCTCGGGCACCCAGATTACGCGTTTCAATTGATCGCTCTTACTCCGTTTCGCCGCCAACTCGTTTTGCAGCACCACTCCAGATTTTTGACTGCGACCATCAGGCACGCCGCCAGGGGCCCCACCAACGAGATGGATGGAAAGCTGACAGCGCTTCAGCAAGCCCTCCACTGCCGCTACATAGTTCTCCTCCTCGCGCGGCAACTCTTGATCCGGCAAGACGGCATTGCCGAGGCGTCTTAACTCGCCTTCCAGAATTTCTCTGGCCTGCTTCCGGTCATAACTGCATTCAGCCAGATAGACAGTCGGTTTGGCCCGACCCTTTTCGCGATGACCGCAGTCGCCGGTGCCCAATGTTTTTAGCAGTTGCGAGATATTCCATGCCAATTGCCCGACCTTTCGGTTATAGTCCTGGCCGAACTTCTCTCCATAGGCCGAATCCAGTTCCAGCGGCACCCCGTCTTCGAACTTGAAAAACTCATACCCGAGGACGGCTTGTACAACCGGGGGCAACGACTCCTGTGTGTCCACGGGAGCCTTCAGCACCTTGAACATTCTGGCTTTGTTCTCGACCACCATCCCGCCGCGTTCTTCCGCGCGTTTGCAGAATTCAGCGACTTCCTTGTTGCACCATTCCGAATTGAGATAGCGCGGAGTGAGCACGGACAGGAGCAGTGCGGTCTGCGGGAATTGATCGACAATCTCGCTAGCGAAAACATCGTTACCTTGCAGTTTATTGTCTCGCCAAATCCGGGCCTTGCCTCCCAAGCGCATACTCAATAGTGCCTCCAGCGACGCATGAAACCTCGTGATCCATCCCTGTTGTTCCGGGGTCAGGGGTTCGTTATCGATGTGGGCATAGCTGATGAAGAGATCCTTTTCAAAATGCATCATGTCACCTCTGGTTGTGTGGCAACTCGCAGTTGCCGCCTGGACAGGACTCGCCTTCTATTCCAATGAATCATAAATTGTATCGTCAGGGTCGGGTCGAAGCCTGCCCTCTCCCTCGGGACTTGGCTTGATGCCGGCGCGGAATGTGAATTGAACGCCGACTCGGCCCGGACGAAGTCCGCGATCGCGTCCGGACTTGCAGGCGCCCAGCTCGCGCGCACGCTGAGACAAGAAGGCGCAGTTGATGCGTGCCCCGTTGACGAGACCTCACGGAGGATCCCGAAGTCGAAACTCCAACCGTCAACAACAGCCGCTTAGTATGTGCCGGACGCTTTTTGAGTCTTAGGTGTCTGTTCCTGCGAGGAAGTCCACTTTGCGTGTTCCTGCGAAACCAAAGACTCGATACGTTCCGCCAGCAGAGATTTGGGATTACTTGTAGCCGCATAAGGACCTGCCGTACTCAAGAACAGAAACTTCTCGTGCTTCAGCGCTTCAGTCGTCGAGCGATAGGTAATCCAATTCTGATGATACTGGTTTAATTGTTGGAGCCCTTCGAGCAGAGCAATGCTGGCTCCCATCGCCCCCGTAATAACGCCCGTGTAGAGAGGGTAAAGCGTGGCGAAAGCTGCACTAAGTGGTATTGAAACCGAGATAGCCAGGGTGGCCGTCTTCAGCCGTTTGAACATTCGCTTAGCATGGGCACTCTCCTGGCCGTACCACTTGATTTGATCTTCAAGTCGATCGATAACGACGTCTGGTTCTGACATTGTCAGTTTCCCTTCAGAGCGATTCAGGCGGTTTGCGAGGTCTGCGGCGCGCAGTATAGCAGCACTCGACCATCACCGCGCAAACAAAATTACGCCGCATAACTTGTGTGGACGCTCTTCACCTTGTCGAGAAAATCACGGCGGTCGATGAGGTAATGAAGCTTGACGGGTTCGCTAATGATCACTTCGGGTTCAGGCTCGGTAGGTCTTTCGTTAAGAGACTTTGATGATTTCTTCGCGGCCTTCTTAGACGCTTTCTTTGTCGTCGCCTTGTTGGTCGCAGCAACCCGGTCGCTACCGCTCCCGGTACTGACACTTCTCGCCGCGATGCTGACATTTGACCATTCGTGGGTTGAAGCCAGGTGGTCGATCAGTCTCTCAAACACTTCGCCAGGCTCTCGCTCAAGGATTCCTATCTGATCCAGATAGCCGCTGTAGCGCAGCCGCCGGATCAAATCCATCAGCGTCAGCCGACCTTCGAGCGTCAATCCGCCGTGCGCGTGCGAGCGGCTCACCAGATATTGAATCAGCAAAGTTTCGCTGTAGAGACTGGGAGCGAGAAACAAACGCGCGCCGTCGCGTTCCCAGCCTTCGCTCAATCGACTGGAACGGCGGACGGCTCGCAACTCATCAAATGCTTCATCCCAATTTGTTTTCGGTTCGCGACGCTCAAGGTACATGCGCGTTGCATCGATCAGCCACAGCTCATCGTTGAGATCGAGATTGCCGCGCACCGTATCCAGCCACTCAAAAAGCACGGCGCGCGAATCGGATTTCTTTTCGATCAGGAGAAACTGCTCATCCGACTTCGGCAGCTTTTTGATGAGGGCGCGGCGCGGAGCATCGGTAGTCTTGCCGCCTTCAATGCAAAAAGTGTCGAAGCGGGCCAGCCAACGCTGCGCGGATCCGCAATATGGACAATGCGGATTCTTCTCGTCGCTGTCGAAATAAGGCCGTGTCGTGGTGCGGCTGGTGAGTTCCTCAATCGTGGGTGTGTGGCGTTTGACTTCGGAGAACGCTGTGCGCGGCGCGAGTCCCAGTTGTTTGGTGAAGATGTCAAAAATGCAGGCTAGACAAACCAGCGTCGTGTATTCGGTGACTGTCCCCGGCGGAAAGTCTTTAAGATCGAGTTCGCGCTTTTTCGTCGCCGGCATGGGGGAATTTAACCACAGACTGAACTGAAGTCAGTACCACCAGAGTGAGCGGGTGACTCCGTGAGTCTACTCTTAATCACGCTTGCGGCTCTGCCGCTTGATGTGCGGTAAGGCTTCGCCTTACCGTCGTCCCGGTATTCTTAAGTGAGGCTACGCCTCGTCATCCTCGGAGGCAGAGCCTCCTTAGCTCTTGTAGACGCAGCTCGGAAAGGCAGAGCCTTTCCGCACATCGCACGGCGAAGCCGCGAACCTATCCCCAATGTGCGCCTCTCTTGAAGAAGAATCTCTCAGCCGATCGCGACCAGCGCTGGTTCGGTGTCGGTGTGGCCCAGCGCCAGATCGAGTTCGGCTGCTACGTCGCCGCTGCCGGCAGTAAGTTTCTTGAAATCGAACAGCTCGTGATCAAGCAAATGCGAGGGGATTACTTTGCCCAATGCGTTAAGCATCGACGCGCGCAGGTTGGGAATCTCCTGCTCGAGGTCGGCAATCAACCTCCTGATCCGCGCGCGCTTTAGATTTGTCTGCGCACCGCACAGGTCGCAGGGAATGATTGGAAACTTCATCTGAGCAGCAAACTCGGTGATGTCGGTTTCCCGGCAGTAGGCCAGCGGACGAATGACGGTATTGCGTCCATCGTCCGAACGAAGCACCGGCGGCATTGCTTTCAGCGAACCGACATAAAACAGATTTAGCAGGAATGTGGCAATGATGTCATCGGCATGATGGCCGAGGGCGATCCTGGTGCATCCTTCTTCAACCGCAATGTTGTAAAGAATGCCGCGCCGCAGACGCGAGCACACGGCACAGTAGGTCTTGCCCTCAGGCACTAGACGTTTCACTACTGAGTACGTGTCACGCTCGACGATGCGAAACGGCACGCCGCGATCGCTCAGGTATCCGGGCAGCACCTCGGCCGGAAAACCTGGCTGCTTTTGATCAAGATTAACTGCCAGCAGATCGAATCGAACCGGCGCTCTTTGCTGCACGTCGAGGAGTAGCTCCAGCAAAGTGTAACTGTCTTTTCCGCCGGACAGACAGACCATGATTCGATCACCGTCCTCGATCATGCGAAAGTCTGAGATCGCCTCGCCCATCCGGCGGAGTAGTTTAGTTTTCGTCTTTTCAGGGATCATCGGCTGCTTGGAAGGATGACACGCGAACCCGAACCTGACAACCGCGAATGGTGGTTTTCTACTTTGATTAGAGGTGTTCAGAGTACCGACTTCAGTCGGGCTCTTGCGCAGCAAAAAGATGCCAACTAAAGTCGGTACTCTATACGCGCGCTGAAATTAGGAAGCTATCACCGCATATAGAAAGCTTGACTGGCTGACCCTCCCAGCCAATAATGCCCGGCATCAGACGCGTTCCCGGACTCTCCGAGTCCTCGCGATTCCCAATTCAATGAGGTTTCCAGTCGATGAAGCAAATAAATCTTAAACTCATCGTCATCTCTCTTGCGCTCGCGTTTCTGGCACTGCCGTTGGTCGTGGCCCACAGCGCGGGAGGGCGAATCGAAGGAAAGGTCACCAACCCAAACGGCGCTGTGGTAGTGGGCGCGATTGTTACGGTCGCCGGTCCGGCCGGCGATCAAACTCTCACTGCGGTCACCGACGGCGATGGCCGTTACAAGATCGAAGGGCTGAATGCTGGGACTTACACGGTGACGATTTCCGCCAGGGGCTTTAGCAATGCGCGGCGCGAAGACGTGAAGGTTGAAGAAGGCGCGGTGGCGACGTTTGATGCCAGGTTGGAAATTGCTCCCATCGAATCGACAGTCAATGTTTCCTCGCCAGCCGCGAAAGCTAATGCAGATCCCGTCTATCAACAGCTCAGACAATCGGGAAGAAACGAAGCGGATTTTGGCGGCCCTTTCGCGGCTGTCAGCAATCTGGTACTGACGCGCGACGCGGCGACGTTTATGCTTCGGTATGGTGAGCTTTACTTTTCATCGCCGATCGAGGGACGCGTCACAAGCGCGGTATTCATTGGGGACGGCGAGCTGACGCTCGAACCGCCGACCCCGATCGAAAAACATACTCTGTCTCTTTTTATTGACAGCGAGAAGCTCACCGAACAATTCACTCATCTCGTGATTCGTTTCACTGACAAAACTCTCGACGAGATTAAGGCTTCGCCACACGCGAAGATGGGAACCGCAGGTTCTCAAGCCGCCAGGGCACGTGATCTCTATCGTAGCAACCAGCAACTCTTGCGCAGGGAACTCCATGACAACGGCGAACTTCGCGCGCTCGGAGATCTTTACGCGCCGCAGCGGCCGGGCTACTTCGATGTGTTTATCGGCGGCGGCAAGCAGAGCAAGCTGATCTTCGTCCTTGATCCGCTCGGCCTACCCGCGGTGTCACCGGAAGAAGTCGCACTTTTGAGCTATGGCGAGACTGATGGTGGAGTATGGTCCGCATTTCATCTGGCCGATGAATACCGTAAGGGCACGGCTTCCAGCTCAGAAGACCATCGGTTGATCGATATCACCTTTCACGAGATCGTCGGCACCATCAAGGGCACGCATATTAACGCGAGCGATCAGATCACCTTTCGTAGTTTGGCCAGCGGGACCCGAGTCATCCCTCTCGATTTGTATCGTTCGTTGCGCGTCAGCCGGGTCCAGGATGAACAAGGCGCTGACCTGAGCTTCATTCAGGAGAGCAAGGACGAAGATGCCGATTTCGGAGTCATTCTGCCGCAGCCATTGGAAGCCGGGAAAACCTACAAGATCAAGGTAGCTTACGAGGGCGACGGCGCCCTGCGCGATTCAGGCAACGGCAATTTCATTCTCATACCGCGTTCGACCTGGTATCCGAACAACGCCGGCACTCAGTTTGGCGATCGCGCGATCTTTGACATGACCTTTAGTTATCCAAAGGGTCACATGTTCGTCGGCACCGGCGCCCCTGTGGGTCCCGAGTCGCGTGACGGGGATCTGCTGGTGACTAAATGGTCCAGCGGGCAAACCGAACTGGCGGTCGCGGGATTCAACTATGGCCGTTTCAAGAAGAAGGAAGTGCTCGATAAAGAAAGCGGCTATAACATCGAGGTGTATTACAACACGGAACTACCGAACGAACTGAGACAGATCCAGCGACAAATAGAACAAATCGAAAGTCCGGGTAGCGGAGGGCAACCTGGCGTGACCGGGACGACGCTGGGCTCGATCTCGATGAGCGGTATGGCGAACTCGGCGATCACCGACGCCGAAAACTCCATGCGCATCTACAATACCTTTTTCGGCAAGTTGCCATACACGCGCATCGCGATGACCCAACAGCCCGCCGGCTTTTTTGGCCAGGCTTGGCCCACTCTGGTTTTCATGCCCTACATCGCTTTCATCGATACAACGCAGCGCGCTCAACTATTGGGTACCCGCGGCGGCACCGATAATTTCTGGCGCTACGTAGCGCCGCACGAAGTCTCTCACCAATGGTGGGGTCATGTCGTCGGCTGGGACAGTTACCACGATCAATGGATGAGTGAAGGCTTTGCAGAATTCTCAGCTTCGCTTTACGTGCAGCTCACCCGTGGAAATGACAAATTCCTGGACTTTTGGGAAGACCATCGCAGGCAGATCATCCAATCCTCACCCGCCACCAAGGGTCTGAAGCCGTTCACGATTGGACCCGTGACCCAGGGCTATCGCCTCAGCAACGCCAAGACCGGCGCCGCGTATCAGTTCCTGGTCTATCCCAAGGGCGCGTTCATCCTGCACATGCTGCGCATGATGATGTTCAATCAGGGCAGCAAAGGCGATGCGCTCTTCCAAGTCATGATGAAAGACCTGGTGCAGTCGAACTTTAACCGGGACATCTCGACCGAAGATTTCAAGAAGGTGGTCGAGAAGCATTTGCGCGGCAAGATGGATTGGTTCTTTGACGAATGGGTCTATGGGACCGAAATGCCGAGTTATCGCAAAATGCTGGTCCCCGTTTACGCGGATTTTGGCAAAGGTTGGGTAAAGATGGGCTCGGTTTTCATGACCGGCAATACCTCAACGGATCTGAAGGCGGTCAAGCTGCCTCAGGCCGCGACCCGCGCCGCTGTCTGCGCTCTCGACGACATCCTGGCGTTGAGCATTCAGAACTCAAAATAGGGTAATAATATAGTTGACGCAGCTAGCCCTGTCCGAGGCGGGCGAATTCTCCCAGATCATATTCATCGAATCTTGGCGCGTCGGAATTGTGCGTGAGGCGTGGAAGTGTTTACTAACACACCTCAGCCGTCTCTAGCCAATCACAGCCATGTCCGGACTCATCTAGAACACATCTATACATCACGCCGCCAAGGCAAATGTATTCTCCGCTGCATGGCTCCTCATCACAACTGTCGAGTCCTAAAGCAGCAGCTTGCTCCTTCGAGACGGGAGTACCATAGAGCTTCTTGCCATCCAACTCGTAGATCACCTTTTGGCTCATAATCGATCTCCTCTCCTGATGAAGCGGAATGGAGTCAGGCGACTCCTCTTTTCTTAGCTTTCTGTTTTTCGTACTTCGCTTTCTGTTGGTCAATCTCTTTTTTTGGGACGGCCATTATTCGGCGGGTACAATCTTCGAAGCGTTTGAACTATTCGCTTTTGGTGCTGGATGTTGATTTGGTTTTTCTCATTGCTGATCCGCTCTGGGACGCCTCATGAAAACTTCAGCCCCGCCGTAGATAATACTGTCGAGTCCTTCTGGGTTAGGGTGTTCGATGTCTTCATCGGGCCCCAACTTACTCGTCCACGTTCCGTCCTGTAACTGCCTAGCAACATGAGTAGGTACGTGGTTTTCATAGGTGTAAATTGCAATCTTTTCAAATCCCGCCTCCACGTCACCACTTTCGCAGACCCTAAAACCGTGAATCTCGAACACCGCCATCCAACTTGGTAGGTTGTCGTCTCGTGAGACACCAGGCGGCCAGTAATAGCCAGGAATCCCTACTATATTTGGGTCCCAAAACTGCTGAGTATCATACACCGCAAACGCAATACAATTGTATGCTTCGTCTATGTCACTCGATATTCTCCAAGTGCTTCCACTCAGATTCGGAAAGGCGCTCTCGATCTCTTCTATCGACATCTTAGGTGAGATAATGTTGTTCGCGTCCCCAATCGAGCCATGCTCGAACAGCCTCACGAAACGTGGCGTCGGTTGGTACTGGATTTTCGTCAGTGAGGACGTGTAAAGCCCATAACCAATGCCCTCCTCTTTCTTGTAACTCTCGGAGGATCAGTGGAACGGCATTTCGTCCTAGGCCGATGATTCTTTGATACGCAGGGTGCATGGATATTCTTGAGAGAGAAGATAGGTAACGAGTTTCCGCGCGCCATTGATCTGCCAATTGCCGGAACCTTTGGTCTAAGTCAAAGTCTAAAGCGAGCTGTTCATATACAACGATAGCTCGACGGGGAACTATTTCACTCTCAATAGCCTTCCAGCCAATTCTATCCACGATAGTCAATCTGTCTGTTATTAGGTCGGGCCATTCATTGGCTTCCCGGTCAAACACGTCTGGTAAGCCTTCCCAGATGCAAGTCGGCTTATCCCCAGCCCAAATCCCGCTAAGTACTTGACTCATCGCCGCCGCCTTTCGTTGGCGCGCTCTGTTCAGTTAATGAACGCGCGGATTCTTGTGCCCTTTCCAAGTGTTCCTTGACCATTTTGAGTTCCGACATAATCTTTTCAATTAGTTTCTCGTTTAGTGCTACGGTAATAGACTGCGATCCTCTGGGTTGTCTCGCTCCTCGTTCAAGCGGAAGAGTAATGTCAATAGGGTTGCCCAAAGTGAGTGAGAGAAGCGCATAGGCGACTCGTGGCATGGCTTGGACGTTTTTCTCATACGCCTTAACTACGATTTCCCAATCTACTTGCTGTAGATAGGGCACCTTGATTGCGTACTTGAAGAAAAACTCTGAGCGGTATTCCTGCGTGAGAATATGCGATTGAACAATCTCCGACTTTTTCGACAATGTTTTTTCGTCACCGACTATGGCGCTTGGTTGTTTTCTCCCTAAAAGCGCATGCAGTATGACGTTACCCAATTCGTTGGGAAAGCGAGGATATTTTTTCTGAATCTCCGCATATTTTTTCGCAACGGGCGGAGTCCATTGGGACAAATCTTTAACGGCCGGTGATGGAGGAATATCTGTGCTCCAAGTAATTCCCAAACTATCAAGCTCATCCAAGACGCGCCGAAATTCTTCGACGCTTAGAGGTTTGTATTCCTCTTCTTGCGACGGCTGTGGCTCGATTATCTCAGGACGAACAACGAAAACCTTTCCACTTGGATCAGTGAAAATTATTTCATTCGTTGCTTTGTTAACAGTGAGCGAGAGAGACTGTCTGTCGGACGGTTGATCCGCAGCTCTGTTCTGTGGCCTTTCTTTTTGCTGTCTTTTGCTCATCACACAACCATCGGGTTTGGGAGGTATCCAAAACCCAATAATCATTTATTTATGCAATGAGCCTTCCGGATTGTTACTAGGGTAAGTACCACAGTTTGATCCTCATCCGCAAGGAAGACTCAGCCGTGGATCGTTCCAAGGATATGGACAAAGCGTCCGATCAGGGTTGCTGTGTCAAGTATGTTATTACCCAAAGTAGGCGCGCCTTGGCAGATCGAAGGCCAGGACAAGAGCCGCGCTACGACTCGTAGCCCTTTGTCGCTCCGTGTGAATTGTCTTGAACAGCTGGCCAGCGTGTGATAACGTGCGCGAATTCAAGGCGTATCGTTTTTCTCGAAGGCTCGTCCCGCAGGTTTTCAAAGCAGATTCTTCCACAAAAAAATTTGGATCCAACGCTGAGATTGCGCAATCCTGGTGGAGAATTGACAATGGCCCCTGCAACGGCGGCTCTTAAACTTGAGCCCATACATGAGACTGAGTCGGCGGCTGAAAACGTAAGTCGCAACGCTCCGGCTATACCAAACCAAATGCCCCCACGCCTGCCGAATGCGCTGGCGGGTACTGAACAGCCCAGGCCGCTGCCGATTTCAAACCTGCCGCCCGTGCGGACGGCGCGTCCACGTCGTGACACTGGCGCCAATTTTCAGGCCCGCGTTCCCATCATTACGGGTGAGGCCGTTTTTCGCGGCTGGATGAAAGTCGATGGAATCATTTCCGGACAACTGGGCGCCGGCGGCAGCGCGCTCAGCATCAGACAGCGCCCGCGCGGCGGTCCCTCCGAACCTCAACCGGAACTCAGCGGTGAAATTTCCTTTAAAGACATGCTTCGGGTCAATGGTCACATCAGCGGCAAGGTGAACTCGGCGAAAGGAACGCTGATCGTCGACGCGTCGGCGCTGGTAGACGGCGACATCGACGTGGGCGTGGCTGTGATCAGCGGTACTGTCAAAGGAGATGTCATTGGTCATGAGCGAGTCGAACTGGGCCCAGCCTGCATCATCAATGGCAACATCTTAACTCGGATACTCACGATTAAACCCGGGGCGGTCTTTCAAGGTGATTGCCGAATGCTCAAGAATGAAAATGGCGACCAGTAGCTCGTAAGAAAAAACGAACAAGGGTGGTGCCATGCCTGAGCCCCTGGGACAAGTATCTCATCTTAAAACCGACGCTTCTCGTCTAAGCCGGGCTTCCGCCTCGGGTGCATTCGCCGACTCTCTTCCTGACACTTCTTCATACTTTGAAGCCTGGCTCAAAGATCTCAATCAGCCGGAGTTGGTGCACAAAGATCCTGGGCCCCAGGAGCCAGCGGTTGACACCGAACACGCGGCCGGAGAATTCAGATTCGAAGGCACCTTGCAAGTCGACGGTTATGCGAAGGGGCGGATCCATTCGCTGACCGGGACTCTGATTCTGGGTGAAGCCGCTGAGCTCCAGTCAAATATCGTCGTAGCGACCGCTATCATTAATGGACGCGTTTTTGGTGATATCCACGCCACGGAGCGGGTCGAGCTCCTCAGTCACGCCAGAGTAATAGGCAGCATCGAATCGCCGGCCCTCGCCATCCAGCCCGGCGCTATTTTCGAAGGCGAATGTCGTTACCTTCCGCCACCCGTCAAATTGGATTCCGCCAATTCAGATGGCGAAGAGAGGCGCACGGAACCTGTTTGATTAGCGCCCGGTTTTAGCCAGCTGTTGGACAAACCTTCCGCCAAGATTGAACCCGTTTAAATGATTCTCGTTCTCCCTTGCTGTTGCGATCACCGGGCTGAAGCCACGTGCCACTCAAAGTTGTTTGAAATATGCCGCTGCGTCACTCGTTATCGACGCGCGATTCTGTGGTAGAGTCTTCTCGATTTCTCAATTCAAGGTTGAATCTTTAACCCGCTTGCTGTCGCAAGCGGTTCTGTAATCATGATTGATCTACGCAGTGACACGGTAACGAAGCCGACGCCGCAGATGCGTCGCGCGATGGCCGAAGCCGAAGTCGGTGACGACGTCTACGGCGAAGATCCGACAGTCAATCGCTTGCAGGAGCGGGCGGCTGAGATATTCGAAAAGGAAGCAGCGATCTTTGTGCCGACGGGCTCGATGGGAAATCAGACCGCGGTCAAGCTGCATACCCGTCCGGGCCAGGAAGTGATCATTGAAGACCGCGGACACATCTACAACTTTGAAATGGCGACGATGTCGGCGTTCTCCGGCGTGCTGGCGCGCCCAGTAAAGAGCAACGACGGCAGCGGCATCCTGAACTGGGACGAGATCGCGCCCGCGATTCATACTCAGTCTGCCTACTATGTCGCGCCGACGGGCCTGATCGCGCTGGAGAATTCGCACAATCTGGCGGGCGGTTCGGTGCTGACGCGCGATCGCACCGCAGATATCTGCGCGCGCGCTCATGAAAAGAATTTGCCGGTGCACCTCGACGGCGCGCGCATCTTTAACGCGGCCGCCGCGCTCGGCGAATCCGTCGCCGATCTGGCGCGTCCCGCAGATTCAGTGATGTTTTGTCTCTCGAAAGGTTTGGGCGCGCCGGTCGGATCGATACTGCTGGGCACGCGCGCGTTTATCGACGAAGCGCGCGTCGTGCGCAAGATGCTCGGCGGCGGCATGCGCCAGGCAGGCGTACTGGCCGCTGCCGGTTTGATTGCCCTGGAAGAATCACCGAAGGGGCTGCCCGAAGATCATGCTAACGCTAGACTGCTGGCCGAAGGCCTCGCCGAATTACCAGGGATCAAGATCGATCCCGAGAAGGTCGTTACCAACATCGTTATCTTCGAAGTCAGTGACCCCGGCATGACGGCCGATAGCATTTGCGCGCAACTGCGAGAACGAGGCGTGCTGGCGTCGGGCTTCGGTTCGTCGATCCGCATGGTCACGCACTATGACGTTGCGCGTGCTGATATTGAGACGGCGTTACGCGAAATGCGCAGCGTTCTCAGCTAAATCGCATCCGCGCGGGTAATGAGGTCAGTACCGCGAGCGGTAGCGACCGGGGTCGCTTTCTCGATCTCAGGGAATTTTTTTGGAGTTGAGACCCGGTCGCTACCGCTCGCGGTACTGACCTCATTCCGTCATGGACTTATCTGCTGCTCAAAAACCCAATCTTAAAACTGAAGCCATCGCCGGGGTGACGACCTTCTTCACGATGGCTTACATCGTGATCGTCAATCCGCAGATTCTTTCCGCCGGCGGCAAGACCGGCATGGCCTTCAATGGCGTGCTGACGGCCACGGTCCTCATCTGCTTTACGATGACCATGCTGATGGGTCTCTATGCAAAGCTGCCGTTTGCGGTGGCGCCCGGCATGGGCATCAACGCCTTCTTCACTTATACGATCATCCTGGGAAAAGGAGTGCCCTGGCCGACGGCGCTGGGCATAATTTTCTGGGCCGGTGTTTTCTTTCTGCTGGTTTCCGTGACTCCCGTGCGCGAGTCGATCGCAAAAGCGATCCCCGCAGAATTGCGCATCGCCGCGGCCGCGGGCATCGGCATCTTTCTCACCTTCATCGGTTTGAAGAACGCCGGTTTTATTGTGGCCGACCCGGTGACCTTCGTGAAGTTGGGCGCACTGGGCAAGCCCGCGCTGCTGACCATTCTCGGTCTAGGCATCTCAGTCTTTCTGATGTCGAGAAAGAACGCGTTCGCGTTTCTTTTGGCGATCTCGGTCGTAACGATCATTGCCTGGGCGCTGGGTCTGGTAAGTACACCGGCGCAACTCCTGAGTCTGCCGGATTTCAAGAGCGTGTTTTTCAAGCTGGACATTTTCGGCGCTTTCAAGCTGGCGTTGCTGCCTTCGATCATTTCGATCCTGTTTACGGACCTGTTTGATTCCATCTCGACATTTATCGGGGTCGCTCATGCGGCCGATCTCCTGGACGAGCACGGCCATCCGCGCAATCTGCGAGAGGGTTTGATTGTTGATTCGTTGGCGACGATGGGAGCGGGTCTGGCGGGCACCTCGTCGGGCACTGCCTATATCGAAAGCATCGCCGGAATCAGCACGGGTGGGCGAACGGGACGGACTTCGGTGTTCACGGCGCTCTGTTTTCTGCCCTGCTTTTTTATCGCGCCGGTCGCCGGCATGGTGCCGCCGTACGCAACTGCAGCAGTTTTGATTCTGGTGGGCGCTGCTATGTTCAAGAGCGTCGGCAAGATCAACTTTTCGAAGATCGAAGAAGGCGTGCCGGCGTTTCTGACTTTGATTCTGATTCCGCTGACGTTTTCGATCACCCAGGGAATCCTCTGGGGATTCATTTCGCATGTCGGGTTGTATCTGATGGTTGGCCGCCGTCGGGAGATTCATCCGGTGATGTACGCCCTGGCCGTGGTCTCTATCGGATTGCTGGTGCTGGAGCGGGTGAAATTCAACTGAGGCCAGGAGGTCAGAACCGGGAGCAGTAGCGACCGGGTCCCAACGGTCCTACTGACGCGAGATCGTGACCGCGAGACCCGGTCGCTACCGCTCCCGGTGCTGACTTCATCACTACAGGCGCTCCGAGTGAGCCGGACACAAGGCCTCGGAATTGGATCGGTCATCCGCTGTGAAGACAGTTGCGTTAACATTCCTCCTCATCGCATACTCGACAGGCCATGAACAAGATCCCGCTGGTGTTTCTGCAAGCGTGTCTGGCCATCTGGCCGACCGGATCTTTCAGTTTCACGGCGCAGGCATCGGGCCGTGCAGAGCCGAAGGCCATTACATTCTTTGACGTTTCAGATCTCCCGGCTCGAATCGATGTACCAAAAGTAAGTCAGAGCGACAAAGAATTCGTTCTGGACTGCGCGGTTGCCAATCGATCGAATGAGGATTTTCTGGGTCTGCGCCTGATACTTCTGATCATTGATACCTCGGGAAAGTTACGCGGCCGCGTAACCTGGACCGAACGCACTGAGTTGGCCATGTACTCGATCAAAACTTTTGCCTTTCATCCGGAGATTCCCGAAGTCTTACGAAACACGGATCAAGTCTTCCTGGGGATCGAGGAAGTGTTTGGACGCGAAACAATCTGGCACGCGGCCGCAGCGGAAAAAGCTCTGCGGGCCTACTCTCGTGGGCAACACGACGTGCTGCCTACGGTGCGAAAGTTTGCCAACAAGTTCGATCCCCGCACCAATGCACTAATTCCATTTATCCGAAGGTAGGGCCGGAGCAAAGTGAAACGAAGCACACGTGGATGCGGATGCGCGATTGCGGTGCTCGTCCTCTTATTGGGAGCGGGCGGCTTTGGCTTCTGGAAGTATGGTCTGCCCTGGCTGCGCTCGCGCCCGCCAAAACCTTCCGGCGAGCTGCAGGTTCACGTGCTCGACGTAGGACCGATCGAGGGCGACTCGATCCTGATTATTTCGCCCGCCGGCAAGTCAGTGTTGATTGACGCCGGAGATGCCGGCAAAGGCAAGGTCGTGCTCGATGCCTTGAAGCGATACAAAGTCGAACGTTTGGATTATTTCATCGCGACCCACCCTCATCCCGATCATATTGGCGCTGCCGATGAAGTGTTGAGCGGAATCAAAGTGGCCAACGTGATCGATAACGGCGTCGATCTCTCGACGCCCGCGCCGGCGGCTCCGGCGAAATCCAGGAAAGGCAAAACGGTCGCGCCGCCACCGCCCCCGCAGAAAAGCAAAACGAAAGGGGTGAACAACTTTTTCGATGAATACCGGGACGCGCTGAAGCAGAACGGCGCCCAATACGAAAAGGCAGCGCCGGGAAAGAAATACGATCTGGGCGGCGGCGCCATCCTGACTGTGCTTGCACCGTCCGAACCATTTTTCACTAAAGATCAGATGAAGACCGGCGGCAATGACATCAATGCAAACTCAATTGTGCTCAGGCTTGATTACGGCGATTTTTCAATGCTCTTCATGGGCGACGCCGAAGCGCAGACAGAAGAGCGCCTGTTGGGCAAGTCTGATCTCGATCTAAAGACGAATGTGATAAAGATCGGTCATCATGGATCGAAGTATGCGACTTCCGAAAACTTCTTGAAACGAGTTCAACCCGAAGCGGCAATCATCTCCGATGGCGCCTGGAATCGTTACGGACATCCGGCCCAGTCGGCCCTCGACCGGCTTAAGGCCGCGAACGCGAAAGTCTGGCGCACGGATCTGCAGGGCGAGGTAACGATTACAACTAAAGGCAGAGGCGACTCGGGCAAGTTGTACGAGATCAAGACCGCGAAAGAAACCAAAGAAGACGTCTGGGCCGGCCGCGAAGCGATGAAAGACGATTCCTCGCGTTCGGGGTTTATCGCTTACGGTGATTTCGGACCGCCGCCAAAACCGAAGACTGAGAAGCCGAAGAGGAAGTAATTCTGTGCTGCGGCTTTGCCGCTTGATGTGCGGAAAGGCTTCGCCTTTCCGACAGCCGGCATTTTTCGTCCGAGGCTTCGCCTCGAAGTTGGAGGCATAGCCTCCAAATATTTTGAAGAGAGATCGGAAAGGCGAAGCCTTCCGCACATCAGGCAGCGAAGCTGCATCCCCGGGATTCATTCAACGTGGAAACCAAACCTGCAACCTACGCGTCGGCCGGCGTCGACATAGACGCCGCCAACCGCGCCACCGAAAAAATTAAAGAGCTCGCGCGCGCGACTTTTAACGCACGCACGCTGTCTGAGATTGGCAGTTTTGGCGGCATGTTTGACGGCGCGTTCCCCGAGCTGCGCCAACCGGTGCTGGTCGCGTCGGCCGACGGCGTCGGCACCAAGCTTAAGATCGCTTTTGCCACCGGCATCCATAACACTATCGGACGTGATTTGGTGAACCACTGTGTCAATGACATTCTGGTCCAGGGCGCGCGGCCGCTCTTCTTTCTCGACTACATCGCCACGGGCAAGCTGGCGCCGGAAGTTGTGGCCGCGATCGTCGAAGGAATCGCGAATGGGTGTCGCGAAAATGGCAGCGTCCTGCTGGGTGGCGAAACGGCCGAGATGCCCGGCTTTTACAGCACGCGGCGACATCGCGCTGGGCCTGCCTTCCGTTGGTTTGCACACCAACGGGTATTCACTGGCGCGCAAACTTTTCTTCGAAGATGCCGGCTATAAGCCTGATACTTATCTTGATGATCTGGGCGAGACAGTCGGTGCGGCGCTTTTGAAACCGCATGTCAGTTACCTGCGAGCGCTCGCAGAGCTGCTCGATTCAGGAACCATCAAAGGACTGGCGCACATCACGGGCGGCGGACTGCTGGAAAATATACCGCGCATCCTGCCGGAAGGAACGAGCGTGAAAATCAAACGCGGCTCGTGGCCGGTGCTGCCCATTTTTGAAATGATCCAGCGCATCGGAAACATTGAAGACGCAGAAATGTTTCGCACCTTCAATATGGGAATCGGGATGGTCATCGTTTGCGCGCGGAAAGACGTAGCCGCGATAACGTCGCAGGTGCTGGCGAGTCAGAGCAATTGTTTTGAGATCGGTCGCGTGATCGAAGGCCCTCGCAATGTGCTAATTGAATGAGTGGACTTCAGTCTGTGAATCAGGCATGGGTAGTTTGTTCCCTCCCTTTGGGAGGGGTTAGGGGAGGGCGCGAAGCGTGATCAGACAGGCCCTCTCCCAAAGGGAGAGGGAGAAAATCAGGTACAAACCGGTAACATAGTTTACAGGATGAACCGGGCACATGGTTTACATTGCGTCGGCAAGGAGGAGGATGCCGATGCCGTGGAAGGAAACCAGTGCCATGGACCAGAGAATTCAGTTGATAGCTGATTGGTT
>WNFQ01000594.1_pt1 | contig 24709 bp, 25 predicted proteins | sample 5400171 | NCBI WGS metagenome assembly WNFQ01 (sample SAMN13153356, study PRJNA577476) | soil metagenome | isolation source: 20 cm soil under Madrone tree | place: USA:California | collected 2016-06-14
CCAGTTCTTCGTCGCGGCCGAGCGCGCGTATCACCGGCGAAGGCTCGAGTGTTCCTGATGAGCACGCCGAGCCGGTAGAAACAGCAACGCCCTGCATGTCCAGATGAATCAACAAGCCTTCGGCTTCAATAAAACGAAACGAAATGTTCGAAAGATGCGGTAGCCGTCTTTCACGATCGCCGTTTAAGGCTATGTCGTCGATGGACTCCGCAACGGCGCGCTCAAATCGATCGCGTAAGTGCCTGGTGTGTTCGTTGCGCTCAGTGATTTCTCGGCTCGCTAGTTCCGCGGCCGCCCCAAAGGCAACGATGTTGGCAATTGGTTCTGTGCCGGCGCGGCGCTCTCGCTCCTGATGACCTCCCACCAGCTGGGGAGTCAAACGCACGCCCCGCCGTAGAAACAGCGCTCCGGCTCCTTTCGGCGCATAGATTTTATGCGCAGAGATCGAAAGCAGATCGCAGCCGAGATAATCGACGTCGATTGGAAGACGTCCGGCTGCCTGTACGGCATCAGAGTGAAACCATAAATACCGATGACCACGCTGGCGTTCTTCCCTAATCAGTTCGCCGATTTCTTTGATTGGTTGAATCGTGCCGATCTCGTTATTGGCCATCATCACGCTTATTAAGATCGTCTCCGCGCGCAAGGCCGAGCGCACGTCTTCGGTGCGGACAATTCCGTCCTCATAAACCGGCAAGTGGGTGACGGACCAACCGCGCTTCTCAAGTGACTCGATCGCGCCGCGCACTGATGGGTGCTCAATTGAAGAGGCGATGATGTGCCGGCCATGCGATTCGGCGAGTTCGCAAACCCCTCGAATTGCCAGGTTGTTGGCTTCCGTGCCGCCGGACGTGAAGATAATTTCGTTGGCGTGCGCGCCGATTAACCGGGCGACCTGGCGGCGCGCACGATCGGCAGCCGCTCGCGCTTCCTGACCGAAGAGATGGACACTCGAAGCGTTGCCAAACTTTTCCGTCAGGTAAGGCAGCATCGCCTCGACGACCCGGCGATCGACTGGCGTGGTGGCACTGTGATCGAGATAGACTTTGCGCATCGCTCGGTATTACGCGGGCTGTTTAGAGCCGGGCTACTGCCCGCCGGTTTGCAACCATAGAGTCCCATGCATCGCACGGCGGGCGGTAGCCCGCCGCTAAACGCGACAACTGCTTAGAGACATATCGCATCTGAAACGCGTGTGCCTGGCGTATCCGAGTCTAGGTGCGGCAACCATGACGGTCAAGTTTCGGGTTGTTGATGACTGAACTCAGTGTTAGCATTTTGATGAAAGCTCTCCCTTTCAACGGTGTCGGCGCTCTGGAACTTGTCCTTTTGCAAACCCCAGGACGATCGGCAGGAAAGGCTGAAGAATGAAGAATCTCAGATTTGCTCTGACCCTATTTCTCCTGGCAACTCTTGTGACGGTTCCGCTGGTAGCGGCTCCGGTGAAGGCGCTGGATCCCCAAAACCAAAACCAGGCGAGCGCCCTTACGCGCGGCTATCGCACCGGTTACTCGGATGGTTATCAGGCCGGCGTCAATGACGTGGCCGGCAATGCCGCCCGCGATTTTCGCAACAAGACCGAATACGAACACGGCGATCGTGCGTACAATTCAAACTACGGCCCGCTGGCCGAATATCGCGACGGATATCAGCAGGGATTTGAAGTGGGCTACAGCGCCGGTTTTGATCGGAAGCCGTTTGATTCGAGCATCCCGCAAGACTTGAGGCGCAACAGCGACGAGTCCTCAGTAGGCTATCCGAAGGATCCAAAGACTGCCGATCCTACATCGCAGCAGTCACAGCCCACTCAAACTGTCACGGTCACTGATGCGATTCCTCGCGACACGATCATGCGGGTCGAGCTGCTGAGCAATCTCTCGACCGATGCTTCACAGAAAGGCGATCAGTTCCAGGCACGCGTGATCGAGCCGAAAGAATATGAAGGCGCTACGATCGAAGGCCGGGTAGTTAATGTGAAGCGGGCGGGTCGGGCACGAAGCACCGCGCAGTTGCAACTGGCTTTTGAGGAAATCCGATTCACTGATGGCCGCACCTCAAAGATGAGTGCCCAGGTGATTGAAGTCATTCCGGGCGGCGGGAGCCAGGGCGCGGGCAAAGTCGATTCGGAAGGCGGAGTACAGGGAACGAATTCTACCAAACGTGACGTGACGAAAGTCGGCGGCGCAGCCGGGATCGGCGCAGTGATCGGCGCCATCGCAGGTGGCGGGGCCGGTGCTGCCATAGGCGCAACCATCGGGGCCGGAGTCGGCACGGCCGGAGTCCTCAGCGAACGCGGCAGAGAGATTGAACTAAATCGGGGTCAGCAACTGCGCATCCGCACTGCTGGCGATGTGGCGATCAGGTAAGAGAAATAGGTCGCGCGCACCATCAACCACAAAGACACGAAGACACAATGGTAAGTATTTCTCTCCCTCTCCCTTTGGCAGAGGGCCGGGGAGAGGGCCTGTGCCGCGTCATGCCACGCACCCTACCCAACCAAAGGGAAGGGAAGAAACCAACCTTTTTGAGCTAACCTGATGACTAATCAACTTTGTGACGTTGTTTCTTTGTGGTGAACGTCAATCATGCCGCTCATCACCCTCCTGACTGATTTTGGCTCGCAGGATTATTTCGTTGGCGCGATGAAGGGCGCCATACTCTCCCGCAACTCTGACGCGCATATCGTTGACATAACTCACGAAATTCCGCCCCATGATATTCGAGCTGCCGCATTCAATCTGCTCGCCGCGTACCAGGAATTTCCCGCCGGCACTATCCATGTCGCAGTCGTCGACCCAAGCGTTGGATCCGCGCGCAGAGGGATCATAGTTGAATGCGCCAGGCAGTTTTTTGTCGGGCCCGACAATGGAATGTTTAGTTGGATCTGCGAACGAGAACAGAGCTTTGTCGCCGTCCATTTAACCAACGAAAAGTTTTTCCGCCATCCGGTGAGCGACACTTTCCACGGGCGCGACATCTTTGCACCCACAGCGGCGGCGCTGTCCAGTGGAGTCGCGCCCAACGAATTCGGTCCCGTGATCGACGACCTGATCCAGCTTGAGTCTTTGGAACCTAAGAGAGTCGACGGGCGCGTGATCGAAGCGACCGTCATTCATATCGATCGCTTTGGAAACTGCATTACGAATCTTACCCGTGATCATTTTGCGCCGGGAGCTAAGCTGCTGATCAATGGCCGCGAAGTCTCTGCCTTTCGCCAGTTCTTCGCCGATAGCGCGGAGAACCGCGACGAGTTGTTCCTAGTCTTCGGCAGTGCGGGGTTTCTCGAGATTGCAGCCCAGGACACTTCGGCCGCGAAAATTCTGAGCGTGCGACGTGGTGATCGAGTGACTCTGTATTCTGGCGGCGTGCGCTGAACTTGGTTTCGGCGCGTAGCTTCCAGCGGGATGGACAGTGGGTTGGTTTTGCTTACCTGTTGCTTGAACAAGAACGATCCACGAAATCACACGAAACAAGACGAGCTCCCCTTCATGTATTTCGTGGATCCTTCTTTTTGGCAACGGAAGACCTCGAGGACAAGATCGACCGCGCGAGGGTACCGGGTCAGTTTGAAAAAGTGTCACGGGCATCCCGCCGGTGAGGATGCGCGTGACAGTTCAAAATGAACCAGCACGCGCGCGAGTGCTCGCTTGTCACGTGGAAACCTGTTTGCTATCTTCAATTCATCCAAAACTTCGAGGAACCCAAATAATGGAAAAAGCGAAGGACAGCGGGGCGGGAGCCGCAGTCTCAACCGGACTCAGAGGTGTCATTGCCGCCAGCTCTTCAATTGGCGATGTAAACGGGGAAAAGGGCGAGCTGATTTATCAGGGTGTGAATATTCATGATCTGGCTACGAAATCCACGTTCGAAGAAGTTGTGTTTCTGCTCTGGAACGGAAGACTGCCAAAACGGACCGAGCTTGATGACCTGAGGACGCATATCGCCGCGTCTTATGAAATTCCGCAATGGGTTCGCGGACCTATCGAGTATTTTCCAAAAGACGCCGAGCCAATGGACACCCTGCGCACGGCGGTATCCGCATTGTCATTTTTCGACAGAGAGGCTCGCGACCTCTCGCGCGAAGTAAGCCTCAGAGTTGCGACCCGCCTTACCGCCCAGTTTCCTACTATTGTGGCGGCGATCGACCGCGCACGGAACGGTAAACCTCCAATTAAACCGCGACCCGATCTGAACATCGCCACTAACTTTCTCTACATGCTGACGGGCGAGATGCCCGACGAGTTCGACGCGCATGTGCTCGATGTGGCGCTGATTCTACAGGCCGATCACGAATTGAATGCATCGACTTTCACGGCGCGCGTAGTCGCGGGCACATTGGCTGACATGTATAGCTGCGTGACCGCGGCGCTGGGCGCGCTTTCAGGTCCGCTGCACGGTGGCGCCAACACTGCCGTGATGAAACTGCTGTTGGAGATTGGCAGCGTTGACAACGTCGAAAGCTATATCAAGGACGCTTTGTCGAAGAAGAAGAAGATCATGGGTTTTGGCCATGCGGTCTATCGCACAGAGGATCCGCGCGCTACTCACCTGCGCCGGTTTTCGAAAGAGATGGGCGAGCGCAAGGGCGATACCAAGTGGTATGAGATGACGGCGAAGGTCGAAGAAGTGATGAAGCGCGAGAAAGGCCTTTTGCCGAACGTCGATGCCTACTCAGCCTCGACCTATTACATGATGGGAATCCCGCTGGATCTCTACACACCAATCTTTGCGATTAGCCGCATCAGCGGGTGGACCGCGCACATCCTCGAACAATACGCCGACAACAAACTCATCCGCCCACGCGCCGAATACGTCGGGCCGCGCAATGTGCCCTACGTGCCGATCGACGAAAGGTGAAGCCAGTGGCAGCCAATAGCAAACTTGAAGAGCGGATCGAGTTCATCGTTGAGCAGCAAGCCCAATTCTCGGTGAGCATTCAGCAGCTTCAAGAGGCGCAAGCAAATGCTGACAAGCGGATGACCAGGCTCGAAAACATTATGGTCAGGTTCTACGAAGACACCGGTACTAAGATCAATGCACTTATTGACGCTCAAATGCGCACCGACCAAAAACTTGCCGCAACCGATGATCGATTGAACGTCTTCATTAACGTGGTCGAACGTTTCATCACGAACGGTGGTAGGACTACTTCCAAAACATCAGCAAAGAAACCGCGCGGTCGCAGTTCCAAGAAATGAACAAGTGGCTAGTCGAGTAGGGCCACCCTCACTGATCATCCGTCACGCGAATGAAGTCGCTGCCGGGAAACTGATCAAATCCTTCCGTACCGCCCGCGTCGATGATCGATCCAATCGGTGGGTGAAACGGATGGACTTCCGGGGCCGGAATCTCAGGCCCGGAGCAGGGCGGCAGCGGCGCGGGTTCAATGAACGCCGCGGGCGGCGGCGGCTGTTGCGAGATGTGCAAATCGCGCTCCTCGTACTTCATGCCGTGCACAACTTCTTTGCGAACTCTCTCGGCAATCTCTCCCAGATCGATAAAGCAATCCGCCACATCGATTAGTTTGGGCGCGGTGTTTGATCGGAAGCCCACCACCTCAACGCGACAGCCTTTATAGGCGACTGAATTCACCGCATAGACAAAGTCCTCGTCGCCCGAGACCAATACCGCGGTATCGTAACGGCCAGCCAAAGAGAGCATGTCAACGGCAATCTCAACGTCGAGGTTTGCTTTCCGAGTGCCGTCATAGAAGGTCTTGAGTTCTTTCTGCACGACGCGAAAACCGTTGCGCCTCATCCACAACAGAAATCCCTGTTGACGTTCAGCGCCGGCGTCCACGCCGGTGTAAAAGAAAGCCCGAAACAAACGACCATCGCCCAGTAGCACCCGCAGCAGCTTGTTGTAATCGATGTCGATATTGTGAAAGCGAGCTGCATGAAACAGGTTATTCCCGTCGATAAAAATTGCCACTTTTCCGCGATGACCGAACTGCAATGAAAAATTGTTCGTCGAATCGAAGTGGTTCACCTTAGTAAGCTCCGTTAAAGTGTTCTAATTGATGCCAACTAGAATGCCGCTCAGATGTGCTCGCGTCAAGTTAAGCTATAATCGCGCCAATGAAAGAAAGAGGGAAAGCCAGATTTGAGTGACGGCGAAAGAGCCCCCGCAGGTTTCGGTCCCGTTTCAGACGCCAGGCCCCAGAGCTTTGCGGCGGCCGAGATGGTTACCTGTGACGCCTGTCTGCGGGCAAACCCGCCGACACGCGCAAATTGCCTTTACTGTGGGGCAAACCTGCCAGTGAATATTGAAGTCGTGAACGCAAAGCCGGCCCCGCAACAGGTGGACGAGAGGATCGCGCCGGCCAACCTTGACCCTGGTTTCTATGTTGTTCTGACGCCGAGTCAAACCAAACCTTTAAATGAATCGTCGTTGGCCGAAACCGCCGCCGTCCTTGGGTTAAAGACTACTGATGTTGAAATTGCCCTTGGCCTCGATCGTCCGGTTCCGTTGGCGCGTACAGCGACCAGGGAGCAGGCTGGGATGCTCGTTGGCAGACTCTTAGCGTTGGGAGTCAGGGTGGATATTCTCAGAGAAGATACGTTGAGTCTGCACCTGCCCATTCTGGCGGTGCGCTCGCTCGCAGTAACCGCCGACGGTTTGGCAGCGGCAATTCTGAGAGGAGAAACAATTGCGATTGCATCGGATGACCTGGTGCTAATCGTGATCGGGCGCCTGGTGGTCAAGCGAGTGGAAACCGCAGAGCGCCGGCGACGCAGCGGTGCCAATCCGCTCGATTCTCGCTCGTTCTTTTCGGACGAGCCAGTCATGGATCTGTATACAAGATCCGATGAAGTCGGGGTCCGTGTACGCTCTGGCAGCTTCGATTTTTCTTGTCTGGGTCCCGAGAAGTCGGTGACCGCGTTCGAAAACTTTACGAAGCTGCTCAACCTGCTCAGCCTTCGCGCCCCGAAAGTTGAAATAGACGACGCGCACCGCAGTCTCCGGGCAGTGCTGGCGAGTATTTGGCCGCTCGAACCTCAGACGAGCAAAGGTGAGTGGCGGCGCAGCGCGGCGGGAAAGGTGCACGTATCCACGGTCACAACCGTCGATAACGAAATTCAATTCAACAGCTACTCGCGGGTGCGTCAACGGGTGAAGTTGCGCGAGCTGGAAAACGACAGATGAAGAAAAGAACACCGGCTCGCTCAGCCTCAGCAAATCAGGAATTACTCTACGGTATGAATCCACTGCTGGAGGTCCTGCGGGCAGGTGAGCGGGTGCCGACTGAAATCGTTCTGGCTGAAGGCGCTCGCGACGAGCGGCTGCGCGAGTTGATCGAGTTAGCGCGCACCAGAAACATCACGGTAAAGCGCGCTCCCCGGACGACTATCGATCGCGCGGTGGGAAATGCTAATCATCAGGGCGTGATGGCCCGAGTTGCAGCCGTGCGCTACGCCAACGCCGACGATCTGCTGGCCAAAATAGCGGCGCGCGTCGGCAGCGAAAATGAACCGTTGATGGTTGTGCTGGACGGTGTAGAAGATCCACGCAATCTGGGCGCGATCCTTCGGACCTCGGAATGCGCCGGCGTGGACGGCGTCTTTGTTCCGGAGCGTCGCGCCGCCGGATTGACTGACGTCGTGGCAAAGGCCGCCGCCGGAGCGATGGAGCACGTGCCGGTTTCGCGCGCGACGAATCTCTCCCGTTTGATTGAACAGTTGAAAGAGCGTAACGTTTGGGTCGTTGGCACCGTCGCGAATGCTTCGATGAATTACACTGACTGGGATTGGACGCGGCCCTCGGCTGTGGTCCTGGGGGGAGAAGGCGCGGGACTCCATCGTCTGGTCCGCGAAAACTGCGATGTGCTGGTGCAGATTCCGGTGCTCGGGAAAATTCAATCGCTAAACGTCTCCGTGGCGGCCGGCATCGTGCTTTTCGAGGCGCTGCGGCAAAGAACCATCGCCGGCCTGAACGCGGATCGAACAAAGTAACTGTGAACAGTGGCTTCAGGTTTTCGTTAAGACAAGAGATGAGTCAAACTCGAGTAGCCTCGCCAACTAGTTTGTTTAGATCGCTCGGAGGGTTTTGAGATGTTCTGTCCGAAATGTGCCACGCAAAATGTCGATGGCGCGAGTTTCTGCCGCTCATGCGGTGCGAATATTAGTTTGATCTCTCAAGCATTGAGCGGCCAATTGCAGACTGCACCGGCCAATGACCGGTTTGATCGCGCCTTCAAATCCAAGCGGCGTCGCGAACCAAGTCTTGATGAAGGCATAAGGCATCTCATGATGGGCCTGGCGTTCATCGTCGTCTCGGTCCTGGTCGGCAAGTACAGCCCCGGCGGTTGGACCTGGTGGTACTGGCTGCTGATCCCAGCTTCTACGCTTATCGGAAAGGGCATTTCCGAAATCATCCGCTCCCGGCAAGTTAAGAGTGCAACTCCTGGCGCGGGACAACCTCAGATGATGACCGGAGCGCGAGTGGAAAGTTTGCCTTCACTTAGGACGGGAGAGTTGAGAACTCCCGTTCCCAGCGTGACTGAAGGAACCACCAGGCACCTCGGAGCTGAGGCGGCCACGCGACACCTCGATCCGATGAACGGTGACGAGCAGAAGCTTTAAACGGTGAACAGTTGAGTGTGAAGTCGAGGCGATGACGCGCTTCTCCGATGAAGCAGACGAACATCGCCTCGCATTGTGTTTGATGAAAAGTAGACCCGCGAGAATTTGTGTTCCCATCCGCGTGCCGCGCGCAAGTGATTTGCCCGAAGCGATCAAACGCGCGGCCGAAGTCGCGCACATCGTCGAGGTGCGTTTGGATTTCCTCGGCGAGGACGAACGCGAGGCCGCGTTGCCACTCCTGCGCGATCATCTGATTGGCGAAGCAACTCCGATGATTCTCACTTTCCGCCCGGCTGAGGAGGGCGGACATGCCGTCACCGATTATGAAACTCGTCGCAGTTTCTCGACTTCACTAAATAAACTTTCCCGCAGTGCTTTCCTGGATCTCGAGTTTGATCTGGTACGCGGTCTCGATGCCGAGAAAGCAACGATCGACTGGGGTCGGGTTATCTGCTCTCATCATGATTTCCGCGGCGTGCCTTTCGATCTTGATCAAATCTACGAGCGGATGGCGGCGACTCCCGCGCGCGTCGTCAAGATTGCCGTGCAGGCCGATGATGCGACGGATTGTCTTCCGATCTTTCGTTTACTAGAACGCGCGCGACGTGAAGCGCGCGAGATGATTGCCATAGCAATGGGTCCGCCGGGAATCATGAGCCGCATTCTAGGTCCATCACGCGGTTCGTTTCTTACGTACGGTTCACTCGATGATGAAAGTGCGACCGCACCGGGACAAGTGAATGCGAGAGAACTGCAAGAGGTATATCGCATCGATAAGATCAATTCGCAAACAGAAATAGTCGGACTTTTAGGCAAGCCCGTTGGTCATTCGTTGTCTCCGCATATTCATAACGCTGCGTTCGCTGCTGCTGGAGCAAACGCCGTTTACCTTCCCTTCGAAGCGCACGATGCCGGTCAATTCATCCGTCTCCTGGCGCATCCCCGCTCGCGTGAACTCGATTGGAGACTCCGCGGTTTGAGCGTTACGGCGCCACACAAATCAGTGGTAATGGATTTTCTCGATTGGATTGATCCTCAAGCGAAGGAAATGGGAGCGGTTAATACGATCCTAATCAGGGGAAACGAACTGCACGGTTATAACACCGACGCAGCGGGATTCGTCGCGCCGCTCAGGCGCAAGTTTGGATCTTTGCGCGGTGCCCGATGTGCCGTTATCGGCGCGGGGGGTGGGGCGCGGGCCGCGTTGTGGGCTTTACAAGACGAAGGTGCTCAGGTTGCTCTGTTCGTTCGCGACCCTGGAAAAGTGCGAGTGCTGTCAGAAGAGTTCAAGATCAATGTCCAGCGAATTTCCGACGCGTCCTTAGCGGGCTTCGATCTTGTGGTGAACGCGACGCCCGCGGGGACTCGCGGCATTCGGGAACAAGAGACAGTCGCGAAGGCCGATCAATTCCTTGGGGTGCGGTTGGCTTATGATCTCGTTTACAATCCGTTGGAGACGCAATTCCTGCGCGAAGCATACGCGGCCGGGTGTGAAACGCTTGGAGGCATCGAAATGCTTCTGGCCCAGGCGGCGGGGCAGTACAAAATCTGGATGGGGAATGATCCGGATGAAGAGGTCATGCGCGCCGCCGCGCTCCGGGCGCTGGCGTAATAGTTTAGAGTTCAAGCTTTAGCCTGCGCCCGCGATCGACAGCCTGCAGGCTGAACTCTGAACAAGTCTCAGGATAACCCAATTTGAAATCTCAAAACGATCGTTACAGCAGACAGATTCTTTTCGATGGCATTGGGAAAGAAGGGCAGAGCCGTCTGCTCGCGTCGCGCGCGTTGATCGTCGGCTGTGGGGCCTTAGGTACGGCGCAAGCTGAAGCATTGGCCCGCGCAGGCATCGGCACACTGCGCCTGGCGGATCGCGACTTCGTTGAATCGTCCAACCTGCAACGGCAAACAATGTTCACTGAGCGCGATGCCGCTGAACGTTTACCAAAGGCCATTGCCTGCGACCAACACCTGCGCGAGATCAATTCTGAAATCGCGGTCGAAGCCGAGATTGTCGACGCAAATCATTCGAATATCGAGAGACTGATCAGTAGCTGCGATGTAGTTCTGGACGGCACCGATAATTTTTCGACGCGTTACCTGATCAATGACGCCTGCGTCAAACACAACATCAACTGGATATACGGAGCAGCGGTAGGATCCTATGGCGTAACCATGACGATCCGCCCGCATGAATCGCCCTGCCTGCGGTGCATCTTCCCGGAGGCGCCACCGGCGGCGAGTGCCGCCACCTGCGACACGGCCGGCGTAATCATGCCAATCATCAGCATCGTAGCCGCCGTGCAAGTGACCGAAGCACTCAAACTCCTGACCGGCCAACCCGAGAGCTTGCACAAATCACTAAAGCAGTTTGATGTGTGGCGTAATGAATGGCGATCGATCCAAATCGGCGAACGGTTTGCGGATTGCCCAACCTGCGGACTGGGCCGTTTTGAAAGTCTGGCGGCCGATCATCGTGCGTTCGCCGCGGTTCTCTGCGGCAGACACGCAGTGCAGGTCTCGCCCTCGCGTCCCGTGCAGGTAGATCTTCTGGCTTTGAGTCAAAGACTTGAATCCGCCGGCGAGGTGAGAGCGAACGACTATCTGCTTCGCTTTCGTACCGGCGATTACGAAATGACAGTTTTTCAGGACGCGCGTTCGATCATTCGAGGCACGGATGACATTGCGACCGCACGTTCGCTGTACGCAAAATACATTGGTAACTAACTCTCTTAAATCCGATAGGGTCCCTGGGCAAATGTTCAAAAACAAATCTGTCTCAGCATTCATTTCGCTCTTGCTTTTTATTGGTGGCTTTTCCGCAAATGTTCTCGCCGGCGAGCCGGTAGTTTGGGACATCAATTCGCGCGCGGAACTGCTCAAAGGCGAGGCGCGCGGGGTCTCTGTCACTGACAGCGGAATCCTCACGCTCTCTCCCGCTCTGATCCGCCTTTTTAGTACGGATCAGGCTTATATTTGGTCCACGGCCATGGATGCCGCCGGCAACATATATCTGGGCACAGGGCATGATGGGAAACTTTTTCGGGTCAGTCCGGACGGGAAGGGGAGCATGCTTTACAAAGCGCCTGAGTTGGATGTGACTGCCCTCGCGATCGACGGTGACGGGGCGATTTTTGCTGCCACATCGCCGGATGGAAAGGTCTACCGCGTGACTGCGGATGGAAAGGCTGAGGTCTATTTCGATCCCGCGGATAAGTACATCTGGTCACTGGCGGTTTTGGGCGACGGCTCGTTGGCGGTGGGCACCGGTGACAATGGGAAGTTGTACCGGGTGCGCGCGGCGGGAGCGAAGCCGGAAAACTCTTTGCTCATAAATACGAACCAGACTCATGTCATGTCGCTGGTCGTCACCAAACAGGGAGATCTGATTGCCGGGACAGATCCGGGTGGATTGGTCTTGCGCATTTCTCCAGACGGCAAAGCATTCGCTCTCTATGACGCGCCGCTGAGGGAAATTCATGCGCTCGCCTCCGCGCCCGATGGTTCGATTTATGCGCTGGGCCTGAGCGATGCCGCGTCAACGGCCCGCAGCGCGGGAGCTGCCAACGTTACTCAGCCGAGCGAGGCAGCCGCAGCGGCCGCAACCAGCACGGTTGACGAAGCTGCGGCTCAGGCAGCGCAGGCGGCCCAGCCGGCTCGCAGCCGAAACGATCTTTCAACTGTCCGCAGTGCGGTCTTTCACATTTTGCCTGACGGCAGTAGCGATGTCGTTTGGAGTTCGGCATCGGTTACCGGTTTCGCTGTCACGGCGGCGCGCGGGGGCGTATTGATCGGCACGTCGGATAAGGGACGAATTTATTCCGTCACAGACGACGGCCGAGACACACTTCTGCTGCAATCGAGTGAGGGCCAGATCTCTTCATTGATCGCGCGCGGCGCGGACGTCTTCGCCGCCTCGAGTAACCAGGGAAAACTTTTTCGCTTTGGCGAGTCGCCAGTGAACGAAGGTAGCTACGAGTCACCAGTCCGTGACGCAAAGTTGGTGGCGTCGTGGGGACGAATCTGGTGGCGGGGCACCGGTCCAATTGAGTTGCAAACGCGAACCGGGAACAGCGAACGGCCGGACACGACCTGGAGCGATTGGAGCACCCCATACACCGATGTTAAGGGCTCCCAAATCACCAGTCCAAAGGCCCGATTCATCCAGTGGCGGGCCGTGTTGCGCGGAGCAGGCGGTACGCGGAGAAATGAACCGCTGCTCGACAACGTGAGCGTCGCTTATCTGCCGCGCAATGTCGCGCCTGAAGTGTTGGCCATAACCGTTCTGCCTCCGGGCGTAGCCTTGTTGCCACAGCTTCAAATTCAGATTGATCCAAACATTGAATCGTCCGGTCTTGATCCGGCGCTCTTCGGGATGGTCGCGCAAGCGCCACCGCGGCGTGTCTATCAACGTGGTGCTCGAGCCGTACAGTGGCAAGGAGAAGATCGCAACAACGACGCTCTCGAATATTCGGTGTATTACCGCTCTTTGAACGAAACTAATTTTAGGCTGCTCAAAGAACATATTCGGGAAAACTTCTATACAGTCGATGGCGCCAGCCTCGCGGATGGCCGTTACGTTTTCAAAGTCATCGCGTCAGATATTCTGGACAATCCGCTGGGTTACGCTCTGTCAGGAGAGCGGACCAGCGAGCCGGTAGATATCGATAATACCCCTCCGGTAGTGCGGACTCTGTCCGCTCCCCAGATCACCGCAGATCGCATGCGAGTAAATTTTGAGGTCGAGGACGCTACCGGCCGGATCAAGAGGGCCGATGTCAGCCTTGATGGTGGTCCGTGGCACGAGGTGTTTCCGGATGATGGAATTGCCGACAGCCAACGCGAGCGTTATTCGCTGAACCTTGCGCTTGCTGGCGCCGGCGAACATACAATTTCCCTGCGGGCTTTTGACAACAGCAACAACGTCGGAAACATCAGTTTGACGGTGCGTCGATAGCCCTGGCTGTCAACCGAGTGCACGATACGGTGCTGAAATGGTGCCAAACGGAGCGCCAAGGCCTGAAATGATTTGGGTAAACATGTGAGTTCATAGCCATTCAAGGCCGTAAAAGGGAGAACCACGCCTTCCATTACTTGAAAGGACGAACCAGTTTGCCGGCAGGATGTCATTGGCATCCATATTGCTGAGAACAAAACGGCGCAACTCCCCGCCTCTCCCGCTAGCGTGAATGGACTAGACGCAAGGAGGCGGAAAATGGTTATGAAAGAGTCAAGACACATTCTGGTGGCGGTATTGATCGGGATGGTGGTTTCAGTCAGCGCGTTTGCGCAAAAGAATGACAATCGCCCTCCGAAAGAACAGCCGAAGGTGGTTGATAAGCAGAAGGAAAAACCACCACCGAGCAACAATAATCAGAATAACAACAGGAGAGGAAAGCCTTGACAGTTCTGACTGGTGGTTGCCAGCGGATTGAAGGCACATTCATGAAACCCGTGCATGTCACGGGTTTCGTCATTTTAGAATTATGAAGTTGAGACGACTCATCGACAGTGTCCGCGTTTTACTGCTGTTCCTGATTCTAATTACTTTTTCAGTTCAGGTTGCGGCGGGTTCCTATCAATCGACAAACCCGGCTTTGATCGCTCGGGCCGAGCAAATTACCGGAGACAGTTTTCCCGTAGTCACGACTACGCCACGCGGCGTTACGGTGTTCGCGCGGACTGCGCCTCGATCTGATCTCCTTAATGCCATCGATCGCGGATTTGCGGATCTCTTTGCCGTCGCCGCGCGTCATGGCTATCACAACCGAATGCGATTCGATGACTACACCGTTTTCATCGGACGTGCCGATCGCTTAAAGGATAAGCAGGGCCAGTACTCTGCAGACATTGCGGTGCCCGCACAGCAATACGCCGGAACAGATTATGATCAAGGTGGTTTCATTTACGCCGCAGGCATGGTACTGGCGTTCAATCCCTGTGCTTTCGTAATTGCGGAACATGACCGAGACCTCGGACGCGTCTCGAATGTCGTTCGTTTTGAGGGTGAGCACTTAATTCTCTACTACAACGACCGAGCGCTTTACGAAAGAACCGCCGATCACAGTCGCGGCGGAGGCCATCCAATCTTACAATAGGATCCGAACGCACCCGGCCATCGGCACTACAATAGCAGCCAGGTTGCAGGCGACGGCTTGACCGTCGCCTGTTTGTTTGTCCGTGCAGTTGCGCGAATGCCGTTGATGCAGCTTGTCTGAGGTCGAAGGGGTGTTGGTGCCCGCTAATGGATTCGAACCATTGACCCCTCGCGTGTGAATCCTCCCAAGGCCGTTTTCCCGCGTTATCTCCAAGTTTCAAAAATCGCATCTTAGGCCCGTATTTATTAGCTCATAATGAAATCGGGCTTAACTTGACAACTCTGCTAATCTCACAAAATAGCATCCATTTTGTGTGCGAAAGTGTGAGCAGTTTTTGGAGGTGAAAAATGAGAGAGCGAGTTGGGTCAATCGTTAGCAGGAAGAATCGCGTAGCGAAAGGAAAAGTGACGTGGTGGGCGCGCGTAACCTACACCGATCCGGTCACCGGGAAGCGACACGATCGACAGCGGCGAGCCGAGAGTAAGAGTCATGCGAAGGACCTGGTCCAAGACCTGATCGCCGAAGTTGATAAGACTGGCGGACGCCCACTCGCGAAAGAGCACATGACGTTTTTCGATCTCGCGACGTACTACGAGGAGGAGTATCTCAAGCCCGCCGAGTACGTTGACGTGCGTAAAGTAGCCGGCGTCTCTCCTCGCGGACTGCGTTCTGGGTTTTGGTTACAAGGTCTTCGAGTTCCTCTTCTGACATGCCGCTTTCATCGAAGCTTCGCGCGATCGGCTCGCCGATTTCCTCAAACGGCTTCTGCGCGAGAACCGCCGTCTCCAGCAGTTCCAGAGCGGCGGCCTCAGGAGTAGTTCCCTGGCGCTTCGCCGTCTCGGCGATGGCATGGACCGTATCAGGATTCTTTACTTCGACGACTAGACTTTGCATGATCCCAGACTACTCGCTCAGTTTAGCACATTGTCTACCTCACGAATCCAGCCCTCTGGGCGGTTCAGGCTTTTGCTTCATCATCAGCGCGAAAAAGAGAATCTTAACGCCCTCGCCCCTTAGCTTTGGAATAGACCGTTTTAGCCGCTCCCCGCTGTACTATAACCTGTGGATTCAGTTTGAATGATAACCAGGTAGGTGCTGCGCACCTGAAACTCTGTTTTTCTTCAAGATCGCAATTGCCATGGACCTCCTCCAGCTCAAACGACTTTGCAGCGATCGTTCGTTTGCTCGCGGTGAAGCCTATTTCAATGAAGGTCGCGTGCAGAGCCTCGCCGAGCAGGATGGAATCTTGACCGCAGTCGTCAGCGGTCAGAAAGACTATCGTGTCAGACTTCGATGGGATGATAGTGAGGTTGAGTATTCGTGCAACTGTCCGGTAGGACTTGATGGCAAGTTTTGCAAACATCTCGTGGCGACAGGTTTGGCCTGGATCAATCCGGATATGAAGCCCACTCGCAAGACGGGCAGACGAAAGACGCGAGAAACGACTCAAGACAAGATACAAGACTTCTTGAAATTTCAGAAAAAATCAACTCTGATCCAGATGCTTGCGGATGAGGCAGCAGAGAATCGTGGTTTGCGAGAGCGATTATTGCTTCAAGCAGCTTGCCTCAATTCCGCGGGCGTTGACCTTGCCGCCTATCGTAAGGCTATCGCAAGCGCCACGCGAACCAACGGCTTCGTCGATTATTATGCCGCTCCTGACTATGCCCGTCGCGTTCAGCATGTGATCGATTCGATCGCCGCGCTGCTTGACGCCGGCCACCCGATACCAGTCATTCAGTTGACGGAGTACATGTTCGCGAAACTCGAAAATGCGATTGGCCGCATGGACGATTCAGACGGTTACATGGGTGGCATTCTGCCGGAGCTGCACGACCTTCATCACCGAGCCTGTCTCAAAGCGAAGCCAGATCCTGTTACTCTCGCGCAGCGCTTGTTCGATTGGGAGATTAAGAGCGATTGGGAAATCTTTTATGGCACTGCCGGCAACTATGCGGATGTCTTCGGCGCTGAAGGTCTGGCCGAATACCGCAGGCTAGCAGAATCTCAATGGTCCAACATTCGTCCGCTTGGCCCGGGTGACAAAGACGATGAGGTATCCAACAAACGCTTTCGTGTTACTTCAATAATGGAAGCGCTCGCTATGCAGACTGGCGATCCTGAAGCAATGGTCGAAGTTAAGCGTCGTGATCTTTCACACGCTTACTCATATCTTAAGATCGCTGAAATCTATCGCGAGGCTGGAGAGAATGACAAAGCACTCGCCTGGGCTGAAGAAGGTTTGAATTCCTTTCCCCAGCGCGATTCGCGACTAGTTGAGTTTCTGGCGCAAGAATATCATCGCCGTGCCCGTCACGAAGACGCGGTGAAACTAATCTGGGAGCAGTTTGTCGAGTCGCCATCTTTGGGCCACTATCAGGAGCTAAACGCAAACGCAGTCAAAGTGCAGCCGAATTCTAATTGGCCTGTGTGGAGAGAGAAGGCCCTTGCTCACTTACGTTCGGTGATTGCGCAGGAAAAGCAGGATCAGAAACCACGCGACTGGCATTGGGTTGCTCGCCCTGACAACTCTCGACTGGTAGAGATCTTTCTTTGGGAGAAGCGCTACAACGAAGCGTGGCAAGAAGCCTCGACCGGCGGTTGCTCAGATACGCTCTGGCTTCGCGTTGCCGCCACCCGTGAAGAGAAACATCCCAGTGATGCAATTCCTGTCTATCAGGAAATGATCGTCACCATCTTGAAACACTCAAACAATTCAGCTTACGAAGAGGCTGTAAATCTTGTGCGGAAGATTCGCGAGTTAATGGCTCGCCTGAGACGCGAAAATGAATTTGAGGACTATCTCGCTGCGCTGCGCGTCGAATACAAACGGAAGCGAAATTTCATGAAGCTTCTTGATGAATTCAACGAATGGTTAGCGCCGAGAAATCCGCGAAAGAAACTACATCGGCCGTTGCTATAGTATGCCAGATAAGGCATAATCACGATGGTGAACGAGCCTCCTAAGATTAAGAGTTTAATCTGGATCGGCTCTTCACGTAGGGATCTCAAGATATTTTCCCGCTCTGAGGTCAAGGACGTTGTGGGTTATGCCTTGTATCAGGCGCAGGTGGGGCAGAAAGCGCCTTCAGCGAAACCATTGCGCGGATTTGGTGGAGCGGGCGTTCTGGAAATAGTCGAGGATCATCAAGGCGACACTTATCGTGCGGTCTACACAGTGAGTTTTTCGAACTTGGTTTACGTGCTACACGCCTTTCAGAAAAAGTCCAAGAAAGGCATCGCAACGCCGAAATCAGATCTCGACCTTATCAATCGGCGATTACAGGCTGCGGAGCAAGACTACAAAAATGCGGCAGTCGGTGAGAGGAAGTAAGAGATGAGAACAACACCTAAGTTAGCGAAAGCAAAACGTGAGGGTCGAAAAAGCGCGAAGATTGAGTCGAGCAGCGGCAATGTATTCGCTGATCTTGGCTTCGAAGATTCGGAAGAGCGTCTTTTAAAAGCGAAGTTGGCAAGCAAGATCGCCCAACTCATCGAGCAGAAAGGGTGGACGCAAGCTCAAACAGCGGCGCGCACAGCTCTGGACCAACCAAAAGTTTCACGCCTTTTGCGCGGTCAACTCTCCGGGTTTTCCGCTGATCGTTTGTTCGCTGTCTTGAACCGCTTGGGCCATAGTGTGGAGGTCCGCATCTCCGCAAAAGAGCGCGCACCCGAAAAGTCTCAAACGCGGGTCATGATAGGCTGAACACTTCAAGCAAAGTTGAAGCGTCGCGACGAAATTGCCCAGCCCGCATCAGAAAAATGGCCATACCCAACGCCATCAAGAAGCAATCGACTTGGAGCGTAACGGAAACAACAATCCTGGCACGAATAGTGTCGCTTTAGGACGGTCATCCGATAATCGAGAATTATTCCTGGTCAGACATGCGGCGCGCCGTCTGAGAAAGCGATGTCACGCCTCATGCGCCGGAAACATAATTGCGATTATCGTACGCCCGGCTTCTCTTGTTTTCTTGTTATCAAACGGGCTCGCACATTTACTGATTGTCTCTGCCGATAGCACATGCGACTGTCGTAACCTCCGCGACGAATGCCGTCAAGGATCTTCGCAAGCTCCGATGAACTGCGCGAACGAAACGCAGTTCGCTTCGTCCTTGACTGCATTCTTCGCGCCGGTCAATAGCATCATTAGGCTGCGAGCTTGCAGCCATACTCACCTTCTGCATTCTAATTCCCACTCTATCCGCTGCTGCTGATTTGCTCCCTTGAATCGAGTGAAGTAGTGCGTGCGAAGAGCAATAAAGAATAAGAATAAATGAAGACAGGATAGAAAGCACTGAAAACTCTTAACCATTGTTCTAACCTTCGTTTCATCAATAGGTTAGGACTGGGGAATCTTAAGAATGAAACTCGGGCGGCTGGGGAACTCGGTTAACCTTCCCGCGCACCGACGTTTATGGCTTTAGTTTTGCATCGCGATCGGCACTTTGCTTTCACAGGAGGAGTCATGGCGATTAGGGTTCGGGGACGCAAGAGAGCACTCTCGAAAAAGGTCTCATCCTTCAACATGTACGACGATCAGGTCTATCAGATTCGCGCCATCATGGAATCAACCGGCGAGTACAAAGACGCACCTGTTATCCGCCAGCTTCTGGACGAGGCGCTCAGCGCCCGCCGGCTGAAGGCTCTCGGATATGCTGATGACGAGCCGCCCGGCCAGAGCGCGGGCGAGACGTTGCGTACCCTTCACGACTCGCTAGTCAAGGTCGATAAGCATGCGCATGAGTTGCTTAGGGATCAGAAGGTGACAGTAATGCTCTTGCTTGAAACGTTCATCGTGGCCCAGCATAGCCGGGACACGGCCTTCGACGTGCTGGTCAAAGATCCTTGGATTCAGAAAGGCAAGACCAACGAAACGATGCAAAACTTCTACGACATGAAAACAAGCGACGTGCGCAAAAAGGCCAACGAGCTTCTGAAACAGTTCAAGAAGTTAGTGGCGCCAAAGTCTGACGAGTAAGTCGGCGCGATGGTGTTATAGAACCCAACGGGTGCTGCACCTGTAACTTTTTGGAGGCACTTTTACCTTGCGTGGCAGAACGGCGGAACGCCTTGATGGGATCGCCAGGCAACTTAAGCCGAGAAGATCGAGCTCGCTGGTCCAAATCAAATGAAACGGCGAATTCGGATAAGCAAATGTGAGTGTTTTTGGATAATCAGGTGTGTACTTCTACATCACTTTTCCTGAGCGGCCGAAACCGGAGCGACAGCGGAGATGGCCACGCACGGTGAGCCGAGAAGGTCGATGGCGTTATAGAGCGAATCAAAGGGTGTCTGGTCCATTTTAAACATTTTGTTTAATCTGATTCGCCGAAATTGATAATTCTGGTGTAAAGAAATTGATAATCGAGTGTAAACAAATTGATAATCCGAGGGTCCAAGGATGTAGGTCAGGCCTTCCGATCTGACCACCGTTCTTACGGTGCCCCTACCGTTTTTCCCAGATGCAGAACAAATTTCCAGATAAGCACGCTTTAGCCTTCGGTCTTTCCGTTCTCATTGGTTCCCTTGCGTTATCATCAGTCCCCATTTGTTCCTCAACGATCAATGGCACGCCACTTGTGATACACCGCGACCATGGAAGCAACACAAAACTACCCAAACTTACTTTCCGAGAAACAGGCAGCGAAGCGCTTAGGCATCGCTCGCATCACCCTCCTTCGCGCCCGTGAAGCGGGACGCATCAGGTTCTTTCGCATCGGGACGCGCGTGCTTTACTGCGCCGAGCATCTGACTGACTTCCTGAACAACTGCGAACGCAACAGCAGGCGTGTTCAAGCGAACGAAAGAGAACGTGAGGGCCTGGCAGCGAGGAAAGAAAACGTCAACTCAGGTCGAGCACGAGGGAATGGGACGACGCGCGAAAAGACCGGTTCGCGGAAGAAGGATCAAGCGTCTCTGCCGTTTGCAGCGAGTCGGTAGGAGTTGTTTTTTTAGTCTCTGAACAACTCAGGAACGCGAGGTTCGCGTTGATCTTGAGGAGTGGCTGCGTCGAAACAAAAATATTGACAGGATTTCAAGAGGGCGTATGCTACGTGCGTTCCGACGTTAAAACTAGTTCACTTCTCACGTGAAGAATAACCTTCCACTTAAAATCATAGTCTCCGTTCTCGGCATCCTCGCTGCGATTGTGCATGCGTGGAAACCAGAACTTCGAGTCGATTCCGTGACGATCATTCTGTTAGTGATCGCGGCGCTACCATGGGCTCAACCTCTTATCAAAAGCATTGAACTTCTTGGCGTAAAATTAGAGCTTCAGGAATTGCAAGACAAGGTTGCCGAAGCCAAAGGCGCGGCGGAAAGTGCGACTCGTCAGGTTGGGCTGGCGCTGGCCGCTTCTAGCCAGGTGCCACAGACTGCCGCCGCCGATGAACGAGGAGTCGCAAATGAAATAAATTCGCTCGCGGAGGAATACAATAATATTCGTGCCACACAGTCATCCGGAGATGCGCGGACGGACGCAATGACCAGGGTGGTCAGTAGAATGGTTGAGGTTGCGCGAAGAACTCAATCTTTTGACCTTGTCACTGCCCTGGCGGGTAAAGATCGAGGCGTGCGTTTGTTCGCTTATGCTTTTCTCTATGAACGGCCAGACGGAGCATTTCTTCTTCCACTCGTTGATAGTGTCACCAGAATTGAAGACAAGCCATTTGGCCAGTATTGGGGCCTTCAGACACTTAAGAAGGTTTTGCCTCTCGCTCCAGCGGACAAGCAACGCGGGGCGAAAGAAAGTCTCAGAGCATTTTCCGAGAGGATTCCATCGGGAACGGATCGCGATTACGAACTTCGGCAGTTGTTACGGTAACTAAGAGCTTGGCATATGATCATACAGAAGGTTATCAAAGGCATAGCTGGTATAGATGCCTTGGACGCTCAAAGGATCATGGAGGCGGGTATCTATTGCAACTGGTGGCGCAAAGTTGGCATGCTTCCTTTTCCCGAGGTTCCATTGCGGCTCAACCCTCAAACTTTGGATTGGCATCAGAATCACTATGATGATCCTGATCCGAACGAAGGCGGCGAACAGTTCGGACGTCATACACCCTTCATCTCAACCACCGCTGGTTCAGTCGAACGTGACATCGTCCGGCGGCGCAACTTCTTACTTCCAGCCCAACAAGTTGCGCTTGAATTTGCTACAAACGGTTGGCGTCAAGATGGTTGTCTGTTCTACTGCTATGTCTTCATAATCGGCCGCCCAAGTATCGCTCACCAAGTGTTTTCAGAAGAGATTCGAGAGTTAAACATATTCACGACCTTCAGCCTCTTCCAACCAGAAGGTGAGATTACCGCCAAAATCGTAATACCGCCTGCACAAATCGAACGATTCGAATTCTACGACATTTTAAGTGTGCGTCAGGATATCCGATCCGGAATCCGCCCAACGCCGAGCGCTCAAGGATTGAATGCGAGGTTTTTTGAGTCCCCTGACAAGATATCTAACATAAGGGAGTTTTTGATTTAGACCGCTATGCTGGATTCGTTAAAAGAATTAGGACTCGATCCTGAATTGTGTTCTATTCAGACTGAGATGCTGACCGGATTCGCGAAAGCTTACCTTGGCGAAGCCGAAACAACTGAGGACATGGATTCGGCTGAACTGCTTTCACTGGCGGCGGCGACAAATTTTAGACGTGCAGGTAGTAATTCGCTTCTCTTGGATCGAACCCAAGATGCGAAAAGACTTTTTTATCAGAGTGCTCAAGCTTACGGGCGGGCGAGGCTTCCTTATGCCGCTTTTATATCGAATCTGGCATCAGAAAGTTATTGGTTCAAGTTGCAAGAACAAAGGATTATCGAGTCCGCAGATCCGACCGAGGTTTTTCTGCTGTGGGGAGATCAATCCCTTGAGAACAGGAACGAAGCCGGACGAATCCGCCATATCGCTGAGTCTCTTCGCACCCGACGCATTGGACTTCTTGGTTTAGAGGTGGGGGTATATCTAGATCTATTCGATGCAGCCGTGGGCGACACCTCTGATACTCAGCTAGCGGAGAGTCTCTTACCAGTAATTAGCGCGTACTCGTTAGGGGTTAGGCAAGCTCGTCAAGATCAATACCACTGGCGAAAACTCGCCATACCTTTTCACCCAGCGGAACCGGACATTCTTGCACTGCTTGTCGCTCTGGATCGCAGGCTTGTAATCCGAAAGCGCTCTATTGCGTCCTTTCTAAAGATGATACCCCTCGCATGGGAGTCGCTTTCCCTTCTTCGTGGGGCACTTGAGCAACTGGGTGCATGGCGCAACGAAAAAACAGAACAGTCTTAATTCAGCGTTCTTGATTCTGCGCTTTCGGTGATCAGTACCTGCTAGCATCCTCGCCGAAATTCTCTTTGAGTCGCTAAGAAGTTCCACCATTTCCTTCCTGTATCAGCCCGAAAACTTCACCCACAAAGGCACTTCTAAAAATAATCATTTTGTGAGATTTGATGACCGATCTTGACTTCAAAGTGTGTGCGAAAGTGTGTGCGGGCCAAAACGGGCGACTTGGCGTCGCCCGTGAGTTGTTGAAAAATATGGTGCCCGCTAATGGATTCGAACCATTGACCCCTCGCGTGTGAAGCGAGTGCTCTACCACTGAGCCAAGCGGGCATATGTTTTTGGTAATTCTAAGCTACGACGCAACTTCCTTCACTACCAATGGTTTAACAACTTCTGAAAGTTGCCCCGCGTTCCCCGCATCCCCCTCCTGCTCTGGAAAAGAGGCCAAGAAGAGGCCAATGCTTCTCATCGCCTGTGTAGCAAGTATCCGACCGTTGTCCGTCGGCTTAAGGTAGATCGAAAAGCTCTCAAGAGTCTTGTGCCCACTGTACTTCATTACAGTGCCGGCGTCATTGCCAGTGACTTCCATTAGATGAGTGCAGAAGGTGTGTCGCAAGCTGTGAGCGATGAAGCCGTTGGCCTGACCGTAGTTGAGCTTAGCAAGTTTCGCAGCTTTCCGAAACGCGCGGGCAATCGCGTTGTCGAACGTCGCGGTTCTTGCCCTGGGGAATAGTAGCTCGTCGTCCGTGAGACCCTCTCGGATACGACTTTGTATGATTTGAGGGATCGTGCCCCAAAGCGGAATGTCGCGCTCGTCGCGGCTTTGGTTACTTGCACCGACAGGCTTCATGGTGGAACCAGGGGGCTGATTAGCTGGTCAGCCGCTTAAGGTTCCGAGTGAGTGAACTGCACCAAACAGCCAAGCGGGCTCGCCGTGAAGCAGCGCGCTTCACGTTGTTCTGTAGTAGCTGCACAGAACAGGCGCCAGAAGCTCAACAGTACCGTCACCGGCCTCACTCCATGATCGACGGGTTGACTGCGTCACCACAGTCTCACCAGTTAGTTTCGAGATACCGGCACGGGCAGCGTCACGTTCGTCGAAGCTAAAACCAATCAAGAGGAGACGCCTGCCCAATCAAATCGCGGAGCTCACTCGAGCCGAGTGGCTCAGTTAGGCGCTCGGGATTTGGCGTCTCCCCACGCGAAGAACTTTAACGCCCAAACAAGAGTTCTTCACGATACTCAGTTTGCTCCTTTAGTACATGGAAACGCCCCCGTCCCTGATGTCGTTTCAGTTGTCGTTCGTAATAGCGACGCACTTTCGGATAGCAGCGCACCGCAGCCACGGCTGCTTGCGAGAAGGCTGCTTTCAGATAGTGGTTGCCCTGCTTGCTGGCCCGTCCGCGCCGCGTGACACTGCCCGACTGGGCAATACCCGGAACCACCCGACAGTAGGAACTGAAGACTTTCACGTTGGCAAAGCGCGTCAGTTCTCCTACTTCATACAGAATAGTCAGGGCGATGGTCTGGCCCACCCCCGGCAGCTTGAGCAGCAGCTCGTAAGACTGCTCGGTCTGAGCCTGCAAAAGGATCGTCTTTTCCAACTCCGCGATCTGTGCCGAGTAGAGTTCAATCCGTTGCAGTTCCTGGCTGGCGTGCAAGCGCACCAACGGATGGGCGAACCACTGCTCGAGCTCAGCTTCGGTGGCCGTCTTGATCTCTTGCTGTTTGCTGGACAGTATTCCCTG
>WNFQ01001314.1_pt1 | contig 24642 bp, 22 predicted proteins | sample 5400171 | NCBI WGS metagenome assembly WNFQ01 (sample SAMN13153356, study PRJNA577476) | soil metagenome | isolation source: 20 cm soil under Madrone tree | place: USA:California | collected 2016-06-14
TCGCGTTCCTCGCCGCTCAGCCTCACAACATATTTCTTTACCGAAATCTCCTTCGCAGCCATGATTGCCTCCCTCGCCAGTCGTTGGCGACGAAAGCGAATCACTAAATCCTTTCGAATTGGTTGAAGCGGGCGACTAGGGAGAGGACGCCATGACCATTCGCAAACGCCGCCAGGCTCCGCCGCTGGAACCGGTCGCCGGCAACGGCCTGCTCGATCGCCGGGCACTGCTCGGACGCGGAATCGTCCTCGCAGGAGCCATGTCGACGGGCGTCGGTAGTTCGCCGATCAGAGCTGCCGCGGAACCCCTCAGAGACGACCCCTGGAGCCTCGAGACAGGGGCGATCACTCCGGCATTACAGACGCCGTCGCGGTTCGAGAAGGACGTGGTACGCAGCTTGAGCAATCCCAACGGCGAGCCTCGCACGTCGCACGCACGCACGCCGCACCACTTGCTCAACGGCACGATCACGCCCAACAGCTTGCATTTCAGCATCAACCATTCCGGCATTCCGGATATCGATCCTGATAAGCACCGCTTGGTCATTCATGGGATGGTGAAGCAGCCAATGGTCTTCACCGTCGAGTCGCTTGCACGTTATCCCATGGTGTCGCGCATGGCATTCCTCGAGTGCGCCGGCAACAGTGCGGGGATGTTTTCGCCGCAACCGCTTCAAGCCAGCGTACAGGCGCTGCATGGATTGGTTTCCAACGCGGAGTGGACGGGCGTTCCGCTGTCCACTTTGCTGGAGGAGACCGGCGTCGACCCCAAGGCAATCTGGATCATTGCCGAAGGCGGCGATTCGCTCGCCCTGAGCCGCAGCATCCCGCTCAAGAAGGCGTTGGACGATGCCATGGTCGCGCTCTACCAGAATGGCGAGCGGATCATGCCGGGCAACGGCTATCCGATGCGCCTGTTGCTGCCGGGCTGGGAGGGCAACATGCACGTCAAATTCCTGCGTCGGCTCAAGCTCACCGATCAGCCGGGGATGACTTACTTCGAAACGCGGACGTATTCGCAGATTCTGCCGAACGGGAAGGCGTACAGGTTCTATTTCGTGAACGAGGTAAAATCGTTCATCACGCAGCCGTCCTTCGGACAGACCTTGAGGGAACCGGGATATTACGAGATTTCCGGTATCGCCTATTCGGGGAACGGCCGGATTGCGAAGGTGCTGGTCTCGGCCGATGGGGGCAAGAGCTGGGCGCAGGCGGCGTTGCAGGAGCCGGTACAGTCCAAGGCGTTCACCCGCTTCCGCATGCCGTGGCGCTGGGATGGGCAGCCGGCGATCCTGCAGAGCCGCGTCTGGGACGAGGCGGGAAACGTGCAGCCGCTACGCGCACAATTTGTCGCCGAGCGCGGCGAGGCCGCGAAGGTCCCCAACGTCTTCGGATTCGCCAGTCAGCACTACAACAGTCTCACGAGCTGGGCGATCGATAACAAGGGAGAGATCAAGCATGTCTATGCTTAAGCGGACTTCTCCTCTCCTGCTGGCGCTCACCTTCGTTTCACATCCGGCCATAGCCGAGTCCCCCGGGCTCGGAAAACCGATTTCGGAGGCCGAGATCAAAGCATGGGACATCAGCATTCTCCCTGACGGCACCGGTTTGCCGGCCGGCAGCGGCACCGCCGCACAGGGGGCCAAAATCTATGCGGAAAAGTGCGTGGCCTGCCACGGCGAAGGCGGCAAGGGCGGCATCAGTGCGCCCTTGGTGGGCGCGCCTGCGATCAAGAGCATCGATACCACGAAGACCGTCGCGAATTTCTGGGGCTATTCCACGACCGTCTTCGATTATGTGCGACGCGCAATGCCGTGGATGAGCCCGCGAACGCTCACAGACGACGAAGTCTATGCGCTCACCGCCTACATCCTCGCGCAGAACAAGATTATCGGCGAGAATGACGTCATGAACGCGCAAACGCTGCCGAAGGTGAAAATGCCCAACGCGGACAACTTCATCATCAAATTTCCCGACAAGATTTGAACCTAGCGACGGGCGAACCGTCGTCGCGAGCCGCATCACAGTGACTCCCGCGGGGCGTTGCCCCCTTCATCGCCTCCCTCGCCAATGCGATAAGCTCAACCAGCGGCGCGTCTCACCAGACATGAGGTTGGTAAATGGAGCTTGGACTGGAGGGAAAGACCGCGCTCGTCACTGGTTCGAGCCGCGGCATCGGCCGGGGTATCGCCTTGGCTTTGGCCGAGGAGGGTTGTGATCTCCTGCTCACCGGTCGCGATACAAAGGCGCTCGAGGAGGTTGCGCAGGCGATCCACGGGAAGCAACGCAAGGCCGCCGTTCGGGCGCTCGATCTGCGCGAGCCGAGCGCGGCGACGGTGCTGATCGAAATCGTGCGGCGCGAATTCGGCGGCCTCGACATTCTCGTCAACAATGCCGGTGCGACCAGGCGCGGCGATTTTTTCGCGCTCACCGACGCCGATTGGGAAGATGGCTATGCGCTGAAATTTTTCGCCCATGTGCGGCTTGCGCGTGCGGCCTGGCCGCTCCTCAAGGAGCGCAGCGGCGCCCTGGTCGCAATCGCCGGGACGAGCGGTCGCAAGCCGGAGAAGCATTTCACGATCGGCAGCTCGGTCAATGCCGCGGTCGCCGCCTTTGCAAAATGCCTCGCGGATCTCGGCAAGGACGACGGCGTGCGGGTCAATTGCATCCACCCCTCTCTCGTCGAGACGGAGCGACAATGGCGGCGGATACGTGCCGAGGTCGAGCGGACGGGCGAGCCCGAGGCGAAAATCCGAGCCCAGTTCTGCCAGGAGACCGGCATTATCCGTTACGGCACGGTCGAGGACGTGGCGGATTTCGTCACCTTCATCGTCTCCTCGCGCGCGACTTGGCTGCACGGCGCGACCGTGGATCTCGACGGCGGTCAGATTCCGGTGCTGTGATGCGCGGCTGCCTCCTCCGTCCGCAGCACTGAGCCACCCCATGAGCATTCTGCTCACTCCGGCGCGCATCGGCTCGCTCGAGATCCCAAACCGCATCGTCATGCCGCCGATGACGACGCGCACGGCAGACGAGGAGGGCTACGTCACCGAAGATACGCTCGCGTATTACCTGGCCCGAGCCCGCGGCGGCGTCGGCCTCATCACCGTGGAGATGGCCTCGCCGGAGAAAGCCGGCCGGCATCGCCGCCGCGAGGTCGGCATCTACGACGATCGGTTTCTTCCGGGGCTTACGTGGCTCGTTGATGAGATTCATCGCGCGGGAGCGAAGGCGTCGATTCAGCTCGGCCACGGCGGGGGCCATACCCGGCCCGACATCTGCGGCGAGACGCCGATCGCGCCATCGGCAATTCCGCACCCGGTCTACGAGACGACGTTCGAAACCATCATCCCTGAAGAAATGACCAAGGCGCGCATCGATGAGACGGTGACGGCCCATGCCACGGCCGCCGTCCGCGCGCGCAAGGCCGGCTTCGACTGCGTCGAGATCCACGCCGCCCACGGCTATCTCATTTCGCAGTTCCATGCGCCGTTCGAAAACCGCCGCAGTGATGCTTACGGCGGCAGTCTCGAGAACCGGGCCCGCTTCGGGCTCGAGATATTGCGGGCGGTGAAAGCGGCGGTTCCCGGAATGCCGGTCATCTATCGGCTGTCGGTTGAGGATTTTTTTCCCGGCGGATTGCCGTTCAGCGAAGGCCGCCAGATTGCAGTCTGGGCGGCGCAAGCGGGAGCCGACGCGCTGCACGTCACTGCCGGGCACTATCGCTCCTTCCCCTCCGCTCAGGTCGTACTTCCGCCGATGAGCTTTCCGGACGCAACGTTTCTCGATTTCGCTGCTGCCGTGAAAAACCTGATCCGCGTGCCCGTGATCGCGGTCGGACGGCTCGGCGATCCCGCGGTCGCAACCGAAGCGGTCGCTGCCGGCAAAGCCGACTTCATTGCGCTCGGGCGCGCGCTGATCGCCGAGCCGCAATGGGTCGAGAAGCTCGCCCGCGCGGAGCCAATTCGGCGATGTCTCGCCTGCAACACGTGCATTAATGAGATGCGCGGGGGCGCGCGGATCGGCTGCGTCGTCAATGCTGCGGCAGGCCGCGAGAGATTTTTCGCCGATCGCAGAGCGCCGCGCGGCGAGCGCATCGCGGTCATCGGCGCCGGACCCGCCGGCTTGACCTACGCGTCGCTCGTGGCGGAGGGAAACGAGGTCACGGTGTTCGAGAAGGACCCGCGCGCTGGCGGGGCGTTTCGCTATGCCGGCAAAGCGCCGCTGTTCCAAGAAGTCGCGGCAAGCGAGCCAAGTTTCGAGCGCTACATCAGCGATCTTATCGCCGCATGTGCGCGCAAAGGTGTCACGTTTCGCTTCCGCTGCAACGTTGCCGCGGAGCCGCACGTGCTCGCGCCATTCGATCGCCTCGTGATTGCCACCGGCGCCTCTTACCGTTTCGGTCTCGGGCCGATCGCAACCAAGATGCTGGACTGGGGGCTCGCACGCTGGCCGCTTGTCTCCTCATGTCTCTCGGCGGCGAAGTTTCGCAATTGGTTCTATTATACCGGGCGTCGCGGAACGGCGGGTCGCTTTCGGCAGTTTGCGAGGCCCGGACAAACGGTCGTCGCCATCGGCGATGCGGTGACGGCAGGCAAGAGCAAAGAGGCGATCGCCAGCGCATTCGAAGCCGCATTCCTCCCTTGATCATCCAATGGCTGTTCTAAGGAGCCACGCAAGACCTGAGGGTTTTGTCGAAGGCGGGTCGAACGCGCGATCTCAGGTATTTCCCAGCAAGTCAGCGACCGCGAGCGACACGATTTTGGTCGCCGCGCGCAAGTCCTCGAGGCGCAGATTTTCGTTCGCGTTATGCGCATTCGCCTCGCCGATCGAGCGTGGCCCAGCACCATAGAGCACGATCGGAATGCCTGCCGCCGCGTAATGGCGCGCATCGGTGTAGAGCGGGACGCCTGCTGTCGGGACCTCAACGCCCAGCACCTCCTTGGCCCGGCGTTGAATTGCGTGCGCAATCCGCTCTACGCCCGCCCTCGGCGTGAGCGGGTCAGCAAGCAGAAGGCGGCGAACCTCGATTTTGATTTGCGGATCGTGCTCGGCGGATGCGATCAGGGCGCGCAGATCGGCCTCGACCCCTGCGGGGTTCTCTTCCGGAATGATGCGTCGGTCGATGCGAAAGGCGACTTGATCCGGAACCACATTGGTGTTGATGCCGCCCCTGATCAGTCCGACGTTGAGCGTGGGCGAGACGATGCCATCCGTGCGGGAGCGTATACGCGAGAGCGTGGCGCGATGTGCATAGAGGCTTGAGAGAATGGCATTGGCCCCCTCGAGCGCGTCGATCCCAGTCGACGGCATCGCGGCATGCGCCTGCTTGCCCGTCACCGTCACCTCCAGATGCAGACAACCGTTGTGCGCGGTGACGACGGCGTACGAAAAGCCCGCGGCAATCACGGCATCCGGCCGCACCAATCCGCGAGCAAGCAACCATTTCGGGCCGACGATGCCGCCAGCCTCCTCGTCATAGGTGAAATGCAGTTCGAGGGCGCCACCGAATTTGTTGCGCTTTGCCGCCGTCTGCAACGCGAGCAGTGCCCACGTGTAAGTCGCGAAATCCGATTTCGATACAGCCGCGCCGCGGCCGTACATGACCGGACCATCCGCTCCCTCCTCGACAGTCGCCCCATAAGGATCGAGGCGCCACCCGAGACCCGGCGGCACGACGTCACCGTGGGCATTGAGCGCGACGATCGGCCCATCGCCGAAGCGATGTCGGACGATGAGATTGGTCGCGCTCCTCATGCCGGTCGCTTCCACTTCGGCGCGCGCCACCTCGTGCACCTCCACGGCAAGACCGAGGTCTTCCAAGAGTTCGCGAGCGCGTTGGGCGTGCGGCGCGCAATCGCCCGGCGGATTATCGCTCGGCGCCTTCACCAGTTCGGCCAGGAACTGAACCTCGCGCTCAAAATCGCGATCGACGAACTCGCCGATGACGCTCGGGAGCGTCATGAGGCTTCCGCGAGCCGGAGCACAGCGTCGAGCATGACCCGCGCCCCGATCTCCGCGTCCTCGGCGGTGATGATCTCGCGCGGTGAATGGCTGACGCCGCCGTTTCCGCAGCGTACGAACAACATCGCAACATCGGTGAGACCGGCAAACATCATGCCGTCATGGCCGGCGCCGCTCGGAAGATGGCGCGGCTTGACGCCCGCGCGCGTCACCGCGTCGGCCAACAGTGATTGAAGGCGCGGCGAGCACCGTACCGCCGCGGTGCGCTGCACCTCCTTGCTATCGATTGTGACGCCGCGTCTTGCCGCGATCCGGCCGATCTCCGCCACGATGTCGGACATGGCGGCATCGCGGACGGCATCATCGCCGGCGCGAACGTCGAGCGTGAGCTCGCAACGGCCCGGAATGATGTTGATCGCGCCGTCTGGAACGGCGAGCTTTCCGACCGTGCCGACGAGCGTAGACGCTTGGCTGCAGCGCTTTTCGACGTAGAGGACGAGTTCGGCCGCAGCCGCGGCCGCGTCGTGCCGTTGCGCCATCGGCACGGTGCCGGCGTGACCGGCGGTGCCGGTAATCGTGACCATTGACCGCACAGAGCCGGTGATGGCGCTGACGATTCCGACCGGGAGCCCCGCCTCGAGCAGAACCGGGCCTTGCTCGATATGCACCTCGAGATACCCGACGAGCTCATCGTGACGGCGCGCGAGCGCGGGGATCTTTGCCGGATCGAGACCCGCTTCCCGCATCGCGGCCGCCAAGGTTACACCATCGGCGTCGCGGCGCTCGAGCAGCTTGGCATCGAACCGTCCGGCGACGGCGCTGCTGCCGAGAAAGCTCGACGAGAACCGCACGCCCTCCTCTTCCGAGAATGCAATGACGTCGAGATGGAACGGCAACTTGCGGCCCAGCCGACCGAGATGCTCGGCAAGTACGAGGGCCGTGAGCACACCGAGGCGTCCGTCGTATCTGCCGGCGTTGCGGACCGTGTCGTAATGCGAGGCGATGATCAGCGCCGGCGCGGCGCTCTCGGAGGCGGGGTAGCGCCCAACGACATTTGCAACCGCGTCGATATCGGTGATGAGACCCGCCCCGCGCATCAGATCGCGGATTTGCGCGGCAACCGCGCGATGCGCCGGCGAGAGATAGGTGCAGGTCAATCCGTCGGAAGTCTCCGACCAATGCGCGAGGCGCTCGGCAAGCTCCATGATCCGCTGGCCGAATGCGTTCGGCTCAATGCCTCCATTCCCCGGTTCGACTAGCATGTTCATGCACTGTTTCGCGGGCACGGCTCTTGCAAGCTTCAACGCGCCTCTGTCATCCTGCCGCAGCTTGACCGAAGCTAAAAGGCCGAGGGGAAGAAGGGTCTGCCGTCGTGGTTGCGGTCCTCACCGAGTGGTCGAGCCTCATCATTCGCTGGCTGCACGTAACTGCCGCCATAGCCTGGATCGGCAGCTCGTTCTATTTCATCCATCTTGATCTGAGCCTGAAGCCGCGATCCGGTCTGCCGCAGGGCGTCCAGGGCGACGCCTGGCAGGTGCACGGTGGCGGCTTTTACCACATGGTGAAATATCTCATCGCGCCTTCCCGCATGCCGGATGAACTCACATGGTTCAAGTGGGAAGCCTATACCACGTGGCTCTCCGGGTTCGCGCTGCTGGTCATCGTCTACTATGTCGGTGCAGAGCTCTACCTGATTGATAAACCCGTCCTCGACCTCACGGCGCAGAGCGCCGCGGGGATCGCGTTCGGCACTCTCGTGCTTGCCTGGATGTTCTACGAGCTGCTCTGCCGGTCCGCGCTCGGCCGCCATGAAATCGCGCTCGCACTCCTGGGTTATGTTTTTCTTGTGGCGCTGACCTATGGCTTCACCCATGTATTCAGCGGGCGCGGCGCTTTTACCCAGATCGGCGCGGTGGTCGGCACCATCATGGTGGCGAACGTGTTCGTCATCATCATTCCCAACCAGAAGAAAACGGTCGCCGCGCTGCTCGCCGGAAAAGAGCCGCTCGCGGCATGGGGAGCAGAGGCCAAGCAGCGCTCGGCCCACAACAACTATCTCACGCTGCCGGTCGTCTTCCTGATGATCGCCAATCATTACCCGCTGACGTTTGCGACCCGCTTCAACTGGCTGATCGTCGCGATCGTGCTCGCGATCGGTCCGGTCATCCGGCACTTCTTCAATTCCCGGCACGAGGGTAAAGGCAGCCCGTGGTGGACTTGGGGGGTGGCCGCGGCCGGGATGGTGGCGGTGGCCTGGCTCTCCGGCGCCGGACCCGTGGACGTGGGGCCGCGCGCCGATCGGCCCGACGTTAAGGCGGCGGAGAACGCGATCCTCGCCCGCTGCAGCATGTGCCATCGCAACGAGCCGGTGTGGCCCGGCGTGTCGACGCCGCCCCAGGGCGTGGTGCTCGATGATCCCGAGAGCATTCGCCGTCACGCACGCTTGATCGAGATCAACGCCGTGCGGTCGAGCGCCATGCCGCCGGGCAATATCACCGCGATCACGGCGCAGGAGCGCCAGCTCATCGCCGCCTGGCTCGCTGCCGGCGCGCCATCGCAGTGACGGACCGCCCACGCTGGCGCTCAGGCGCCACCCGTCCCAAGCAGCCCAGCCCCATTATTTCGCTCAAGTGTAACGGAGCTCACAAAGCTCTTGCGGCTTCCCCGCTAAGGTCCCGGCTGCCGAGAACCGGTGTCAGGGGGCATCAGGAGGCGGAGATGGCAGCCAGAACGAGGTTCGCACTTTTCTGGATGGCCGTCGCGGTGGCGGTGGCCTTCCTGGGAGTAAAACCGTGGACGGGCGCGCCGGGCGCTCAGAGTCCATCGGCCTCGCCGATTGCGGCGCGGGAAACGATTTACCGGCCACAACATTGGAACGTATTCTGACGTTTGGGCAATCGATGCGCCCGCGCGGGCTTTGCCCGCAGGCCGCGGCGTCGGCCTAGAGCGCGTCGCGATAAGGCCCGCGGCGTCATGGCGTGCGCGCAAGACACGGCTTGTCCGAACTTGTATATGACGGGCCATGTGCCCGGCCGATGTCTCTCCTTATCCCCGCGATCTCGCCGGGTACGGTCGCGACCCTCCCAACCCGCGCTGGCCGGACGGCGCGCGCCTCGCCGTGCAGTTCGTGGTCAATTACGAGGAGGGTGGAGAGCGCAATATCCTGCATGGGGACGCGACCTCGGAGGCGTTTCTCTCGGACGTGCTTGGGGCGCGGCCCTGGCCTGGGCAGCGCCACATGAACGTCGAATCCATGTACGAGTACGGCTCGCGCGCGGGATTTTGGCGGCTTTGGCGGCTGTTCACGAACCGCAAGGTGCCGGTGACCGTGTTCGGTGTCGCGACTGCGCTCAAGCGCTCTCCCGATGCGGTGGCGGCCATGCGCGAAGCAGGCTGGGAGATCGCGAGCCACGGCCTCAAATGGATTGACTACAAAGACGTGCCCGAGGACGAGGAGCGCGCGCATCTTGCCGAAGCGATCCGCCTGCACACCGAGGTAATCGGCGAGCGACCGCTCGGCTGGTACACCGGCCGCAACTCGGTCAACACGCTCAAGGCCGTACTCGATGAGGGCGGCTTCCTCTATTCGTCGGATTCCTACGCCGATGACCTGCCCTATTGGGTCAACGGGCCGAAGGGAGCGCATCTCATCATTCCCTATACTCTCGATGCCAACGACATGCGCTTCATCAATACGCAGGGTTTCGGCAGCGGCGACGACTTCTTCGGCTATCTCAAAGACGCCTTCGACCTGCTCTACAGCGAAGGCGAGCAAGCGCCGAAGATGATGTCGGTCGGGCTACACTGCCGCCTGGTCGGCCGGCCGGGCCGTGCAGCCGCGCTCGCGCGCTTTCTCGATTACGTCGCCACCCGCGACCGGGTGTGGCTCGCGACGAGACTCGACATCGCCCGGCACTGGCATCGCGCCCATCGCATACTCGCCGCCGGCGCACCAGCGATCCGGTAAGAAGGCATGGCGAAGGTTGCGCTCGCAGACCTCAACGCGGCCGACGAGGCAGGCTTCATGGCCGCGCTGGGCGATGTCTACGAGCACGCGCCCTGGGTGGCACAAGCCGCCTCGAGCCAGCGGCCGTTCGCCACGCTCGCCGCCCTCCACAGCGCGATGCTGGCCGCCGTACGCGCGGCGGCGGCGGAGCAGCAGCTGGCCCTGATCAAAGGCCATCCCGACCTCGCCGGAAAGGCGGCGCGGGCGGGCGCCATGACGGCGGATTCGAAGGCGGATCAGGTGAGCGCCGGCCTCGACCGCCTGTCGGAAGCGGAATCCGCGCAATTTCACCGCCTCAACAACGCCTACCGCGAGAAATTCGGCATCCCATTCATCATCTGCGCGCGCCGACACAGCAAGGACTCGATTCTGCAGCAGTTCGAACGCCGTCTGCAGAGCAACATGGCGGCCGAAACGGAGACGGCGCTCGGCGAAATTTTCCGTATTACGGCGCTTCGCCTGGACCAACGGCTCGAGGCCGCCGACCGTCTCGACGTTCACGGCCGCCTCTCGACGCACGTGCTCGACACCCATTCCGGTCGGCCCGCGGCCGCAGTAACGATCGAACTTCTCGAGTTATCCGCGGGCGGCGAGCCACGTGTTATCGCGCGGGCCACCAGCAATCGCGACGGCCGCACCGACGCTCCGTTGATCGGCGATCGGCCGCTGCCGATCGGCCGTTACGAATTGCGGTTTCATGTTGGCGATTATTTCGCGCGCGTTCAGGCGCAGCAGGCTGATCCGCCATTCCTCGACGTGGTGCCGGTGCGATTCGCAATCGCCGAACCGGAAGGTCATTACCACGTACCGTTGCTGGTGACGCCGTGGAGCTACGCCACTTATCGCGGCAGCTGAGCAGTCGCTTAGCCGCTGATTTGGGAATAGGCAAAGCCGAGCAAAATGCCTAGTCTCGCGGCAACAGCGGAGCATCGCCAGCTGTCCCGGCCGTCCTTTCGAACTGGCACGACGATTGCTGCAGCAAGGTCACGGCGCCGGTTGAACCGGCCTCACAGGGAGCCTCGGACATGAACAGGATCAGGCTTTTCGGGCTGCTCGCGGCAGTGGGAGCAGCGGCGGTTGTCGCAAGCCCGGTTGGCGCGCAGACCGATGTGAAGTTTGCCCTCGACTGGAAGTTCGAGGGTCCATCCGCCCCCTACTTCGTCGCGATCGACAAAGGCTACTACAAGGCGGAGGGACTGAACGTCACCATCGACTCCGGCCCCGGCTCGGTTGCCGGCATCGCCCGCATCGCCGCTGGCACCTACCCGATCGGCTTTTTCGACATCAACTCCCTCGTCAAGTTCCGCGACCAGAATCCCGACAAAAAAGTCCAGGCCGTGCTGATGATCTACGACAAGCCGGCATTCGCGATCGGCACGACCGCCAAGACCGGTATCGTCAAGCCGAAGGATCTGGAGGGCCGAGTGCTCGGCGCGCCGACCGCCGACGGCGCTTTCGCGCAATGGAAGGCCTTCGTGAAGGAAAACGGCATCGACGAATCCAAAGTCAAAATCGAGAACGTAGGTTTCCCCGTGCGTGAACCGATGCTCGCCGAAGGCAAGGTTGACGCCATCACCGGCTTTTCATTCTCGATGTATTACAACCTGCTGCAGAAGGGGCTGAAACCGGAAGACATCAAGACGATGCTGATGGCCGACTATGGTCTCGTGCTCTACGGCAACGCGATCATGGTCAATCCGGATTACGCCAAAGCCAATCCGAGACTCGTAGCAGGCTTCGTGCGCGGCACCATCAAGGGCGTGCTCGACACGATCAAGGACCCGGATACGGCCATCAAATCGGTGATGGCGCGCAACGAGACCGCCGACGCGAAGATCGAGCTCGACCGGCTGAAAATGTCGCTGCGCGACAATTTCGTCACGCCGTGGGTGAAAGCCAACGGCTTCGGCGGCGTCGACATGGCGCGGCTCGCCAAATCGATCGATCAGATCGCGCTGACCTACGACTTCAAGAACCGACCGACGGCCGGGGACATCTTCACGAGCGAGTATCTGCCGCCGGCTTCCGAACGGAAGTTGTGAGCCGCAGGCATTTCTCCATTCCTGCGCTCCGAAGGCGGAGCATCCAGTAATCTTGGTCCTGCGCGTGAGACAAAATCGTGAGCACGGCATCGCCCGCCTGCGCGGGTGATGAGGCCGGAGAGGTTTCATGACCGGCTCCGTCGACATTGGCAATGTCACGCTGACCTATCGCGGTGCCGGCGGCGGCGTTCTGGCCCTAAAGGACACGAGACTGAACGTGCGCCGCGGTGAATTTGCCGCCGTAGTGGGGCCCTCGGGTTGCGGCAAATCGTCCTTGATGAAGCTCGTCACCGGTCTCGTTTCTCCCGATAGCGGCGAGATCGTGATTTTCGGCGACAAGGTGCGCGGCCCGGTCAAGATCGCGGGCATGGCTTTCCAGAACCCCAACCTTCTCCCCTGGCGCAAGGTCATCGACAACGTATTGCTCCCGCTGGAGATCGTGGAGCCACACCGCCGCAAATTTCGACGCGAGAAGGCGCACTACCGCGAACAGGCCGAGGCACTGCTCAAGACGGTCGGGCTCGAGGGCTTCAGCGAGCGTTTCCCCTGGGAGCTATCCGGCGGCATGCAGCAGCGCGTTTCCCTCTGCCGCGCGCTCATTCATCAACCGGCATTGTTGATGCTGGACGAGCCGTTCGCCTCGCTGGATGCCTTCACCCGCGAAGAATTATGGTGCGTGCTGCGCGATCTGTGGCAGAAGCTCTGTTTCACCGTCATCCTGGTCACGCATGATCTGCGCGAAGCGACGTTTCTTGCCGACAACATTCACGTCATGAGCGCGCGCCCCGGACACATTGTTCTGACGAAGAGGATCGATCTGCCGCGGCCGCGCGATCTCGACATCTGCTTCGAGCCGCACTTCACCGACATCGTCCACGAGTTGCGCGCCAAGATTGCCGAGGTACGCAAGGCATGACTGCGCACGCAAGTTTGGGGGTGGCCATGAACATAACCCTGGAAAGGTTTTCGCCTTGGCTGTTCACCATCGGCATGTTCGTGCTGTGGGAACTCGTCTGCCGTATCTTCAACATCGACACTTTTGTGCTGCCCGCGCCGGTGCAGATATTCCAAGCCATCGGCCAATACGCGCTCCCGCTCGCCAAAAACTCCTTCGTTACGCTGTGGACGACGCTCGCCGGCTTTGCCCTTGCGGTGGCGTTCGGCATCGTGCTCGGCATCATCGTCGGCTGGTCGCGAACGATCTATCGCGGCCTCTATCCCGTGATGATCGGCTTCAACTCGATTCCGAAGGTCGCGGTGGTGCCGATCTTGATCATTTGGTTCGGTATCGGCGTCGTGCCGGCGGTGCTCACCGCATTTTTGATCTCGTTTTTTCCGATCGTGGTGAACGTGGCGACCGGGCTTGCGACCATGGAGCCGGAACTTGAGGACGTGCTGCGCGCGCTCGGTGCCAGGAAACTCGACATCATGCTCAAGGTCGGAATTCCGCGCACGCAGCCTTACCTGTTCGGCTCGCTCAAGATCGCGATCACGCTTGCTTTCGTCGGCGCCGTGATGTCGGAGACCATCGGCGCCAATTCCGGGCTCGGACATCTCATGGTGCAGGCGGGTTCGAACTTCCAGATGCCGCTCGTGTTCGCTTGCCTGATGGCCCTGGCGGTGGAAGGGATCGTGATGTATGCGGTGTTCGCTTATGTGGAAGCCTACTTCACGGGCTGGGCATTCCGCTCGTCCATGAGCGCAGCGGCGTGAGCCGTCTGGGACCGCGAGCCGTCAGTTCTTGAGGCGATAGCCGGTCTTGAAGATCCACCATATCGTCGCCAGGCAGATGACGAGGAAAAAGACGGTCATCGCCAGGCTCAGGGGTACGCTCACATCGGCGGTCTCGAAGAAGCTCCAGCGGAAGCCGCTGATCAGATAAACAACCGGATTGCACAAGGCGACCGTCTGCCAGGCCGGCGGCAATACGTTGATCGAATAAAACGTGCCGCCGAGAAAGGTCAGCGGCGTGATGATCAACAGCGGCACCACCTGCAGCTTCTCGAAGCCGTCTGCCCATAAGCCGAGGATGAAGCCGAACAGGCTGAAGCTCACGGCGGTCAGGATCAGGAACGCGATCATCCAGACCGGATGAGCGATCCGCAGCGGTATCAGCAGCGCCGATGTCGCCAGCACGACCAGCCCCAGGATAACCGATTTGGTGGCAGCGGCCCCGACATAGCCGAGCACGATCTCGAAGGGCGAGATCGGCGCCGACAAAATTTCGTAGATCGTGCCCGTGAACCTGGGAAAGTAGATGCCGAACGATGCGTTCATGACGCTCTGCGTCAGCAGCATCAGCATGATCAGCCCCGGCACGATGAAGGCGCCGTAGGTGACGCCCTCGATTTCGGTGATTCGCGCGCCGATGGCCGCGCCGAAGACCACGAAATAGAGCGAGGTGGAAACCACGGGCGACACGATGCTCTGTAGCAGCGTGCGTCCGGTACGCGCCATCTCGAACGCATAAATCGCGTGTACGGCCCTGAAGTTCATTATCTCTGTCTCACCAGGTCGACGAAGATATCTTCCAAAGAGCTTTGCGTCGTCTGCAGGTCGCGGAACCGGATGCCTGCCAGATTGAGGTCCTTGAGCAACGCGGTGATACCGGTGCGCTCGCCCTGGGTGTCATAGGTATAAATGATCTCGCCGCCTCCCGGCCCAAGCGTCAGTCGATAGCCCGCGAGCGCATCCGGCAGCGCGTCGAGCCGCTTCTGCAGGTGCAGCGTCAATTGCTTCTTGCCGAGCTTGCGCATGAGCTCGGCCTTGTCTTCGACAAGAATGATTTTCCCCTTATGCATCACGCCGATGCGATCAGCCATCTCTTCGGCTTCATCGATATAATGCGTGGTCAGGATGATCGTGACGCCGTCCGCGCGGAGCGCGCGCACGATGTCCCACATGTCCTTGCGCAGCTCGACGTCGACGCCGGCCGTCGGTTCGTCCAGAAAGAGGATCTGCGGCTCGTGCGCGAGCGCCTTGGCGATCAGCACCCGGCGTTTCATGCCGCCGGACAGCGTCATGATCTTGCTGTCTTTCTTGTCCCAGAGCGACAGCTGCTTGACCAGCTTTGCTATGTAATCGGGATTGCGCGGCTTGCCGAAGAGTCCGCGGCTGAAGGAGACCGTTGCCCAGACCGTTTCGAAGGCATCGGTCGTGAGTTCCTGCGGGACGAGACCGATCATCGATCGGGTCATGCGGTAATCTCTGCCGATGTCGTAACCGGCGACTGACACCGCGCCTTCGGTCAAGGTCACGATCCCGCAAATGATGCTGATCAGCGTCGTCTTGCCTGCGCCATTGGGGCCGAGCAACGCAAAGATCTCACCTCGCCGAATGTCGAGATTTACGCCCTCGAGCGCGCGAAAGCCGGAGGCGTAAGTCTTCGAGACGTTTTTGACCGACAGGATGGGCTGCATGAGAAGCATTGGTGGACGCACCGGCAATCACGAAGCAGCCCGTGTATAAAAGCGAATGTGGCGGATGGAGGGAATGGGTCCGCCGGCGCCACCCTCGTTTCGCACCAGGGCGTTGCGCAATTGGCAGACCTTCATGCCATGGCGCGCCCACTCGCCTTGCGCGCCCGCAACTCCTCGATAGCCGCCAGCACCCGCTCGGGAGTGGCCGGCGCGTCGATACGGGGCGCCAGCTTGTGGTCTGCCAGGCTGGCGATGGCATCCCTGATCGCCAGCCAAACCGAGATCGCCAGCATCAGCGGCGGCTCCCCGATCGCCTTGGAGCGGAAGAGCGTGGCGGCGCGGTTCGGCGCATCCTTGAGCAGCCGCGCATTGAAGATCGGCGGCACGTCCCGACTGCCCGGGACCTTGTAGGTCGACGGGCCGCAGGTGCGCAGGCGTCCTTCGCCGTCCCACCACAGCTCTTCGCTCGTGAGCCATCCCATGCCCTGAACGAAGGCCCCTTCGATCTGGCCGAGATCGATCGCCGGATTGAGCGAGCGGCCGCAATCCTGGATCAGCTCGGCGCGCAAAACGCGCGATTCGCCGGTCAATGTGTCGATTGCAACCTCAGCGGCAGCCGCGCCGTACACGAAGTAATAGAACGGCCGCCCGGTGTTGCTGGCGGAATCCCAGTGAATATCAGGCGTCCGATAAAACCCCGTCGCGGAGAGCGACACGCGCTTCTCCCATGAGAACGCCGCCAGCTCGGCAAACGACAGGCTGCGGTTGCCGGCGTAGATGCGATTGGAGTCGAACACGATCTCATCCGCCGGCACGCCAAAGTGATCCGCCGCGACCTCGGTCATCCGCGCCTTGATCTCCCGGCAGGCATTCAGAGCGGCCATGCCGTTGAGATCGGAACCCGAGGAGGCGGCCGTCGGCGACGTGTTGGGCACCTTCGCCGTGCTCGTCGCCGACACCCGAATGTGGTCGAGATCGATTGCAAACGCCTCCGCGACGACCTGCGCCACCTTGATAAACAGGCCCTGCCCCATTTCGGTGCCGCCGTGGTTGAGCACGACGCTGCCGTCGGTATAGACGTGGACCAACGCGCCCGCCTGGTTGAGCGCCGGCCGGTTGAAAGAGATGCCGAACTTGACCGGCATGGTGGCGAGACCTTTCTTCACCACCGGGCTGATCTGATTGAAATTCACGATCTCGCGCCGCCAGGCAGCGAGGCCGACGGCGCGGTCGAGCTCGTCGACGAGGCGCTCGATGATGTTGTCCTCGACCCGCATGCCGTAGGGGGTGACGTCGTTGCGCCCCACCCCGTAGAAGTTTCGCCGCCGCACCGCGTACACGGGAAGACCGAGGCGTCGTGCGATCACTTCGATGATAGTTTCGATCGCAAGCATAGCCTGCGGCCCGCCATAGCCTCGAAACGCCGTGTTCGACACGGTGTTGGTCTTGCAGGGAAGGCCGCGGAAACGGACGTTGGGAAGAAAGTAGCAATTGTCGGCGTGGCACAGCGCGCGGGTGAGCACGGCCGGCGTATGGTCGGCGACGTTGCCGCCGTTGGCGGCCAGCGTGAGGTCGAGCGCGAGAATATGTCCTTGCGCGTCGAAGCCGACGTCGTAGCGGATGAGGAACGGGTGGCGCTTGCCGGTGGCGCGCATGTCGTCATCGCGCGGCAGCCGCAGCTTCACCGGTTGCCGCGCCTTCCAAGCAAGCAGCGCCGCGATGCCGGCGATGATCGTCGCCTGGCTCTCTTTGCCGCCGAACGCGCCGCCCATCCGCCGCACCTCGACCGTAACGGCGTTGAAGGGTAGCCCGAGAAGATGCGCAACTCCTTGTTGGACTTCGGTCGGGTGCTGGGTCGAGCTCCACACATGCATGTCGGAGGTCTCGCCGGGCGTCGCGAGCGCGATCTGACCCTCGAGGTAGAAATGGTCCTGACCGCCGCAGCGCAATTCGCCGGAAAGGCAATGCGGCGCGCTGGCGAGCGCCGCCTCGACATCGCCGCGGACCATGAGCTGCGGCGGCGAAACGTAGCTGTCGCGCGCCATCGCCTCTTCGATCGTCAGCGCGAGCTTTGCCGCGGCACGCGCCTGATCCAGCGTCGCCGCCGCGATCGCCGCCACCGGCTGGCCTTCGTATTCCACGACGTCCGCGGCCAACGCGGGCTCGCCGCTGCGAATCGGTGCGATGTCGTTCCTGCCGGGAATGTCGGCCGCCGCGATCGCGACAGCCACGCCGGAGGCGGCGAGGCAGGCCGATAGATCGACCCTGCAGATGCGGGCATGCGCGTGCGGGCTCAGCACCAGCGCCGCTTCCAGGGTTCCGGGCACCGTCGCAACGTCATCGAGATAGCGAGCCGCCCCGGTCACGTGTGCGACCGCGCTGTCGTGGCGGACGGCCGCATGCACCGCGCCGTGGATGCGTGGCGAAACCTCGTTCATAGCGCCTCCACCCGCATCGGCTCGGCAAAGGACGTTTCGAGCTGAAAGCGCCGCAGCAGCCCGGCCGCGGCACGCATGCGAAAGGCAGCGCCGCCACGATGGTCGGTGATCGGCGCAAAGTCACGCGCCAATAAGTCCTCGACATCGGCGAGCCAAGCCGGCGCCCACGGCCGGCCGCGCACTGCCGCCTCGAGGCTCGCTGCCCGCATGGCGCGCGCTGCCATGCCGCCATAGGCCGCGCGCAGCCGCGCGACCTTGCCGCCCTGCCGTTCGAGGCGGAAGGCTGCGACGACGCTCGAGATGTCCTGATCAAAGCGCTTGCAAACCTTATAGGCCGCAAACTCCTCGCCCGCACCGAGCACGGGAATGCGGATCGCGGTGATGACCTCGCCTGCCGCGAGCGCCGTCTTGCGATAACCGGTGATGAACTCTTCCACCGGCAGTATGCGCTCGCCCGCACGCGAGGCGAGCGTGACCGTGGCATCAAGCGCGATCAGGCATGGAATGGTGTCCCCGATCGGCGAAGCGGTCGCGAGATTGCCCGCGATGGTTCCGAGATTGCGGATCTGCCGCGAGCCGATGCGGCGTACGAGGGCACCGAAGGACGGGAAATGCCGATCGAGGTGGGGCAAGGCGGCGGTATAGGTCACGGCGCCGCCGATCTCGAGGGCGCCGGCCTGCGTCTTGATCCGCTGCAGCTCCTCGACGACTTCGACCGAAATCACCGCCGGCAGCGCCTCGCGATCCTTGCTGACGCGCAGCCCAAGATCGGTGCCGCCAGCAAGCAAGATCGCAGCCGGGAACTGCGCCGTCGCCGCAAACAGCGCATCAAGCGAGCGCGGCCTGAGAAAAGCCTGGGCGCCGTAACGATACTCCACGCATGGTGGTAGTGCGGAAACCGCATCGGCTAGCGCAGGCAGCTCGGCAACAAAGCGATCGGCGGGTCCATGCGCGATGCGCCGGCATGCCAGCACGATCGGGCGATAGCCGGTGCAGCGGCACAGATTGCCGGCGTGCGCTTCGTGCATGATGGCGTTGTCGGCCGGCTCGCCGCCGTGGTGGAAGGCGAACATTGCCATCACGAAACCAGGCGTGCAGAACCCGCATTGGGTGGCATCGGTATCGACGAGTGCCTGCTGCACGGGATGGAGCGCGCCGTCCGCTGCCGCCACGCCTTCAACCGTGAGGACTGCGCAATTGTCGATCTGCGGCAGCATCATCAGGCAGGAATTCACCGCCTCGAACCGCAACGACCCGTCCACGCGCCGCCCCAGTACAATGGTGCAGGCGCCGCAATCGCCTTCTGCGCAACCCTCCTTCGTTCCCGTGAGCCGGGCGCGGGTGCGAAGCCAATCGAGCACGGTCATGCTCGGCGGCGCGCCATCCTCGCTGAATGGCTTTCCGTTCAACAGGAATCGCACCGCGGCCATGGCCTGCCTGCTCTCACGCGCCGCATGATGCTAGAGCATCTTCTTTGCCGCTTGAAGCACATCGTCGCTCCGCCGGCGGCACGCCGCTGTGCCCGTGTTCACGCAGCGACCGCCCGCTGGATTCCTTTTCTACGGGATGCGCTGTAGAATGCGGCTTCGCTCGCGAGGGGAGCGGCGCGCCATCCGTTTGGGAGGTAAGCACATGAGATCGCAAGCGCGAAGGCTGCGAACGATCGTCGCAGCCACAAACGAGTATTTGCAATAACTCACTCGCCTCTGTTGCATCATTCCGGGGCGCCGCGAAGCTTCCTCGCTGCGTTCGGGACCCGGAATGACCGCTGCGGCTCGCTCAACTCCGTACGACCGCGTATCAGCCCTCCGAAAGGCCAAGCCGATGACCACGATCGCTGCATTACCCCCTGTAACCTCCAACAGGCTTGCAGACTGGATCGCCCGCAATGGTCCCGTGCTCGCGATCTTCGCCGCCGTCTTCGCACTGTGGGAAGCCGCGGTGCGCGCACTCGACATCCCGGACTACATTCTTCCCAGCCCCTCGGTGATCGTGGCCAAGATCATCGCGTCCTGGCAGCTTCTTCTCTTAAACGCCTTTGTCACATTGGAGGAAATTCTGCTCGGCTTTGCGCTGAGCGTGATCGTCGCCATCCCGCTCGCCATCGCCGTCGTCTATTCGCGCATCTTCGAGCGCACCGCGTTTCCCTTCATGGTCTCGCTACAGACGATTCCGAAAGTCGCGCTCGCGCCCATCTTGGTGATGTGGCTCGGCTACGGCATCATGCCGAAGGTGATGGTCGCCTTCCTCATCTCGTTCTTTCCGATCGTCATCAATTCCGTGATCGGCATGCGCTCGGCGGAAAAGGAGATGATCTATCTCGTGCAATCCATGGGGGCGAACGAGCTCACGACGTTTCTCAAGATCCGGCTGCCGAAAGCGTTGCCGTCGATCTTTGGCGGACTGAAGGTCGGAATGGGGCAGGCCGTAGTGGGTGCGACCGTGGGCGAGTTCATCGCCGCCGAGCATGGCTTGGGCTATCTGCAGCTCATCTCGCAGGTTCGACTCGACACCCCGCTTTTGTTCGCCGCCGTAGTCGTGCTCTCGCTATTGGGCGTCCTCCTGTTCAACATCGTCGCCGTGGTCGAGCGCATCGCGCTGCCGTGGAGCCGTGTGGCTACGGAACTGGTCGAATAAAGGCGCACATGAACGATCTGATCGGACAATCCTTGCCGAAGGCTCGCGCCGGGGTTCCGATCGAGATTGCCGGCGCGACCAAGCGCTACGTGAGCACCCGGGGCGGGGAGGTTCACGCGCTGGCCGAAATCGACCTTTCCATCGCGGCGGGCGAGTTCGTATCGGTCGTCGGGCCGAGCGGATGCGGCAAAAGCACCTTGCTGATGCTCATCTCCGGGCTGATTGCACCGACCACCGGAACAATCACGGTCGGAGGCGCGCCGGTCAAACGCGCGGTCGGCAATGTTGCCATCGTATTCCAACGCGACGTGCTGCTCGACTGGCGCAGCGTGCTCGCCAACGTTCTCCTTCCCGTAGAGATCAAGAAGCTCGATCCGGCCACGCACCGCATGAAAGCACGGGAGCTTTTGCGAGCGGTGGGACTCGAGGAATTCGAGGACAAGTATCCGGCCGAGCTTTCGGGCGGCATGCGCCAGCGTGTGGCGATCTGCCGCGCTCTCGTGCAGGAGCCGGGCCTGTTGCTGATGGACGAGCCCTTCGGAGCACTCGATGCGCTGACCCGCGAGCAGATGAACCTCGACCTGCAGCGCATCTGGCTGCGCAACCGCAACACCGTTCTGTTCATCACCCACAGCATCGAGGAAGCGGTCCTGCTCTCGGATCGCGTGGTGGTGATGTCCTCACGCCCGGGCCAGATTGCCGACGTGGTGCACAACGACCTGCCGCGCCCGCGCGGCGCTCACACCCGCAGCGAGGCGCACTTCCTCGAACATGTGGAGCGCATCAGGCAGCACTTCCTGGCGCTCGGCGTTCTGTCAGAGACGTGAACCGCTGGTGGCGTTATTCCAGCGCGGGCCCGCAACTTGCCGTCCCCCCTTGAACACGATCCGCTCGCTCGGGCGCCGCGCCAGCGCGTCGTCGAAGGATGACGCCTGGATGAGAACGAGATCGGCCGCGTCGCCTTCCTCGATGCCGCGGCGTCCATCGCACGCTGCGGCGATGAGTTGCGGCACATCGTCGAGATGGGCCGCAACCGCCGCCATGCGCGCCGTGTCCAGCATGTCGCCATCGCCGAACGGAAAGAACCAGTCGCAGATATTGTCGGTCCCGAGCCGCACCTTCACGCCGGCGGCCAAAAGCTCGCGCACCCTCGTGATGCCGCGCCTGACCGGGGTCGTCTCGCCCCGCTCCTGCAGGAAAAGATTGGTCTCGGGCAGCGCAACGACGGTGATCTCGGCATGGGCGAGCTTGTCGATGAGCGCAGCCGCGGCCTTGGCGTCGAGCGCGGCGAGCACACAGAGGTGGCTCAGCGTGACACGACCCTGCAGGCCGCGCTCGATCACCGCGTCGGGCACGAGTCCCGTGAGCATCTTGTCGGGCTCAAGGCAGCGCGCGCGGCGGATCGGCGCTGGAGTTGAGACTCGCTCCGAGCAAGTCGGCGCCGGCGTCGATGGCGCGCTCGAGTCGCGCCAGCGCGGTAGATTCCGCCAGATCATTTCTGGAGCTTGAGAATGCGACGATCTCGACGTCGATTGAGGCCGCGACCCGCCGCTTGGCCGCCAAAATTCCTTCCATCGACCGGAGCTCGACAATCGGATCAACGTCAGTGTGTGTTCGGATCCGCGTGACACCGTGGGCGAGCGAGCGCTCGAACAACCGCATCGCCCGGGCCTCGACCTCCGCGGCGGTGAAACCCGCACGCGCGGAGGCCGCTGCGGCAAGCGCATCGGCGAACGAGCGCGGCCGAAACGACTGCACCGTGTAGGCACGATCCGCGTGCGCATGCAGATTGGCGAAGCCCGGAAGCGCAAGCCACCCCGTTTCGTCCGCCCGTTCCGCCGGGCGGATTGCGCCGACCAGTCCGTCGCGCAAGGTCACGCTGAATACGCCGCTGCGATCAGGCACCACGACCACGTTGATGGTCACCTCGTTCTGCATTGTTCAATCAAGCTCAACGCGGTGGCCGCGCGGGCATGCTCCTGAAGATTTTCGTACGGATCACCAATGTGCGGGTACCATTTTATTGACAGCTGCGCACGAAATCGATCAGCGTCATGCGGAGGCGTTGATGCGTCAATGAATATTGCGCCCTGGCTCGAACGCGCCGGGAAAAGTCATCCGGACCGTCCGGCCGCCGCGCTGGGCGAGCGCGTTGTCCTCGATTATGGCGCGCTCGCCGCGCGGGCGGCGCGGCTTGCCGAGGCGTTGCGCACGCGCTGCAAGCTCGACTCGGGCGACCGCGTCGCCATTGTCGCAAAGAATTGCGTTGCTTACCTCGAAACGCTCTACGGGACTTGGCACGCCGGCCTCGCTGGAGTGCTTGTTAACGCCAAGCTGCACGGCGCGGAGATCGGCTACATCCTCGAACATTCCGGTACGCGTGCATGCTTCGTCTCGGCGGGCCTCGATGCGGACATCGCGCCGTCTGCGCCGAAGTCGCTCGAGCAGCTTATCGTCATCGGCAGCCCGGATTACGAGCGGTTGTTTGCAGCGGATGCGATCTCCGCTGTCCCGCGCGCAGCGGACGACCTGGCCTGGCTTTTCTACACCTCAGGGACGACCGGCCGCCCCAAGGGCGCGATGCTGACCCATCGCGTGCTCTCGGTCCTGAGCCATGCCTACGCGGCGGAGGTCGATCCGATCGCGCCGGGCGATGCCATTGTGCATGCGGCGCCCATGAGCCACGGCTCGGGCCTTACATCATGGCGTACATCGCGCGGCTCGGTATCCACGTCGTCCCGGAGTCCGGCAGCTTCGAGCCCGCCGAGGTCTTTCGCCTCTTCGATCGATGGCCCGGCGCCTCCATGTTCGCGGCACCGACCATGGTCAAGCGGCTCGTCGAGGCGGGCAGCGACTGCGACCCGAACAACATTCGAACGATCATCTGGGGCGGCGCGCCGATGTATGTCGAGGATGCGCTGCGGGCGCTCGATCGTTTCGGGCCGCGGCTAGTCCAAATTTATGGCCAGGGCGAGAGCCCGATGACGATCGCCACGCTGTCGAAGGAGGACATCGGCGAACGCGGGCATCCGCGCTGGCAGGCGAGGCTCGCCTCCGCGGGGCGGCCGTTTGCCTGTGTCGAGGTCATCGTGGCGGATAGCGACGACCGTGCGCTGCCTGCCGGAGAGACGGGGGAAATCCTCTGTCGCGGCGACGTGGTGATGGCGGGCTATTGGCAAGACCCGCAAGCGTCCGCCGCCACATTGCGCAACGGCTGGCTGCATACCGGCGACCTCGGGGCCTTCGATGCCGACGGCTATCTGACGCTCAAGGACCGATCGAAGGACGTGATCATCAGCGGCGGCTCCAACATCTATCCGCGCGAGGTCGAGGAGGTGCTGCTCAGGCTCCCGCGCGTGCGCGAGGTCTCGGTGGTCGGACGAGCGGACCGCGAATGGGGCGAAGTCGTCGTCGCCTATATGGTCGGCGATGCGTCTGCCGGCGAGCTCGACCGGCTTTGCCTCGATGCAATTGCCCGCTTCAAGCGTCCGAAGGACTATGTCTTCATCGACGCGTTGCCGAAGAACAATTACGGAAAAATTCTCAAGACGGAGTTACGCGCAATGGACGCGAAGCGGATCAGCGCCGATCGTCAGTATCCTTGCGGCCCGAACACCTCGATGCCGAACCGGCGTTCGAGCGCACGGCCGAACCGGTACTTCATCTCCGGCCCTTCGTAGGTCATCGGCGGCGTGCGCAGGAAGCCTTTTTCCGGCTCGACGCGCAGCACGGTGAGCGAGGGCCCGTCCTCGGCCACGATTGGGCGAATCTGCCGCTCGAGCTCGTCCAGCGTTTCGATCGTGCGTGCGCGCGGAAAACCCGCGGCGCCCGCGATGGCGGCGTAATCGGTGCGTCCGCCGTTCACCATGGGAAGCCCGCCGACGGTCTGGTAGACGCCATTGTCGACCACGAAGTGCTTCAGATTGGGCGCCGCCTGAGAGGCTTCCGTGAGCAGGCAGCCGAGATTCATGCACAACGAGCCGTCCGCGTTGATTAGCCAGACCGGCACCTGTGGAAGCGAGAGCGCAAGCCCGAGCGCAAAGCTCGCAGCGAAGCCCATGGCGCCGTGCATGTAGAAGCTGTCCTCGCTTTTGGTCGCAGCCCACCATTCATTGTCCGCCATTCCGAGCGCGCAGA